>JACCED010816704.1_pt1 | contig 23234 bp, 19 predicted proteins | sample 7455021 | NCBI WGS metagenome assembly JACCED01 (sample SAMN15323456, study PRJNA562643) | freshwater metagenome | isolation source: river surface water | place: USA:Blue River Watershed | collected 2017-08-19
AGCACCTATGGACGTGCCAAAATCTTCGAAAAGTGCTCGCAAGATGCGGCAAGGTTCTATGAAATAAACCCATTATTCAGGTTAATAACTCCAATCTGTTGATCCTGCCCAAAAACAACCTGGATAAATGATCTGCACATTGCCGGATTGAAACTTCGGAGACCGGACTTTCCCCGGTGTCCGGGTAGTGTAACATTGTTTCTGTAAATTCAATTTTCCGAGGAAATGAGGTTCAGGGGGATTGAAAAAAAAGTTTGAGATCACGTTCTCTTAGGTTTTAGATCACATAAGGAGAAAAACATGATCTCAAACAGCACATGTGCCCCTATCATCAACGAGCTCATCGAGGAACTCAGTCAGCAAGGCCTTGATGGGCTAAGCGGGTTTCTCAATAGACTCTTCAACGAATTGATGAAGGTCGAGAGGGAAGAGACGCTTCGAGCTTAAGTCTTATGAGCGAACAGAAGCTAGAAAAGGTTATGCTAACGGATTCAAGAATAAAAATGTACAGACTCGTTTTGGAAAATTAGAGCTCGAGGTTCCTCAAACCAGAGGAATTGCTTTTTATCCCCGATGCTTAAGAAAAGGAGGAGAGATCTGAAAGAGCTTTAAAGTGGGCGATAGCAGAAATGTATGTCCAAGGTGTATCAACCCGACGTGTGGCCCCAATAGCCGAGGAACTTTGTAGATTTGAGCTAAGTTCGACACAAGTTTCCAGAGGGGCAACATAGAGGTTGGGCACGGGCACGCTTACGTGCACGTGAGTGTGCACGTAAATTAGGTTATGGAAGATGTCCAATGAAACTTTTGAATTAATGGGAATACTTCTTCTTCATGTCGCGAAGCAAGGGATCGATCTTGTGGCGCATTTTTTCATCGACACGGTCGATAAAAAGGACACCGTTGATATGGTCGTTCTCATGCATACGGATGCGCGCATTGTACCCCTCGACTTCTTCGGTGAATGTTTTGTCGTCGATACCGATCGCTTCGACTGTGATCCGATCAGGGCGGTCGATATCGAGCCGAAGGCCGGGAAGCGATAAACACCCTTCGACATCTGTGAGGATGCGGGAGCCTGGATTGCTTAATTTCGGATTGATGTAGACTTTGGGATCGGACAAGGTCCAATGGCCCTCCTCATGCATGACATAATCGCGCAGGACAAACATGCGTAATGCATACCCGACTTGCGGCGCCGCAAGCCCGCATCCATTAACCTTGTCCATCGTTTCGATCATGTCCATAGCGAGTTTGCGGATCTCATCGGTAATTTCACCAATAAGGTCACAGCGCTTGCGCAAAATAGGATTGCCATATTGCTGAATTTTCAAAAGCATGACTATTGGACCAAGTCAGTGTCTTCGATTGCAGGCGGCATTGTGCGGCTTTTGCTGCGGGTCATTGCCCCCGTCCACAAGGACAGAAGGACACAAGAGACCATAAAGATGACAGCAAGCCATGCGGTAAATTTCTTGAGGACATCGGCAGTCGACGTGCCAAATAGAGATTCTCCGGGATCGCCGCCAAACGAGGCACCCAATCCTAAACTCTTACTCTCTTGGACCAAGATCACAAGGCAAAGCACCGCGCAAAGGAGCAAAAAGAAAAACAATGCGGTAAAATAGATAAATGTCATGTAAGTCCATCCTTTCGAGGAAATTGCAAAACTCATTTTCCCGTTAAAATCGCCCTTTTGAGGCTGTTTGTGCCGTTCTCTTCTTCCGATCCACTAAGGGATGGGTCTTGTCGAACGACCCATGTCAGCTACGCTGACACTTGCAGAGAAACTCAAAATCATCGATTTCTTTTCGGGAAAAGCAGTCTTGCAATTCCCTCTTCAAAAATTAATCAACTGTGCAAACGACTGGGGATCAAGCGCAGCTCCGCCGACTAGAGCTCCGTCAATATCGGGCTCTTGCATTAATGAGGCGATGTTATCAGGCTTGACCGAACCGCCGTATAATATATAAAGCTCCGCCGCAGCATCCAGGCCATACTTCTTTTCTACCCAAAGCCGGCAGCGTTTATGAACAGCTTGAGCCATCTCAGGAGTCGCTGTCTTTCCTGTGCCGATCGCCCAAATAGGCTCGTAAGCGATGATCACAGATTTCAGTTCTTGCTTGGTTACCCCTTGAAGCCCTTCTTGTATCTGTTGGAACAGGACATCATCGGTGGCCCCCGACTCGCGCTGCTCAAACGTTTCCCCGATGCACAGGATCGGAATGATCCCTTCGGATAAAATGCGCCTGAGCTTCCGGTTAATCCAGGTATCGTGTTCAGCAAAGAGCGTCCTGCGTTCCGAATGGCCGATGATCGCAAACGCGGCGCCAAGCTCTTTGAGCATCCGGCATGAGACCTCACCGGTAAAAGCTCCTTCATTCGCATCGTGAACGTTCTGCGCTCCGATGACGATCTTTGAACCGCGTGCTGCAGCACAAGCTGCTTCAATAGCTGTAAACGGAGGCGCGATGTAGATCCTGCGCTGGGCAGGTGCGACCAAAGGAAGAAGATCAGAGATGAACGCCTGCGCTTCTGCGCGCGTCTTATACATCTTCCAATTTCCTACGATGAGCGGAATTCGTTTCATTTTTTCCTTCTTATCCGAGCAATACGGTTGACAAGAACACCCCATCATAATCAAGCTATATGTTGAAAATCAAGGAGTTTTATCAATGCTGGTGCAAGAAGTTCTCAGTGTTTCCCAACTTACATCCGCCATCAAAAAACAACTTGAATCCCGCTTTACAGCCCTGTCGGTCCGAGGAGAGATCAGCAATTTAAAAGAGCAGTCGTCAGGCCATCTCTATTTTACCCTCAAGGACCAAGAGTCCCAAATCTCAGCAGTCCTCTTTCGGGGAAACGCCCACACCTTAAAGCGGATGCCCAAAGGAGGCGATCAGGTCATCGCCCGCGGAGAAATTTCGGTATACGCCCCAAGGGGAAATTACCAACTAATCGTCCGGGAGCTCGACTATTTAGGCGTTGGAGAGCTGCTGCTCAAACTGCATGAGCTCAAGAACAAGCTGGAGAAACGAGGATGGTTTTCCCAAGAATTCAAAAAAAAATTACCCAAATATCCAAAAACGATCGGAGTCGTCACCTCTGCAACTGGTTCGGTCATCCAGGATATCTTGAACATCTTAAACCGCCGCTTCTCAGGGTTCCATCTAATCCTCAATCCTGTCAAAGTCCAAGGGGAAGGCGCAGCCCAAGAGATTGCAAAAGCGATCGATCAGTTCAACCAGCACCGCCTGGCCGACCTCTTGATCGTTGGACGAGGCGGCGGCAACCTGGAAGACCTATGGGCATTTAATGAAGAGATCGTTGCCGAAGCGATCTTCCGCTCAGAGATCCCGATTATTTCCGCAGTGGGGCATGAAACAGACACCTCGATTGCCGATTATGTCGCGGACGTCCGCGCGCCCACACCGTCTGCTGCTGCAGAAATGGCCATTGCAGAAAAAGCGCAACAGCTCCAATTCCTCAAGCAATCCCATGCCCGCATGACCTATGCGGTCAAGACCCAGGCATCGCAACATCGGAAAGTCCTCGAAAGATATCAGAAATCCCCCCATATGCGCTCAGCATATGCCTTGCTCGGAACCCATTTCCAACGGATCGACGACCTGCGAAACACTTTGGATTTAAGCGTCCGGCAGCACTTGCAGAAGAAGCAATTGCAACTAGAGGTATTAGCTAAGCAGTCTGACGCCCTAAAACCTTCTAATCAGATCCACGTATTAAAACAGAGATTAGCCTCGATGGAAAAAGCTGTCGGTACGGCCATTGCACAGCAGATCGCCTCTTTCAAACGCCATTTTGATCCCGACCTGTCCTGCGCATTACTTCTCAAGCGCTGCCAATTTCACATCCATGAAAAAAAAGCGCGGCTGCAACAGCTCGTTTCCCATTTAAAAGCGATCGACCCAAAAAATCTTTTAACAAAGGGTTACTGCATTCTCTTCCAGGAAAAATTGGATTCGGTTATCCTCTCATCACAAGAACTGGTTGACAATCCAACCATTCGAATTCTCATGCATGACGGAACTGCTAGAGCACACATCGAGGAGATCACACCATGACCGAACAGAACACATTGACCTTTGAAGCTGCTTATAGCCGATTAGAAGAGATCCTCGAGAAAATGAATTCGGGCAAAGTGGCTTTAGAAGACTCGCTCAAGCTCTACGAAGAAGCGGACAAGCTGATCATTTGGTGCAGCAAACGCTTGACCGAAGCTGAAAAGAAGATTGAGGTCCTGACAAAAAACCGCGATGCTGAACTTGTTCTCGATCCGAAGGGAAACCCCCAAGTGCAACCGTTTTCAGCTCCCATTCATTCCCTTCTCACTTCTGGACAACACTAATGACGCAGCACCTTTTAGATCAGATCGCATCCCCTGATGACCTCAAGAATTTTTCCCTTAGCACTCTGGAACAGCTCGCCTTCGAAATCCGTCAACGGATTATCGATGTCCTTGCGATCAATGGAGGGCATCTCGCTTCCAATCTAGGGATTGTTGAACTGACCCTTGCTCTGCATAAAGTGTTTGATTCCCCTGAAGATAAGTTCATCTTCGATGTGAGCCATCAATCCTACCCCCATAAAATGCTGACGGGGCGGATCAACAAGTTTGATAAAATCCGCCAGTTCAGAGGCCTCTGCGGCTTTTCCAACCCCAAAGAATCGCCTCATGACCATTTCTATGCGGGCCATGCAGGAACAGCCCTCTCCCTTGCTCTAGGCGTTGCTAAGAACAGGGACCTCGCTAAACGCCATGAGCACATCGTGCCGATCTTAGGCGATGCCAGTCTAACTTGTGGGCTGACATTGGAAGCGCTCAATAACATTCCAAAAGATCTTGGGCGTTTTATCGTGATTCTCAACGACAACAAAATGTCAATCTCCCAGAACGTCGGCGCAATGACCCATATCCTCAGCCGATTTTTGAACAACCCCAAATCGAACAAGATCTACCAAGAAATTGAATCGATCCTTTCAAAAATCCCCAATTACGGGCAGACACTTGCTAAGCAGGGACATAAATTTAAAGAATCGCTAAAAAACCTTGTCAGCACAGCCCCCTTCTTCGAGCAGTTTAACCTCGCCTATGTCGGCCCCGTCGATGGCCACGATCTAGACAAGCTGATCCCTGTGTTAGAGGCTCTCAAAGATGGGAACCAGCCGGTCCTTCTGCACGTAGTGACCGTCAAAGGACAAGGGATGGACACAGCAACTGAAAACCCGATTTCCTACCACGGCTGTAAACCATTTGATAAAGTGACGGGCCTTTTCCTCCCTTCTTCGTCAAAACCGACCTTCCCTCAGATCTTTGGCCGCCATATTCTAAAAATGGCAGAAAATGACCCAAGCCTTGTAGCTGTTACTCCTGCCATGCCCGCCGGCTCCTGCTTGGATGATTTCATGACGCGGTTCCCGGAAAGGTGCCTTGATGTTGGCATCGCAGAGGGGCATGCCGTCACCTTTTGCGGCGGCATCGCCTATGGCAAAAAAATGAAGGTCATCTGCTCGATCTACGCCACATTTTTCCAACGAGCGTTTGATAACCTCTTCCAAGATGTCTGCCTTCAAGAACTCCCTGTTATTTTTGCTGTCGACCGCGGAGGAATTTCTGGACCTGACGGCTCCACGCACCACGGCATTTACGATATCGCATTCCTCAATGCAATGCCAAACATGGTGATCTGCCAACCCCGTGATGGGCATGTGCTCAAAGAACTGATGGAAAGCGCCTTTAGCTGGAACCGTCCGACAGCGATCCGCTATCCCAACATCGCAACCGAGGAACCTTCAGCGCCGATCCGACAGCGATCACTTGGAGTCGCAGAAGTCCTATCCGAAGGCAAAGAAATCGTCATCATCGCACTTGGACACATGTGCCATACTGCAATGAATGTTAAAGAGATCCTCAAAAAAGAAGGGATCGAAGCGACTGTGATCGACCCAGTTTTCATCAAACCTCTCGACAGCGACCTTTTCTGTAATGTCCTCTTATCCCATAAATATGTCGTGACAATCGAAGAGCATGCATTGAGCGGAGGGATGGGAATGATCTTCAATAATTTCATCCTTCAGAACAAGTTCAACCACATCCAAGTGATGAATTTTGGGATCCCTGACACCTTCTTAGAACAGGGGAGCCACAGAGAAATTATCGATGAAATTGGACTTACCTCTGAAACGATTGCTTCACAAATTCTCCAAGAATTTGCTACGTTAAAAACAGATACACTCTTAGCCTCATCATGATCATAGCCATTTTTGCAAACACCAGTAAAAAGCAGTCGAAAAACCTTGCCATTGGGATTCAAGAATTTCTCTCCAACCATGGGGTTACCGTCGTTGCAGAGGATGAGGAAGCTCCTCAGATCGGCGCAGTCCCTTTATCGGAGATCGATCCAGAAAAAATCGATTTTATGATTTCCATGGGAGGAGATGGGACGATCTTACGGCTCGTCCACAAATACGCCCACCTGAATGCAGCTATACTCGGCATCAACTTAGGCCATCTCGGATTCATGGCCGATGTGCCGATTTCCGATATCTACCCCAGCTTGCAAGATCTCATCAACGGCGCCTATAAAGTCCATGAACGGGTAGCAATCCAAGGCGAAACATTGCATGCAGATCGTTGCTATGCTGTCAATGATATCGTGATCCACCGCGCAAAAAATCCTTCGCTTGTCGAACTTGCCATCCACATCGACGGCATCTACCTCAACACCTTTGAGGCCGACGGGATCATCATTGCAACACCTAACGGTTCTACAGCTTATTCCCTTGCCGCTGGTGGTCCCATCATCAGCCCTGACCTCGAAGCTCTAGCCCTCACACCCATCTCCCCGCACACTATTTCCAACCGTCCGATCGTCCTTACGGCCAACCAAGAAATTCAAATCCAATATTTGAGCGATTATGATCCAATCGAAGTACGCGCCGATGGATTAAGCCACCATACCCTCCAAACCGGTGAAGTATTCCGCATCACACGCTCTACCAAAAATTTTAAACTCATCAGCTTGCTTCGCCGCGACTACTATTCTACTCTGAGGACCAAATTGGGCTGGTCGGGTAAATTGCGATAATAAATCTCTCGCATCACCCAATTTAAGTGCCCGTGCCCGAAAATTTCATATAACGCCATTTATACTATTTACCTGAATAATGGGTTTATTTCATAGAACCTTGCCGCATCTTGCGGGGCCCAACTTATTTAAGTTGAGCTGCTTATATGTAGGCTTTTCCCGACTTAAATTCATGGAGGCCCCTTGTCAAATTCCCGATTCTTCAGGTTATTTCGGTATATACCGATTCTCGAATTTGTTTCTGTATACGCGTGTCACTTAGCTCAGCTTTTAAAAAAATTATATAGAATTAATGACCTCAATTAATTATGAGAAAAACAAGAACACTCATCATGGCAAGTCAACATGCGAAAATTCTTGCTACCAGGCCTTGCTGCATTAGGGGCATGTATTGCATTGATTGTCGTCTTTTGGACACAAAGACAACTGCCGGTCCCACCCATCTTATTCCAGCCTTCTCAATCTCCCTATAAACATTGGATCGCAGGATCTGGAGTCATTGAGGCCTCTTCCCGCAATATCTCGATCGGATCTCCTTTCAGTGAAATCGTCACAAAAATTTACGTAACGGAAGGCGACTTCGTCAAAGAAGGAGACCTTCTCTTCGAACTCGATTTGCGCTTTTTTGAGTCGCAACTGATCGCAGCTCAAGCAGAGATGGATGCAGCAATTGTCAATCTTGACAACCAACGGGTGCAATTTTCCTTTTACGAACGACTCAGCGATAAACGGGCTGTCAGTGAACAGGATTATCAAAAAACACTCTTCGCTTTGTTGGAAGCGGAAGAACAGGTCAAAGTGGCAGCAGCAAAAGTCCTCGAAGTCGAAACAAATATTCAACGATCGCTCATCCGCTCTCCGATCAATGCGGAGATCCTCCAAGTAAATATCCGGATCGGTGAAATCGCCCCGGTTGTTCCTTTTGTATCGCAACAAGCAACGTTGATCTTGCTCGGTAGCGTACAACCTTTGGAGGTCCGAATCAACATTAATGAAGAAGAGTCATGGCGGTACCAAAAAGGAGCTCGGGCAACAGCTTTTGTTCGAGGCAATAGCGCCATCCACTTTCCCTTACAGTTTGTCCGCACGGAACCCCTTATGATTCCCAAACCCTCATTAACGGGCGAAACATCGGAACGGACCGATACCCGTGTCCTTCAAGTTATCTATACTTTCGAAAAAAAGAACCTTCCTGTTTATGTCGGACAGATTCTCGATATTTATATTGAAGTGACACCATGAAACGCTTACTTGCTCTTGTACTACTTTCAGGTTGCATGGTAGGTCCGACATACCACAAACCCGAAATGATCCTCCCTGACCAGTTCGTCGAATCTTTAAATACCGACACCGTGGTACTTGAGGACGAAGACCTGATCGATTGGTGGAAACAACTCAACGATCCCTTTTTGGATGATTTGATCGAGCAGACATGTTCTTCAAACTTTGATTTGCGCATCGTCTTAGAGCAAGTGTTGCAAGCTCGTGCAGAATATCAGGCAGAATCCGCAAAATTGTTTCCCGATTTTAAGCTCGATGCCGCTGCTGTTCGCACGCGTCAAAGTTTGAACCTCTTTAATTCCCCAGCTGCTACAGCTGGAGGCGGCAATTTTTCACCCGTCCAAAACTTCTTTCAAATCGGTTTTGATGCGATCTGGGAGCTGGATTTTTTTGGAAAGAGCCGCCATGCCAAACGCGCAGCCCACTACACATGGGAATCAACAGAGGCGAGCGCTCGGGACATCTTTATTACTGTCGTCAGCGAAGTGGCCAACAACTACATTGCGATCTGCAAAAACCAGCAGCTAGTCCTCCTTGCAGAAAAGAGCATTGCAATCGATGAGGAAGAATTAGCCCTTGCCCAGTCCCGTTTTGAAGCTGGGCTTGCCAATGAAACAGCTGTTCTTAATGCAAAGGCCAACCTAGATGCTGATCAAGGGTTCCTCTATGAGCTCCAATCAATTCTGAAGCAAGCGATTTATCGCCTAGCTGTTCTGTTGGGAAAAGAACCGGAAACACTCCTCATCGACTTTGAAGAAAATCGTCCCATTCCTGTTGCCATGGGAAAAGTTCCAGCAGGCCTCCCGTCGGAACTGCTGCGCAGAAGGCCCGATATTCGCAGTGCTGAACGACAAATTGCAGCAGCGACTGAACAGATCGGCGTCGCCGTTGCCGACCTCTTTCCCCGCGTCTATTTGACAGCCACTAACCTTTTTGCTGCTAATCCATCAGGATCCAACTACGGCTATGGAAGCAGCAAGCTCCACAAGTTGTTTAAACCTAAAAGCCTGACCTGGAGCATCGGCCCCGGTTTTTCCTTACCGCTTCTCGATTTTGGTCGGAGAAGGTCGGTCGTCAGGGCTCAAACAGCCATTCAGCAGCAAACCATCATCGCTTATGAGAAAACGGTGATCACAGCGCTAGAAGAGGTCGAATCGGCTCTTTTGGGGTATGCAAAACAAGAAGAGCGCCTTGCTTCTTTGATCGATAAAACAGAAGCGGATAAACGGGCATTTGAGCTTGCCCAAGACCGTTATGAAGCTGGCCTTACTGCCTATCAAAACTTCCTTTCCTCTTGGAAAAGACTGATTGCATCAGAAAGAGATTTAGCAGAAAATGAGCAAGCTCTCACCAGCCAGTTCATCGCGATCTACAAAGCATTGGGAGGTGATTGGAAATGCTCCAATTTGCCATAAAAATGCTCATCGGCGACCGAGCCAAATACATTGGAATCATCATCGGTCTGAGTTTTGCCTCTTTCATCATTTCCCAGCAAGGTGCGATCCTTTTAGGGATCATGAAAAGAACATACGGGTTCATCATCGATACATCGCAGCCCAATATTTGGGTAATGGACCCCTCTGTTCAGTTCATCGATGATATCAAGCCAATGAAAGAGACCGATCTGTATCGCGTCAGAGGAGTGGAAGGGGTGGAGTGGGCTGAGCCATTGTTCAAAGGACTGATCAAAGCTAGGCTCTCAAACGGGAACTTTCAAACCTGCATCCTGATTGGAATCGATAATGCAACGCTGATCGGCGGCCCGCCTCGTATGGTGCAAGGAACATTAGAAGATCTTCGTTTTCCCGATGCAGTCATCGTCGATCAGGTCGGCGCTAATACTAAGCTCGCATCGCCTCCTATCAAGGGAAGCGACATGAGGATCCCTTTGCAAGTTGGCGATACCATGGAGTTCAACGACCACAGAGCCTATGTTGCAGGCATCTGCGCTGTTTCTCGCACATTTCAATCCCAACCCGTCGTCTACACGACCTACAACCGCGCGACCCAGTTTGTTCCAAGGGAGAGGAAACTCCTCTCCTTCGTGATTGCTAAAGCATCTCCAGGACTCGATCCGCAAGAGGTATGCAATAAGATCCGCTCCCAAACTGGACTTACGGCCTATACACCCTATGGAATTAGCCGCCTGACTGTGGAATATTATATGCGCAATACAGGGATCCTGGTCAACTTTTCAGTAGCGATCGCTTTAGGCTTTATCATCGGCATCGCGATTGCCGGACAGACTTTTTATAACTTCACTTTAGACAACCTTCGCTATTTCGGAACGTTGAAGGCCATGGGAGCAGAAAACTCATTATTAACAAAGATGATTCTCCTCCAAGCTCTATTTTTAGGGGCGATTGGCTGGGGAATCGGAATCGGCGCTGCAGCCATTTTTGGGTATGTAGCAAAAGGAACAGAACTCTCGTTCAGCATGCCTTTTGCACTTTACATAATCAGTTTGTTCTCGATGCTGAGCATTTGCCTGTTGGCCGCATACTTTAGCATCCGCCGCGTGCAAAAAACTGATCCAGCCATTGTATTTAAGAGTTAACCCATGACGATTATCTCATGCACTAATATCTGCAAACACTTTGGCGTTGGCGACTCGCGCGTCGATGCCCTGCGCGGGGTAGACCTAGAGATCTTATCTGGAGAGATTCTTTTGCTCATGGGGCCATCGGGCTCGGGGAAAACGACCCTCATCTCGATCATTGCAGGGATACTGACCCAAGACGAAGGGGAGTGTCTGATCGAAGAGACGAACCTCAATCAACTCACCAATGACACTAAAACGCGGTTTAGAGGCAAACAGATCGGATTTGTCTTTCAGACCTTTAACCTTATTCCAACTTTAACGATCGAAGAAAATGTCGCCATTCCACTCCTTCTTAACCATGAAGAAAAGGGACAAGCCCTTCAGAAAGCAGAAGAGAAATTGATCGAACTTGGACTTAAAGATAAGATCGGGTCTTTTCCAGTCCAACTGTCAGGCGGCCAGCAGCAACGCGTTGCGATAGCCCGCGCAGTCATCCATAGCCCTAAGCTCATCGTGTGCGACGAACCGACCAGCTATCTTGATGCTGACAATGGGATAAAAATCATGACTATCCTCCACGATCTCATCAAAAGCACCAACTCGACGCTCATCGTAGTGACCCATGATTCCCGCATCACCCATTTTGCCGACCGGATCGATCATCTCGAGGATGGAAAGATCGTCAGAACCCAGCATAATGGGAAAAGCAAATGTAGACCGAAATAATTTGAGGAACTGCAAATTTGGCAAGGAGCCGCTATGAATTTGAGTCAGGCAAAGCCTGCACGAAAGCAGATCAACCTGAATAATAGGTTTATTTCATAGAACCTTGCCGCATCTTGCGAGCGCTTTTCGAAGATTTTGGCACGTCCATAGGTGCTTTCAGCTATTGAACATGCCAAAATCTCCGGAAAATTGCCTCGCAACCTGCAACAATTCCCTATAAACTAAACCCATTATTCAGGTTATTAGAGCGAATTATGCCAATTTTTGAACTTTTTTGGTATATTTCGGTATCCATCTTTGCTACTGAATCGCCTGTGTCTGAAGAACTCGAAAACACTTCTTCTCAATATGCCAATAAATGCTCTAGGACCACACGAAGTTTGACATGACGCTGCAAGGCCAACTGACACGCCTGGATCCGCTCAAACATCTGCTCTAAAGTGGGAAATTGTCCAAGGACGTTCCTCTTGAGCTCTTCTTCATGGTCGCGGTAGTAGAGAGAGGTGGAATGCACCGCTTCCTGAATCAGATGGAGGTCTCGGTACCAGGCAAGGATCTCTTCAAATAGAGATTCGATTTGCCTGCGGACCGATCCCTCCTCCTCCCCTTCTTCGCTATCTTCTGATTCTGATTGGAGCGTTTCTTCAAGCTGTGTACAGAGCTTGAGGAAACGGGGATATTCTCTTTGCGTATCGCAGGTAAGCAGCTCGATCAGGACCTCTCTTTTCTGGTTGCGCGAATTACTCATCAGCTGCAAGGCTTTGCCGATTGATCCATGGGAAAAAAGAGCTATTCGCTCAGCTTCCGCTGAAGTTTTTTGATGGTACTGAACGAGGTGGTTAGAAATTAACGGGTCGGCAATCGGAAAAAACGGAATGCGGCGGCAGCGGGAAACAATGGTGGGAAGAAGGAGCTCAGGCTTATCGGATAGCAAGATGATATAGCTATCCAGGTTGGGCTCTTCAAAAGTTTTAAGAAGGGCGTTGCTGCTAGCGGGAAGCATCTGGTGAGCGTCATGGATGATAAAGACTTTGAGGGTAGATTCAAAGGGGGGCATCCCTACTTCATCGATCAACTTGCGCATCGCATCGATCGGATGCAATGAACCTTTGCCTTCAGGTAAGTAAATATGCACATCGGGATGATTGCCGGAGGCGATCTTTGCTTGATGGCGCTCTCCCATTAAATGAGCTGCGAGGGCGAGGGCAAATCGACTTTTTCCAACGCCCTCGGGACCTGCAAAGAGGAGGGTGTTGGGAACAGTCTTCTGGTCGACCATCCGCTGCAGAGCAGCTTTGGCCATCTCATTTCCGAGTAGATTGCAAAAAGGCATCAATTTTCTCAATCGCTTGTTGAAAAACGTCTTCAGGTGATTGTCTGGCATCGAGGATTTTGAACCGTTTTGGCTCCTTGTTGGCGATCTTATGAAAGGCTTTACGGATCTTCTGATGAAATTTGAGAGTCTCTGATTCGATCCGATCTTTGCTCATCCCCGCCTTATGGACCCGATCAAAGCCAATTTTAGGATCAAGGTCGAGGTAGAAGGTCAGATCTGGCTTAACGTCTCCGCAGGCAAAAGCGCAGAGTTTGCGCACCCACAACTCATCAAACCCACGCGCTCCACTTTGGTAGGCAATCGTCGAGTCGTTAAATCGGTCGCAGAGGACGACTTCTTGACGCTTTAAGGCGGGCAGGATTAGTTCATCGACATGCTGGGCGCGATCGGAAAGAAAAAGGAGAAGCTCGGCCCTTTTAGAAAGGCTATGCTTTTGGTGATCGAGCAATAGAGAGCGGATCTGTGTTCCAATCACAGTCCCGCCTGGAGCCCGTGTCTTAAGAACAGGAAGGCACAGGCATTGGAGATGAGCAAAAACCTTTTCAATTAATGTGGTCTTGCCCGCTCCTTCCCCGCCTTCGAAAGTGATCAAAACACCTGTGCGCTTCATGAGTTTCCAATGGGAATCATTAGACCTCTTTCGACACTTCATTTGTCCATTAAAATTGTTCTTTTTTCTCTGATTTTTATCGCATCTGCCCACCGACTTAATTCAAGTCATTTCGTCACTGCGATCCGTGTCAGTTTGCTATCTCTAAAAGACCAAAGAAAAAATCTTCAATCTTTCTGGACAAAGCAAGCTTTGCAAGAGGTCTACTCTTCTGGGGTCACATCTTTTTGTATCGATTCCTCTACTTCGACAGCAAGCTCTGCAGTCTCTTCGGAAGAGGTCTCTTCGGAAGAAGTCTCTTCAGCAGAAGGTTCACTCTTCTGTCCATTGCCTTCTATTTCCACATGTTCGATGCGGGTGATCCCGACAAGGACATCTTTTTCTGGAAGATTGACAAGGCGAACACCCTGAGTCGATCTTCCCATGACACGGACATCTTGCATACTGATGCGCAAGGTCTGGCCTACATTGGACATCATGACGACGCTATCTTTATCCGTTACAGTAAGAGCTCCGACGACAAGTCCATTTCGCTCCGAGGTGATGATCGAACGGACGCCAACGCCACCGCGATTGGTCTGCCGAAACTCTTCGACATCAGACCGCTTACCATAGCCATGTTCGCAAACGACGAGGATCGTGTGGTCAGATTGGACAACTTCGCATGAAACAACAGCATCTTCAGGACTTCGCAAGCTGGCTCCGCGGACTCCGCGGGCAACTCTTCCGACAGGACGGACTTGCGCTTGGTCGAAGCGAACAGCCATCCCATTTTTCGTAAAAAGCATCACTTGATCAGTCTCTCGAGTCAGACGAGCTGCAATCACCTCATCTCCCTCGTCGATATTGATCGCATAGACCCCTTTGCGGCGCGGAGAGCTGAACGCATTCAAGTCGGTTTTTTTGACAACACCTTGGCGTGTCGCAAGGAGGATGAATGCAGGTTCATCAAATGTCTTCACGCGGAGCACCGTCGCAATCTTCTCAGTAGGTTGGATATCCTCAAGAAGGTTAATCAGAGGTTTGCCTTTTGATCTGCGGCTCGCTTCGGGAATCTCCCAAGCTTTGAGCCAGTAGCAGCGTCCAAAGTTTGTGAAGATGAGCAAATAATCATGTGTCGATGCGACATAGATATCTTTCAACACATCGGTCTCTTTCTTCATCTCCAAGCCGATCACCCCTTGTCCGCCGCGGCGCTGTTCGCGGAACGTATCGACAGGCATCCGTTTGATGTAATCATCTTCTGAGATTGTGATGATGACGGGCAGATCAGGGATCAGGTCTTCGATGTTGAACTCTCCTTCTGCAGCGATGATCTTGGTCTTCCGGTCGGAAGAGTGGTGCCGTTTGAGGTCGTTGAGCTCATCTTTGATGATGCCGCGGACGAGCCCTTCGCTTGCTAAAACCGCGCGGTAATGGGCAATTTTAGCGAGGAGCTCTTGGTATTCCGATTCGATCTTCTCTCGCTCTAACCCTGTGAGCTGATAGAGGCGCAAGTCGAGGACCGCATTGGCTTGCCGTTCGGTGAAATGGTAGGTCGCCATCAATTGGGCTTTAGCAGCATCCCGGCTTTGGCTAGCGCGGATGAGTTTGACAACAGCATCTAGATGGTCAAGGGCCTTTAAATACCCTTCTAAAATGTGGGCGCGCGCTTCAGCTTTTGCAAGCTCAAAGCGGGTGCGGCGACGGATCACTTCAATCCGGTGATCGATCCAAGCTAAGATCATCTGCTTGATGTTCATCACGCGGGGCAGCCCTTTATCAAGAGCCAGCATGTTCGAACCGAAGGTCACCTGCATGTCGGTGTAGCGATAGAGCTGGTTAATCGTGACATCGGGAATCTCACCCCGTTTTAGCTCCAGGACAATCCGCATCCCTTCTTTGTCTGACTCATCGCGGATATCGGAGACGCCAGGGATCGTCTTTTCATTAACAAGGTTCGCAATCTTCAGGATCAAGTCCGCTTTACTGATATTATAAGGGATCTCATCAATAACAAGGCGCTGCCGGTCTCCGCCTTCCTGGTCTTCAAGGCGGATCACGCCGCGCAAGATGATCTTGCCGCGCCCTGTATAAAATGCTTCTTTGACGCCGCGGTAACCGCAGATCACTCCGCCAGTTGGAAAATCGGGGGCTGGCATGACTTGCATGATCTGTTCCATCGTTGTCGCAGGATCATCGATCAGCAAGGTCGTCGCAGAGATAAGCTCTCCAAAATTGTGCGGAGGGATATTGGTCGCCATACCGACAGCGATCCCCGAAGAGCCGTTACAGAGCAAGTTTGGAAATTTAGCAGGAAAAACAGTCGGTTCCGTTTTCGTTTCATCATAGTTGGGGATAAGATCGACCGTATCTTTTTCCATGTCTTCCATCAGAGCAACAGATGCATGTGTCAAACGAGCTTCCGTATAACGCATCGCAGCTGGAGGATCTCCATCGACCGATCCAAAGTTACCTTGCCCATCGACCAGGCGGTAACGCATCGCCCAATCTTGCGCCATGCGGACAAGAGTTGGGTAGATGACCGTTTCACCGTGCGGATGGTAGTCACCGGATGTATCACCTGAGATTTTGGCGCACTTACGGTGTTTGCCGCCCGGGCTTAAATTGAGCTGGCGCATCGCGTATAAGATGCGGCGCTGCGAAGGTTTGAGGCCGTCGCGGACATCGGGCAGCGCGCGGGAAATGATCACTGACATCGAATAGCGGAGGTAGCTTTCCTTGACTTCTTCTTCGACATTCCGTGGAACGATGATTTCATCTTTTGTATAAGACATATGCGATTCTCTTAAATATCCAAATTCTTAACTGATAAAGCATGCTGCTCGATGAACGCTCTTCGCGGAGGCACATCTTCTCCCATTAACATGGTGAACATGTGATCTGCAGCAATCGCGTCGGGCAAAGTCACCTTGAGAAGGGTACGTTTAGCTGGGTCCATCGTCGTTTCCCACAGCTGATCGGCGTTCATTTCGCCAAGACCCTTGTAGCGTTGGATCTCAATTCCTTTTCGACCGTTGTTGCGCAAGAGCTCAATCCCCTCTTTTAACGTATGGACCGAGGTTTCTCTTGATTCTTCATCGATAATATCGAAGAGCTTACCATCCGCAATGACATATTGATCGATGGCAAAATTGAATGATGCCAACCGATTTTTTAATAGATCTAATGCTTGTTTTTCATAAAGCTCGACGAATGGAATCGACTTCGGTCTAAAGGCTCTCATTTCGCCTGTCTGTTCTTCCTCCGGGATCGATGCCAATGTCTCTGTATGCTTTTGGCGCTGAACCTCTTCGTCTTGCTTTTTGATCTCGGCAAACTCATCTTCAGAGTAGATGAACCGGCTTGAATCTGCCAGTTTAAGTTGAAAGCGCGGAAGACGTCCCTGCTCATCTTTCGAGGCGATAAACTCGCGGAATGGGATCCCTTTCCTCTCAACAGAAACAATAAATGTCTCGACTTCGCGCACAGCATCGATCATCTCATCGACTTGCTCTTTGCTTAGAGGATCTGTGCGTCCCACAAGGCGCAAGTGGACATCGCTTGTGCCTAGCTTGATCAGATACTCGTCCATCTCTTTTTCAGAGTGGATGTAGCGACTGATCTTTTTACGCGATACCCGATACAAAGGAGGTCTGGCGATATAGATAAAATTGTTCTCGATCAAAGCCGGCATGTGGCGATAGAAGAAAGTAAGGAGCAGAGTACGGATGTGGGACCCGTCGACGTCGGCATCAGTCATGATAATGATCTTATGATAGCGGAGCTTCTCCAAGCTAAAATTCTCTTGGCCGATTCCACAGCCAAAAGCCGCGACCATCGCACCGACTTCCTGGTTTTGTAAAATTTTTTCAAGCCGCGCTTTTTCAACGTTCAGAATCTTACCGCGGATCGGTAATACAGCTTGGAATCGCCGGTCCCGCCCTGTTTTAGCTGAACCACCCGCAGAATCTCCCTCAACAATGTAGATCTCGCACAGCGAGGGATCTTTTTCTTGGCAGTCGGTGAGTTTGCCTGGGAGGCGAGCGCTATCTAACGCTGTTTTTCGTAAGGTGAGCTCACGCGCCTTGCGCGCAGCTTCGCGCGCTTGCGCAGCTAAGATCGCCTTTTCGACGATCATACGCGAGATCACAGGGTTCTCTTCGAGGTAGATCATCAGCTCTTCGCCGACGATCTGCTGGACGACCGATGCGACATCGCTATTTCCGAGCCGCTGCTTGGTTTGCCCTTCGAACTGGGGGTTAGGAACCTTAACCGAGATGACAGCTGTCATCCCTTCGCGCATATCGTCGCCTTGGACCCCAATCTTATCGCTTTTGAGCAGATTGTGCCCTTTGATATACTGGTTGAGAACACGCGTCAACGCTGTACTAAATCCGGTGACATGGGTTCCACCTTGGCGGGTGGCAATGTTGTTGACGTAGGAATAGGTATTTTCGTTATAAGTGTCGTTCCATTGCATCGCCACCTCAAAATCGATGGGCCCGTCGCCCCCCTCTTTCATTCCGTGGATGTAGATCGGTTTTGGGAAAAGAGGAGTTTTATTCTCGTTCAGATACTCGACAAACGACCTGACCCCCCCTTCATAGCAGAAAGAAATTTCGACAGGTGCAGTTTCCCTTTCATCGCGGAAATTGATCTTTAATCCCCGGTTCAAAAACGCAAGCTCACGGAACCTCTTAAGGAGGATGTCGTAGTCATAGACTGTGACGGTAAAGATCGAATCATCAGGCCAGAATGAAACTTTTGTTCCATGCTTTTGCGTCTGGCCGAGCAGCTTCAAGCTCGATATCGGTTTGCCTTTTGAAAACGTCATCTCATGGGTACTGCCATTTTGAGAGACCTCGACAACCAGCTTTTTAGAAAGGGCATTGACGCAAGAGACCCCTACTCCGTGGAGACCGCCCGAGACCTTATAGGTACTCTTATCAAATTTACCTCCTGCGTGCAAAATGGTCATCACAACTTCAAGCGCTGTGACTTCACGCCCTTGTTTGACCGACTCTTTTTCATGCTTGCCGATCGGAATTCCCCGTCCATCGTCTTCTACAGTGACTGAATGGTCCTTATGGAGTGTGATCGTGATCTCTGTGCAATGACCCGCTAAAGCTTCGTCGACGCTATTGTCGACCACTTCATAGACCAGTTGATGAAGGCCGTTGACTTGAGTATCGCCTATGTACATACCTGGACGTTCACGTACCGCTTGAAGACCTTCCAAAACGGTAATCGAACTGGCATCATATTCTTTTTCATTTGTCATCGTCGTCATACCTTAAAATCTCTTTCATTATTAAGGAAAAAGCAGTTTTGCAATTCCCTCTATCTGTTAGATCATTCGTTGAACTAAAGTATTAACAACTTTTTAGCCCAAACGGAATACAATATTCTTAATTTCAACAGCGGGAAATCTACCCCGCAAACATGTGACTAAACGCCCTCTTTCATGCTGAGAGAGCAAGCTGTACAAGGTCGAGTTATTGACCTTGACGAACAAGATTCCTCTTTCAAAAGAGACCGCTTTTGTCATCGGCGCAAGCTTGCTGCCAATGATCTCTGGCCACGTCGCTAAAATCAAGTCGGGCCTTTCTTTATGCATCTGGCCGATCTGCCCAAGAAGGCGCGGCAACAATAATTTCATGTCCCGATTCGTCGACTGAATACCATCATAGCCATAGGGCACGCGCTGGTCTGAATTTCTCTTTGCCATTATCCGTCTAAATCACAGGTTTTAACCCAAACCAGGACTATATTTTAGCCCCCCCATTATAGCAATAGAAAAATGCTAAAAAAGCAGGACACTTAAGCCCATGGCGATCAGGAAATAGATTGACATCGATAAAAAGTCATTAAAGGCCGTAATAATCGGACCTGCCGCGACAGCTGGATCAACTCCAATGCGCGCAAAAAACAGCGGTGAAAACACACCGAGAACTGTGCCAGCTAGACAAGCGCCCATTAATCCGATGCCGACAATGAGTCCGACAGCAATAGGGCTGACTTCCGCTCCCGATACGCCGACAAAGTCGAGCGCATACACAACGATGCCGCACAGCACCCCGAATATCGAACCCGTCGTTAATCCAAGCAGCAGCTCTTTAACGACAGCCTCCCCTTTATTCCCTAAAGAGAGGAGCCCTGTTGCCATGCTACGTACAAGGACAGTACTGCATTGGATCCCGATATTGCCTGACATCCCTGTAATGAGTGGAACAAAGAACAGGACAAAGGTCAATACATCGCCAACATAGAATTGAAATGATGAGATCACCCCGACATTGATCAATCCTGCGCACAGCGTAACGACAAGCCAAGGAGCACGCGATAAAAACCGTTTAAACAAAGGTTCAGGCACGCTGACTTTTTCAGCCGTACCCGCCATATTCGCGATCGTCTCATCGGCAATATCTTCAACAACATCGAGAACATCTTCATATGTGATCACACCGAGCATTCGGTTCTTTTCATCGACAACTGTCAATGCCGGGATCTTATATCTTTCGACGATATCAACAACCTCTTCTCGCGATGTCTCCGGCGACACCTTATGCAAAATCGAACGCATCACCTGGCGCAACGGAAGATGGGGTGGATTGACAATCAAGTTCCGGGCTGGCACATAGCCCTGCAGCTCCCCTTCTTGGTTCAACACAAAAACCTTCCGGGTCAAATCGATTCCTGGGTTATCGCGGATATGGGCGGCAGCCTCGCCGATGGTAACGTCCATCGTAAAGGCAAAAAACTCATTGGTCATCAAACGGCCAGCGGTGTTCCGATGATGCTTTTTAATTTCACGGATCCTCTGTGCTTTCTTCACTTCGAGCATGTCGACGATCCGACGGAACCTGCGCTCTGAAATATCTTCTAACACTTCGACCGCTTCATCAGGAGGCATATGCTCAAAAAGCATCTTGACTTCGCCATCATCGATATGGCGCAGCACGGCTACCCGAGTGTTGCTGTCCGTATTGACCATGAACTCGATCTTGGACTCGATATCCGATAAATTTTCATATAAAAAAGGCCTCGCATAGGAGGGGAGCCTGAACGCAGCATAGGCTAAATCCACAGGAGAATGTTCCGAAGCAATTTTTGCAATATCATGGATAACGACAGCCGACGTCTGCTTATGGAATGCCTGTTCAAGTTTTTCTTGTAAAATATCGTGCAGCTGCGATGTCTTAGAGTCCATTAAATTGCCAGCTGCATGATGCAGCTCATCAACTTTTTGAACCTCTTCTGTGACGATTTGCATGATCCACCTCAGCCAGAGTCTTGGCACCGATCATACCCTGTTTTTGCCATATTTTTCAAATGCTAATACATCATCTGCCCATCCAATTTGATGCTACACCGAAATAACCTGAAGAATCGGTTTTGGACGCCTCTTTGCCAAGCCCCTGATTCCTCAGGTTATTTCGGTATAGCATTTAAATCTGCATTTTACTAGAATTCAACCACCACTTCATAAATAAAGTTTATCCATGTTTAAACCAGAAAAAATCCGCAATATCGCTATCATCGCCCACATCGACCATGGCAAGACCACGATGCTCGATAGCCTTCTCAAACAATCCAATGTTTTCCGCGACAATGAGAAAATCCCCGAGCGGGTCATGGACAGTTATGACCAAGAAAAAGAACGCGGTATCACGATTTTTGCTAAGCACACAAGTATTTATTTCGAAGACTTTAAAATTAATATTATCGACACCCCCGGCCACGCCGACTTCTCTGGAGAAGTGGAGCGGGTCCTCGGCCTTGTCAACTCCGTTCTTTTGCTCGTCGACGCCCAGGAAGGCCCGATGCCGCAAACACGCTTTGTCCTTTCCCAAGCATTAAAAATCGGCTTGAAACCGATTGTTGTCCTCAATAAGGTCGACCGTCCGCATGCAGACCCTGACCGGGCCCTTAACCTTACCTTCGACCTCTTTGTCGAACTCGGAGCAAACGACGAACAGCTCGACTTCCCAATCTGCTACGCTTCAGGACTGGGCGGCTTTGCTGTTGCAGACCTCAAAGATCCTCGCATTAATATGCGCCCTCTCTTCGAACTGATCCTTAAAGCAGTTCCAGCTCCTCCTGGAAACCTCGACCTCCCCTTCCTGATGCAAGCAACCACCTTAAGTTACGACGATTTTGTCGGAAGGCAAGCCTGCGGTCGGATTTTAGAAGGCCATGTCAAAAAAGGACAGACGATCACCAAGGTCGACAAGAACGGTCATCCGACCCAGCACCGCGTCCAGCGCGTTGAAGGTTATCACGGCCTGAAAAAAGTCGAACTTGAAGAAGCAGGCGTCGGCGATATCGTCAGCATTTCAGGGATCCCTGAAATTTCAATTGGCGATACCCTGTGCGATCCTCAGCACGTCGTTCAGCTTCCTCCGATCACGTTAGCCGAGCCTACTCTTTCCATCGAACTGATGGTCAATAACGGCCCATTCGTCGGGAAAGACGGCAAGCATGTGACGATGAATAAGATCCGCGACCGCCTACTCCAGGAGAAAAAAGCCAATATTTCTTTAAAAATTGAAGAATCTTCTCGAGATGATGCGATCCGCGTGTGCGGACGGGGCGAACTGCATTTAGCTGTCCTTATGGAAGCAATGCGGCGCGAAGACTATGAATTTACAATCTCTAAACCTCAAGTGATCCTTAAACAAGTCGAAGGCGAAACCCATGAACCCTTCGAAATTGCACATATCGAAGTTCCTCAAGAGTACTCAGGAACGATCATTGAAGAGCTTTCTCGACGCAAAGGTGAAATGCGCAGCTTAAACACCAATGAACACAACATCACAACGATCGAATTCCTAATCCCAACACGTGGACTCATGGGCTACCGGAATGACTTCCTAACAATCACACGCGGCCTTGGAATCTTAACGTCGATCTTTGACAGTTATGGCCCATGGAAAGGGGAAATGCCAGGACGGCTCCATGGCGCCCTTATCTCCAACGGCTCAGGAAAAACGACAGGTTATGCATGCTTTGGGATCCAAGAGCGCGGCAGCTTATTTGTTTCCCCTGGAGACGAAGTCTATGAAGGGATGCTCGTCGGTGAAAACAACCGTGACAATGATCTCGTCGTCAACGTGACACGCGGTAAACAACTTACGAACATCCGCGCTTCTGGCAGCGATGAGAACATCATTCTAGTCCCAGCGCGCACATTTACTCTTGAGCAAGCTATCGACTTCATCCAAGACGATGAGCTCGTCGAAGTCACCCCCCACTTCATCCGTCTTAGAAAACGGTTGTTAAATGAGAATGAACGGAAGCGTAAAAGCGGTTAAGCTTTATACCACAATAACCTGAAGAATCGATTTCTGACAGCGTCGGACAGTGACTGAATTTGAGAGGAGCATTCTCTTAACGGGATCCAGTATGCTACTTCAATAGTGCTACCATGAAACATGAAAACTATCAACCTGAATAATGGGTTTAGTTTATAGGGAATTGTTGCAGGTTGCGAAGCAATTTTCCGGAGCTTTTGGCACGTTTATACCGAAATAACCTGAAGAATCGGGAATTTGACAAGGAGACGCCATGAATTTAAGTCAGGCAAAGCCGACGCCGAAGCAGCTCAACTTGAATAAGTTGGGCGATGCAGGCGGATCTCGAATTCAT
>JACCED010347321.1_pt1 | contig 23204 bp, 17 predicted proteins | sample 7455021 | NCBI WGS metagenome assembly JACCED01 (sample SAMN15323456, study PRJNA562643) | freshwater metagenome | isolation source: river surface water | place: USA:Blue River Watershed | collected 2017-08-19
AAAAAGGCTGCGGTTTTACCGCTACCGGTTTGGCTGCTGACTAATAAGTCGCCACCAGCAAGAGCAGCAGGAATAACCTGAGCCTGTACTGAAGTAGCTTGGGTGTAACCCAGTTCAGCAACGTTTTTAAGGAGTGATGCCGCGAGGGCGAAATTCTGGAACTCGGTTCCAGAAGGATTGGTTTCTTTAGAAAAAGTCATGCTATTACACATCCCGCTTAAAGGGATGTCTCCGTGTATACACTCTCTGTTTTTTATTGAGTGTGATGGTCAAAGGCATCGACCATCAGACAGGCGGCAGCGCGTTTTTTAAACTTCGATGTTTATGACTTCTAAACGGTACGCTGAAATATAGCTGGGGGGCGATGAATCAAATTGCTTTAAAAAGCCTCTCATTATGACATTCTAAGAAGCTAATTACAAGGGTTTTCCCGAATTAATTGCAAGTCATCGCTTTAGCGTAGCCAGCGTATCAGGCGCTCAACACCATTGCCATAGGGCGGCCTTGCCAATTTAGTGCCGCGTAAGAAGTTAAGACCAAAGAAACCTCGAACCTCTAAAACAGATTTCCGATGGCTAAATGCCTCAAAACCGGCTTTGCCATGATAAGCGCCCATACCGCTTGCACCAACACCACCAAATGGCAGGTCTTCAACAGCAGCATGTAAAAGGGTGTCATTAATAGTTACGCCACCCGAGCGAGTCTCATTGAGAATGCGTTGCATTGCCTCTTTGCTCTTGCCAAACCAATACAAGGCTAAAGGCATCGGGCGCTCATTGACATAGCGGATTATTGAATCGATATCGTTGATTGCCACTATTGGGAGTATGGGTCCGAATACTTCTTCTTGCATGATGAGTGCATCTTCAGAAATATTTAAGAGCGCTACTGGAGTGAATGGTAGTGCGATATTGTGATGAGATGAGATGAGTGGAATAGCTTGTGCACCGCGATCTACAGCATCTTGAACTAGCTGATGCCAGCGCGCTAGCTGATGTTCATCAATAGCACCAGTTAACTCCTCTGGATTAGAGAATTGTTTCTGGGCTGCATTTTGCAACTCTTGGACAAATGCTTCGCAATCGCTTGCATGAACTAATACATAGTCGGGCGCAATACAAGTTTGACCACCATTTACCAGCTTGCCATAAATAATGCTGGCAGCAGCATCTTTAAGTTTGGCTGATGCGTCAACAATTGCTGGTGATTTGCCGCCTAATTCAAGGGTAATTGGTGTCAGGTGATCTGCTGCTGCGCGCATAACCTTTTTGCCAATATCCTCTGAGCCAGTAAAAAAAAGATGGTCAAACGGGAGCGCTGCAAAAGATTCTGCAACTTCAGTGTCGCCAACGCTGACACAAAATTCGCTTGGATGAAAATACTCTTGAATCAATGTTGCTAAGAAGCCAGATGTACGCGAACTTCTTTCTGAGGGCTTGAGCCAAACGCGGTTACCTGCTGCAAAAGCAGCGATGGCTGGGACTAGTGCCAGCTGAACTGGATAATTCCAGGGGCTGATGATGCCTGCAACACCCATGGATTGCATTTGGGTCCAGGCATGAGATGAACCCAAGAATCCTGGCGTTGCAACTAGCTGCGGCTTCATCCACTCCTTGAGGTGCTTGCGAACATGTTTGCAAGCCTGATAAATCATCTGAAATTCAAGAAGTCGACTCTCAATTGAGTGACGCGTACCGAAGTCTGCGGCTAAGACTTTGCAGATTTTTTCTTCATTAGCAGCAATCATTTGCTCAATACGCCCAATCCGCTCAAGACGAACCTCTAATGTAGGGTTTGGTTCTGCGGCATAAGCTGCCTTGATTTCATCTAATTGGAGTGTGAAGCGATTTATGGACATGGGTTTATGTATGGCAAGCAAACGATTGAATAAGGTATTAGGATAAAGGCATGAACGAAACTACTCTTAAAAATCAAGCAACTCTTGAGCGTGCCACCTTGGGCGGCGGCTGTTTCTGGTGTCTAGAAGCGGTTTATCAGCAAATTTCTGGCGTGAGCGCGGTGGTTTCGGGTTACGCGGGAGGGGCAATGCCAAACCCTGACTATGACTCTGTTTGCTCTGGACAAACGGGCCATGCAGAAATTGTCGATGTCTATTTTGATCCCACAGTAGTGTCGTATCGTGATTTATTGGAAGTCTTTTTTGTCATTCATGATCCAACTACCTTGAACTACCAAGGCAATGATCACGGCACTCAATATCGTTCGGTGATTTTTACGCATACCGAAAGACAAAGCGTAATCGCTTATGAGGTAATTAAGGAATTAGAAGGTGCGAAGATCTATTCCAATTCAGTGGTGACTCAAATTGATGTGGCGCCAGTTATCTATCCAGCCGAGGATTACCACCAGAATTACTTTCGTCAGCATCCAGGGCAGGGCTACTGCATGGCAGTAGTTGCGCCTAAGTTAGCGAAATTTAGAGCAAAATTCCAGTCACTTATTGCGCCAGAATTTCAATAAGCCTAGGGCGCTAGACGCACAATTCGCCAACTTGATCCTTCTAACTGATAGTGAATACGGTCATGCAGGCGTGATGGACGGCCTTGCCAGAATTCAATTTCAGTAGGGTGCAGACGATATCCACCCCAATGCTCTGGTCTTGGCGGCTTATCTCCAAAATCGGTTGTGAAGCGCTTCTCAGCTTCTTCAAGGAATTCGCGATTTGGAATCTCAGCACTTTGCGGTGAAGCCCATGCCCCAATTCGGGAGGATGCTGGGCGCGAGTGAAAGTATTCATCGCTTTCGGCAGGGCTAACTCGCTCAACGATGCCTTTGATGCGAACTTGACGCTCAAGCTCGTGCCAATGAAATAACAGAGCGGCATGCGGGCGAACGGCCAATTCTTGACCTTTTTGACTTTCGTAATTGGTAAAGAAGGTAAAGCCAGCGTTATCCGCACCTTTTAGTAAGACAATACGGGCTGATGGATTGCCTGACGCATCCGCAGTTGCCAAAGTCATCGAGTTTGGCTCAGGGCACTCAGCTTTGACAGCCTGATCAAACCAAACTTGAAACAGGTTTAGTGGATTGAGAGGAACTTCAGTCTCTGAAAGCTGGCCAAAGGTATAGTTTTTGCGGAGTTGAGCGATGGAGTCCATTTTTTCAGTATAAAGAGAAGCTATGGCAGAAGACAAGATAGAAGATAGCGTAGGAGATCGTCGTTTTGGGGGTGTGGCTCGGCTATACGGCCCAGAGCTGCGTGAGCGTTTCGGTAATGCGACCGTAGTGGTGGCTGGATTAGGTGGCGTGGGCTCCTGGGCCGCTGAAGCTTTAGCTCGCACTGCAATTGGACATCTTGTTTTAATTGATTTTGACCATATCGCCGAAAGCAATACCAATCGTCAACTGCATGCTTTAGAGGGTGAGTATGGCAAGGCAAAAGTACAAGCGATGACTGATCGTATTCGCCAAATCAATCCAGAGATCATGCTCACTACCCATGATGCGTTTTTGGAGCCAGAAAATCTGGATACATTGATTCCAGAAAATGCGATTGTTTTAGATGCTACGGATTCAGTGCAAACCAAAATTGCGTTAGCAGTTTGGGCAAATAAAAATCAGCGCGCTTTAGTAATGTGTGGTGCAGCTGGCGGAAAATCAGACCCGACCTCTGTTCGTTGTGATGATCTTTCTAGAACTGAGCAAGATGCTTTATTGGCAAAGGTACGTCAGGGCCTCAGACAAGATCACGGCTTTTCTAGAAATCTGAAGAGAAAAATCGGTATTCGCGCGATCTATTCTCACGAGCCTCGCGCAGGTGTTGCCAGTGGTGGCCTTGCTTGTTCTGGTTACGGGTCAACAGTGATGGTGACTGCAGCCTGTGGTTTAGCTGCTGCTGCTGAAGTTTTAAATCTGATTGCTACTCAGCAAGCAATTCTTTCAAATCCATCCATAAATCCTTAGGGGGAATCCCTGTAGGAAATTACGGATTCTGTTGTCATCCAAAATTTAATAATTACCCTCTCAGCCTGTGCTTACGTAGATGCATCTTGTATTGCAGATCACATTTTTTTGTTTAAGCACTTTGCGCATTTTTATCCCCTAGTGTAGAAGCGCAGTCCTCCCTAGACTTTGCCTCGTTGGTGATTTACCAACGACAAATCGAAAGGAGGTCTCTTTTGCAGACTGAACAAACTGGTTTACAGCGCCACCTCAAGGTGCGGCACATTCGCCTCATGGCCTTAGGTTCCACTATCGGCGTCGGATTATTTCTAGGCTCGGCAAGCGCGATTCAAATCGCAGGACCCTCAATCCTATTGGGGTACCTTCTGGCGGGTATCGTTGCCTTCATCGTTCTTCGTACCTTGGGTGAGATGGCGGTACATGAGCCTGTCGCAGGTTCTTTTGCTGCATATGCCAATACCTATGTAGGACCGCTTGCGGGCTATATGGTTGGATGGGGCTACTGGACGTACTGGATCGTCGTCGGAATAGCTGAAGTGACTGCTGTTGGTATTTATATGGGTATTTGGTTCCCTGAGACGCCGCAGTGGATCTGGGCTTTATCTTCCATCTTGATGATGGGTCTGATTAATCTGATTGCCGTCAAAGTATTTGGTGAGTTTGAGTTTTGGTTTGCCCTGATCAAAGTCGTTGCTATTGTTGCCATGATTGCCTTGGGTGGTTCAGTTATTTTCTTTGGCTTTACCAATGACTGGAATCCGATTGGCTTAAGTAACTTATGGCAGCACGGTGGATTCTTCCCCAACGGCATTAGTGGCATGTTGCTGTCCTTACAGATGGTCTTATTTGCTTACGTCGGTATTGAGATGATTGGCTTATCTGCTGGTGAAGCAGAAAACCCGCGAAAAACCATTCCAATGGCGATTGATTCCTTGGCATGGCGCATCTTGATTTTTTACATGGGCGCAATCCTTGTCATTTTGGCAATCTTCCCTTGGAATGAAGTTGGTCAGCAAGGCAGCCCATTCGTGGTGATGTTTGAGCGAATTGGTTTGCGTGAGGCTGCCGGAATCATTAACTTCGTAGTGATTACTGCCGCCTTGTCATCCTGCAATGCAGGCATCTTTAGTGGTGGACGACTCTTGTATGCGCTCTCAGTCAACGGCTATGCACCATCCCCATTTGCCAAACTATCAAAGTATGGCGTTCCGCACCGCGCAGTGATGGCAACGGTAGGGGTTTGCATGACTGGGGTAGTGCTCAATTATTTCGTTCCCGATAAAGCATTTCAATACATCATGGCCGCAGTTACCTTCGTTGGTTTGATGGTATGGATTGCTATTTTGATTACGCAAATTCAGTTTCGTCGCTCACTTACAAAAGTCCAGGTTGCTGAGTTGGCATACCGCACACCCTGGTGGCCCTATTCCTCGTGGTTCGCATTGGCATTTATCGCCTTAGTCGTGGTGTTAATGGGTTTTCATGAGGATGCGCGGATTGCTTTGATCTTAGGTCCGTGTTTATTAGGTGTGTATCTCGCCATGTTCTACATCGTTGGCTTGCATCGCAAAACAAAACTGAGTCGTGAATTCAAATAAGGAGACATAAATGATTGTTGGCGTACCTCAAGAAGTAAAAAATAATGAATTTCGTGTTGGCTTAACCCCAGGAAATGTGAGGGGCTTGTGTAAACAAGGGCATTCTGTTTTAGTACAGCGTGGAGCAGGCGAGCAAATTGGCTTGAGCGATGAATCCTATCGTTTATCAGGCGCTACTTTAATCAATAGCGCTGCCGAAGTTTTTGCTAAAGCCGAAATGGTAGTGAAGGTGAAGGAGCCTCAGCCGCAAGAATGTGCAATGTTGCGTGAAGATCAAATTCTTTTTACCTATTTACACCTCGCGCCAGATCCGCAGCAAACCAAAGCCTTGCTCGCTTCAGGCGCAAGTTGCATAGCCTATGAGACAGTGACTTCGTGTAACGGCGCTCTGCCCCTCTTGGCTCCAATGAGTGAGGTTGCAGGCAGAATGTCTATTCAAGCTGCGGCTAGTCATCTAGAGAAAACGAACGGGGGTTTGGGAATACTGATGGCGGGTGTCCCGGGTGTAGCTCCTGCAAAGGTAGTCATCTTGGGCGCTGGAGTTGTAGGACGCAATGCCTTGCAAATGGCGGTAGGAATGGGTGCAGATGTTTGTATCTTCGATCGCAATATCGATTGCTTAAGGCAAATTGATATGCTCTACGGCAATCGCGTAAGAACTTTTTATGCCGACCCTCTCTTGGTAGAGCTAGAGGTTTGTGAGGCGGATGTGGTCATTGGCGCTGTGTTATTGCCTGGTGCTGCAGCGCCAAAATTGGTGACTCGTGAGATGGTGCGAAAAATGAAGGCGGGTTCAGTAGTCGTGGATGTGGCAATTGATCAAGGCGGTTGTTTTGAGACATCTAAGCCTACAACTCATACCGATCCCACCTTTATCGTGGATGGCGTGTTGCATTACTGCGTAGCAAATATGCCTGGTGCAGTCGCCAGAACTTCCACCTTTGCGTTGACTAATGCAACTTACCCGTTTATTGAAGCGCTGGCAAATAGAGGCATGGCTAAGGCTCTCGCCTACGATCATCATCTACGCAACGGATTGAGCGTTCATCGAGGCAATCTCACGTCTGAGCCAGTTGCTAAAGCGCAGAAAGTGGACTTTGTTCCGGTAGAAGAGTTGTTAGTGGCCTAGTGGTTTCAGTGCAGCCCTAGGGATTGAATGTCTCGGGAGTCTAGGCTCCCGAGATTTCCTCTATCATTCTACAAATGGACTTATCTGCACTAGCACTTTCTACTGGCGTAGTTGCATTAGCTGAGATGGGGGATAAAACCCAATTACTCTCCTTGATGTTGGCTGCGCGTTATCCAAAACAGGCGCTCGCTATTATTGGCGGCATATTGATTGCGACAATTGCCAATCACGCCTGTGCAGCTCTACTGGGGCATTGGCTCACCACATTTATGAGTCCAGATCTTCTCAAGTGGATTTTAGGTTTGAGCTTTTTGGGAATTGGACTTTGGCTTTTGGTGCCTGACCACATTGATGATGCATCCGGTTCAAAAGTGGCTGATAAGGCCTTCCAAGTATTTATGCTGACAGTTGGACTCTTTTTCTTGGCTGAGATGGGGGATAAGACCCAGATCGCTACGATCGCCCTAGGCGCAAAATATTCTGATGTCTTTTCTGTAACAGTTGGCACCACCTTGGGGATGATGTTGGCTAACGCCCCGGCTGTTTGGATTGGTCAGAAATTCACTAAACGTATGCCCATTAAGTGGGTACATGCGGTAGCCGCTGTGACCTTCATCGCCATTGGTATTGCTACCCTTATTTGGGGCTAGGCTGAATTTTTCCATGGGGCTTAAAATTGCCCTATGAAAACTGATCTGCCACAGAGCTTTCGTAGGCTCGAATACCGTGCCCCTAATTACACCTTTTCACAGGTTGAGCTAGATATTGCCTTAGATCCCGCTAGGACGATTGTGAAGAGTCGCCTAGAGGTTTTGCCTGGCGCTGGTCATGAGGCTGGTGCGCCTTTAGTGTTGCAGGGCCATGAACTTGAGTTTGTGAGTTTGCGTATTAATGGTGAAGCCCATCGCCAGTTTGAACTCACACCAGAAGCCCTCACTATTCATGCATTACCGCATGAAGGTAAGCAAACATTTATCGTTGAAATCATTTGCGTTTGTGTGCCCGAGAAAAATACTTCGCTCATGGGCTTGTATGTTTCCAATGGCAATTTCTTTACGCAGTGTGAAGCTGAAGGATTCAGAAAGATTACTTACTTCCTTGATAGGCCGGACGTCATGGCGCGTTATCGCGTGACCCTCCGCGCCCGAGAGGCAGAGTACCCAGTATTGTTGTCAAACGGTAATCTGATTGGTACTGAAAAATTACCGAATGGTTGGCATAGTGCCGTCTGGGAAGATCCATTTCCAAAGCCGTCTTACTTGTTTGCCTTGGTTGCTGGCAAGCTGGAGTGCATTGAAGAGAATATCACCACCAGTAGTGGTGCAAAAAAGCTATTGCAGATTTGGGTTGAACCGCATGACTTGAAAAAGACTCGTCATGCAATGGATTCCTTAATTGCATCAATTCATTGGGATGAAAAGCGCTACGGTCTTGAGCTCGATCTCGAGCGCTTCATGATTGTGGCGGTAGGTGATTTCAATATGGGTGCAATGGAGAACAAGGGTCTCAATGTTTTCAATACCAAGTATGTCCTTGCTCAACCAGAAACCGCAACAGATGCTGACTTTGCCAATATTGAAAGCGTTGTAGCGCATGAGTACTTCCACAACTGGACTGGTAATCGGGTTACCTGCAGGGATTGGTTTCAGCTTTCTCTTAAGGAGGGGTTGACCGTATTCCGTGATCAAGAGTTTTCTGCAGATCAGATGGGAAGTGATTCTGGCAGAGCAGTCAAGCGTATCGAGGACGTGCGTCTATTGCGTCAACTGCAGTTCCCTGAAGATGCTGGTCCGATGGCACATCCAATTCGCCCAGACGAGTACCAAGAGATTAATAACTTTTACACCGTGACAGTGTATGAGAAGGGTGCTGAAGTTGTCCGTATGTATCAAACCCTATTGGGTGTTGAGGGTTTCCGCAAAGGCATGGATCTTTACTTCAAGCGTCATGATGGTCAAGCGGTTACTTGTGATGATTTCTTGGCAGCGATGGCTGATGCTAATGACCGCGATCTTTCTCAATTTAAGAATTGGTATAGCCAAGCAGGCACGCCTAAGGTCAAAGTAGAAGAATTCTATGATGCAGATAAAAAACAATATCGAATTACCTTGACGCAAACCCCCTCAGCCAATACTGCACACAACGATAGCAAGCCTTTTCATATTCCATTGAAGATGCGCCTGCTTACTCCTGAAAATGATCAGGCGGAGACTTTATTAGAGTTAACTCAAGATCAACAAACTTGGACTTTCAATCAAGTAGCAAGTCGTCCAGTGTTATCGATCAATCGCAATTTCTCAGCACCGATTAATTTAGATTTTGATCAAAGTGAGACAGATTTACTCACCATGTTCTCGAGCGATGACGATGCGTTTAATCGCTGGGAAGCGGGTCAAAAGCTGGCAATGCAAATGATTCTGGGTAATCGCCTGCCTGATAAAGATTTGATTGAGGCTTACCGCACCCTCTTGACTGATCCGGATTTAGATCCTGCATTCAAAGAACTGTCACTAACTTTACCTGCCGAAACATATCTGTATGAGCAGTGCGCCAGTGTTGACCCTCAGAAAATTTATGCTGCCCGTCGCGCCTTCCGCCATGCTATTGCGAGTGAGTTGCGTATCGAATGGGCTGCCCTTTATCAGCAGATGCAAGCACCAGGACCATTTAACCCTGATGCAGTAAGTGCTGGTAAGCGCTCCCTAAAGAATCTCGCACTCAGCATGTTGCTCGAAGCAGATCCGCTGATTTGGGCGCCAATGGCGGTCAATCAATATCAAAATGCTGACAATATGACCGACCGATACGCTGCCCTGGCTGGTTTGGTGATTCATGGATCCAAATCCGCTGTAGCTTGTCTGGAAGATTTCTATACTCGATTTGCTGATGATGCTTTAGTGATTGATAAGTGGTTTGCATTGCAATCAAGCAGACCGCCAGTTGCCAACGCTGAATCCACCTTAATTGAAGTAAAGCGTTTGCGTGAGCACGAAGCTTTCAAAATGAATAACCCAAACCGGGTTCGTAGCGTGATTCATGCTTTTTGTATGAACAACCCCGCTAGCTTTCATCAAGTGGATGGCAGTGGTTATGCATTTTGGGCCGAATCCGTTCTTGCCTTAGATCCAATTAATCCGCAAGTTGCTGCTCGTTTGGCCAGGGGATTAGATCGCTGGCGTCAGTTTGCGCCGATTTATCAGGAGCAGATGCTGGCAGCCCTGAGACGGGTTGCGGCTTGCGAAACCCTCTCTGCAGATGTGAAAGAGGTGGTTTCTAAGGCTGTAGGCAATTTGGCAAGCTAGAACAAGGCAAAATAGAGCCTATACAGAAATAAACCCATTACGGAGATACTCCTTTTGACAGCTTCAAGTACCTTTAATACCAATTTCAAGCAATATCTAGCATCGGCCAAAGTGAAGGGCGCAGATATTCCTATGGGCTTACAGGAGCTCCTGTTGGCGGTTGCTGATACTTGCTCAACCTTGAGTCACGAAGTGGCGCAAGGAGCCTTGATCGGCTTATTGGGATCCGCTGGCACTGGTAATGTTCAAGGTGAAGTTCAACAAAAGCTAGATGTGATTGCCAATGATTTATTAATTGATGGTGTGCAGGGATGTAAATCCCTAGCCGGCTTGGCTTCTGAAGAGATGGAGTTACCGCTTCCAGTTCAGGGGACTGGTGATTACTTATTGCTATTCGATCCATTGGATGGTTCATCCAATATTGATGTGAACGTATCCATCGGCACGATTTTTTCTGTACTTAAGAAACAAGATCCCTCAGCGCCATTGCAGACAGAGGATTTCTTGTTATCAGGACGTCATCAAGTAGCTGCAGGTTATGTTGTCTATGGCCCACAAACTACCATGGCATTAACCTTGGGTGATGGCGTTGTCATGTTCACTCTAAACAAGGTGACTGGCGAATTTGTCTTGATTAAACATGCTGTCGAGATTGCTCACTCAACCAAAGAGTTCGCTATCAATATGTCGAATATGCGTCACTGGGCTGAGCCTGTGCGTCGCTACGTAGATGAGTGTTTAGCTGGCGTAAGTGGTGAGCGTGATAAAGACTTCAATATGCGTTGGATTGCATCCATGGTTGCTGATGTTCACCGGGTCTTATCGCGCGGCGGAATCTTTATGTATCCATGGGATCAACGTGAGCCACACAAGCCGGGCAAGCTGCGCCTAATGTATGAAGCAAATCCGATGAGCTTCTTGGTGGAGCAGGCCGGTGGCGCTTCGACCAATGGCGAGCAATTGATTATGGATATGATCCCAACTGAGCTGCATGAGCGAGTCTCCGTCATGCTAGGGTCTAAAGAAGAGATTGAGCGTTTGCAGCATTACCATTCTCAGGCGTAATTCATTTGCTGTAATTAGTGCAAGCAAGACCCAATAAAAAGCCCAATCATTGATCGGGCTTTTTTATTTCATGAAATTACGTACAGGATGAATTGGGAACTTAAGGCTGCACCTTCTCTTTTAGGTAGGCCAGAGATTCTTCCACCTGGTCAATGAGGATGAGGCAGATATCGCCAGCAGATAAATCATTGAGGGCAGTATCAATAGCTAGAAATTCGCCAGTAACCTCTTTAACCTGCTTGGCTTTCTTAGTTCCTACTAAACCTTCTTGCAGTAACTTGAGAACCTCTCCATCTTCGCGGCCACGTTGGCATTGGTCTTGATAGAGGATCACATTGTCAAAGCTATTGCCAAGAATACGGGTTAGATCACGAATATCTTCATCACGACGATCACCGGCACCACTAATCACCACATGACTCTTCTTGGGCTTCATGGACTCAATAGCGCTTGCCAGAGCACGCATAGCGTCTGGGTTGTGGCCATAGTCAGCAATTACAGTTGCACCTTTGTGTTGGAATTGATTAAAGCGTCCTGGCACTGCATTAGCTGAACTTTCAAAAGAGTGAAGTCCGCATGCAATATTCGCGGCGTCTAAACCCAAGGCCCAAGCTGCACCAATAGAGGCCATAGCATTTTCTACTTGGAAACCTAAAACACCATTTTGAGTCAATGGAATGTCGCTCACTGGGAAGCGGAAGAGGACGCGTGCGCCTTTAGAGCAGATGATCTCAGTACCATCAAAATAAATTACTTTTTTATTCTTGGCACGATGTGCCGCAATCACAGGGTGGTGTTGATTTTGCGCAAAGAAAATCACGCGACCAGTACAAACATCACCCATCTTCGCAACAATCGGATCAGCAGCATTCAGAACTGCGGCACCAGTCGGTGCAACGTTTTGAACAATGACACGCTTGAGAATCGCCAGATCTTCTACGCTCGTGATGTAGTTGAGGCCTAAGTGATCACCTTCACCAATATTAGTAACAACGGCAACTTCACAGCGATCAAAACCAAGACCTTCACGCAGTAATCCGCCGCGAGCTGTTTCTAGAACAGCGGCATCAACATCGGGATGCATGAGAACATTGCGCGCGCTCTTGGGGCCGCTGCAATCGCCAGAATCAATCAGGCGATGGTTGATATAAACACCATCGGTGGTGGTCATACCGACTCTTAAGCCGGTCTCATTGAGTAAATGAGAAATCAGGCGAACAGTGGTGGTTTTGCCATTGGTGCCTGTCACTGCAACAACTGGAATGCGACCATCTTCACCTAAGGGGTACATCATGTTGACAATATCCTCGCCAACAGGACGGCTCTTGCCATAGGAGGGCTTGAGATGCATGCGTAGGCCTGGTGCAGCATTTACTTCAACGATGCCTCCACCTTGCGGCTCTAGGGGCTTATAAATAGCCTCACAGAGAATATCGACACCAGCAATATCTAGTCCAATCATTTGTGCGGCAGCAATTGCGCTAGCAGCAACATCGGGATGGACATCATCAGTGACATCGGTAGCCGTACCACCCGTACTAAGGTTGGCGTTGTTACGCAACAGAACCCGTTCACCAGTTTTGGGAACGTACTGAGGAGTGAGATTGTTGCTCGCTAAGTGCGCAAGAGCAATATCATCAAACCGAATCTTCGTTAATGCCGTTGCATGGCCGTCACCACGCAATGGATTTTTGTTTTCTAGCTCAACTAGTTCGGCGACGCTGTGCTTGCCGTCACCGACTACTTGGGCTGGCTCGCGGCGTGCTGCAGCAGATAAGCGATTGCCAACCACTAGCAAACGATAGTCAGCGCCTGGAAGATAGCGCTCAACAATGGTTTCTCGACCAAAGGCTTGGGTCACTATAAAACCAGCACGTACCTCAGCCTCGGTTTGAATGTTAGCAACAACACCTTTACCTTGGTTGCCGTCCTTCGGCTTGAGAACAATCGGACCACCAATTTTTTGCGCGGCACGCCACGCATCATCAGCAGTAGTCACTACTTCGCCGATAGGTACGGATACACCTGCAGCTGCTAATAGGTTTTTGGTAAGTTCTTTGTCTTGGGCAATAGCTTCTGCGATTGCACTGGTGTCGCTAGTCTCAGCCGCTTGAATACGTTTTTGCTTGCTACCCCAGCCAAACTGCACCATGCTGCCCTCAGTCATGCGGCGATAGGGGATATTTCTTTGTACCGCAGCATCCACGATAGATCCGGTGCTTGGTCCTAAGCGTACATCTTCATACAAAGCCTCTAATTCTGAGAGGGCTGCCGCTAAATCAAATGGCACATCATTGAGGGTCGCCTGGATTAGTCCAAAGGCAAAGTCAAAGGCCATGCGCCCAACAACTTCTTCGGTGTACTCCACCACGACTTGATAGACGCCTACATCAACGGTTTGTAATGTCCGGCTAAAAGTGACTGGGCACCCCGCTTGAGACTGAAGACCTAAGGCTGCATGTTCTAGCGCGTGTGCAAGGGAGAGGATTTCATTATGCCCACCGCGACGCATGCTGCCTAATTGGGGAAAGCGTTCACGAATCTTGTTTTCAAATTGGGGGATTGAATCGATGGATCGTTCTGTTTCATCGCAAGAAACAATTGCCTCTAGGGCGGTATGGCGGCTCCATAAATTCGGGCCGCGCAACATGCGAATACGGGTGATTTCCAATTAAGTACCTGCTGCAATATTGGAGTTGGAAACGAATGTTTCAACTCCAGCTTCTATAACGTTGAACGGAATATCTAAAGCCCAAGCAGCTCCGATGGCAGCTGCAAGACTTAAGTTTGGAGCCCAATCAAGAGACGAGTCTTGAACGGCTGGCGGAATAGGAATTACTAATGCATCTAACTTGCCCTGCTTGAGGGTAACGACGGATGCGCCCACAATAATTGAACGACCACCTTTATCTTGGTGAGCAATTACCACGGGGGAGCTTGGATCTTGAGAGAAGTACATCACTTCACCCTTGCTGAGTTCAGCCATTTTTACAATCATGGCATCGTCAGCATTTAACACGCTAGTACCAGTCGGTAATACGACATCTACCTGAGTACGAACCACGTTAAATAATTGATCTTCTTCGCTGATGTTATGTTCTGGAAAGAGTTTGAGTGGATCAATGTTGAGAACGATGCCAACTTGACACTGGTCGTATGCGAGACCCTCTAGCAAGAGAGACGCATTATCATTTTCAATCACAGCAACTTCAATAGCTCTATTTTGAAGGGTGCGTCTCGCATTTTCCCAATGAGCAGAAGAGGTTTGCTTGATAGTGCGACTGCCGAAATACAGACCATTGTTCGTAGAGAGGCCAACATGCATGTTGGTTAGTCTAATAAAGTGGGCAACCATTTCAGCAACCACTGTTCTTCCTGAGTTTCCGCTGATGCCAACAATAGGGATCCTGAAATCGTAGCCCGGAGGAAATAAATGGTTTGCAATCTCTTCGCCTACGGGTTGGGGTTTTCCGCTCGCAGGTTTTAAGTGCATTAGTAAACCGGGGCCTGCATTCACCTCGACGATGGCAGCGTTCTGTGACTCTAGTGGTTTACTAATATCTTGGGCGACGAGGTCAACACCAGCAATTTCTAATCCAACCACGCGTGCAGCTAAGGCAACTTGGTGAGCCACCTCAGGGTGAACTAAATCTGTCACATCAAACGCTACGTTACCGTTGCTTTGAATGAGTACTTTTTGATCGATGCTCGGGATGCTATCGCCTGTCAATTTCTGGCGTGCTAGCTCGAGCTCAACAGCTGAATCAATGCGTACTGGATTGAGTGGGCACTCTTCTGTTGTGCCTCGACGTGGGTCAGAATTAATCTGAATCTGAATGAGCTCAAGAACAGTATGCTTGCCATCACCTGTTATCCAAACGGTTTCCCCTTTGGCAGCCGCCACTACTTTGTTGCCCACTACTAATAGGCGATGTTCATCACCAATAACGTGACGCTCAACTAAAACCTCGCTACCTTCCTCAATTGCAACAGCGTAAGCTGCTTCAATTTCTTGTTGGGTGTACAGGTTAATAAATACGCCGCGACCATGGTTGCCATCTATCGGTTTGACAACGACCGGCAATCCAATATCTTGTGCAGCTTCCCAGGCATCATCTGGGCTAGTAACAGTCCTACCTTCGGGAGTTGGAACCCCAGCACTTGCAAGTAGGCTCTTGGTAAGGTCCTTATCGCGCGAGATGGTTTCTGCGATGGCACTGGTTTGATCAGTTTCCGCCGTCCAAATACGTCGTTGTTTAGAGCCGTAACCAAGTTGTACTAAGTTGCCACTCGATAATCTAATGTAGGGAATTTCTCGAGCGGTTGCGGCATTGACGATGCATGCTGTACTAGGTCCAAGACAGAGGTCATCGCTTAAATCGCGAAGCTCTTCAATAATTTTTTCTTTTTGCGCAATGGCATCGCCATTATCTTTAATTAGAGTGAGAAGAAGATCGCGGGCAAATTGAAAGGCCTGCAATGTCACAGCCTCTTCAGTGGCGCTCACAATCACTTTGTAAACACCTCTGCGACCACCGTCGCGAGCTCTTCCAAAGCCGCCTGCAATTCCGGCTAGATTTTGCAGTTCAATGGTGAGGTGTTCGAGAATATGTCCAGGCCAGGTGCCTTCTTCAACGCGCTTTAAAAATCCCCCAGGCTCTCCGTAGCTGCAACGGTGCTCATGAAGACTGGGAAGACATTTGCTCAGACGATCATAAAAGCCAGGGATTAAGTCCGATGGATAGTCCTCTAGGTCGCCAATATCGATCAAAACTTCAAGCGCAGGGTTGTAGCTCCACATATTAGGGCCACGAAGATGCCGGTGGCTCAAGATTTCAATGGTTTTATCTAGTAATTGGGGCATATGTGGAGTGGGAAATCTCAGCGCCGCTTCAGAAGGTAAGGGCGGGGATATCTCAGACTGTCTCTCTGGTTCTAATAATTATTCAAAATCCACAAAATTAGTAAAAATGTGCAAAAAAGCTTACTTCATTAATTTAACGGCTTTCTGCCTACTAAAGTTGACAGAGTTACTAAATCTAAAAAAACTAGCTCCACTATACTTTTAGGACTAATGAAGCCAGAAATTTCCCCATTCTCTCCCCCTCCGCCAAGTCACTGGGCTAGCGCTTTAGCGGCTCCTCAATCACCAGTAAAAGACTTTGGCTCAATACTGGCATGGGTTGAGCTTGATCTTGATGGCGGTATGCATTTTGAGAAAAGCCTGCTTTGCCTGATCCCGTCGGGGCTATTTTGGACCGATGGTAGTCGCTCAGAATTCTGGCCAATTAGCTCTGGGGCTCATCTTTTGCATGGAGATCACGCAGGGGTAGGGCATCTGAAGTTGGAGTCGGAGACTGCTTTACTCAGACTGTGGCACTTCACTCTAGCCGTTAATCCCCAGGTGCTACGCCTGCAGACAGCTCATAGACAATTGCTGCGGGGCGAGCAAATAGGCAAGGAGCCCGAAGCCTCTGAATACGATAAGCAGGTTTGTTCAGTGTGCTTGAGCCCCAAGCCAGCAAATTCAGAGGCTTGTCCTAGCTGCGATCCTGAGGAAGATGCGCCCCCGTCCACCTGGACCTTATTTAAGTTATGGCGCTTCGCACGCCCTTACAAAAAAGAGCTGTTACTGGGTTTTGTGCTGACCTTGCTCTCAACTGGCGCCACCCTCATTCCGCCTTATTTGACTATGCCCCTAATGGATCATGTTTTGATTCCGTATGAAAAAGGCAATCCAATTGACTTTGATTTGGCTAGCAAGTACCTGCTTGCTTTGTTTGGGGCGGCAATCATTGCATGGGGCTTAGGTTGGTGGAAAACCTATCTTCTTGCATTGGTCAGCGAGCGTATCGGCGCTGATTTGCGCAATACGACTTTCGAGCACTTACTAAAGCTATCTTTGGAGTATTTCGGGGGCAAAAGAACGGGTGATTTAATTGCTCGTATTGGGGCTGAGACAGATCGTATTTGCGTATTTTTGTCGCTCTACGCCCTAGACTTTGCGACTGATGTCTTGATGATCACGATGACTGCGGCGATCTTGGTTTCAATAGATCCCTTGCTTGCTCTAGTAACGCTCGCGCCATTGCCATTTATTGTGTGGATGATTCATGTGGTGCGCGACAAACTCCGCTTTGGTTTTGAAAAGATAGATCGCGTGTGGTCAGAAGTGACCAATATTTTGGCGGATACGATTCCGGGTATTCGAGTTGTTAAAGCATTTGCTCAGGAAGATCGGGAGCTCAAGCGTTTTGTTGATTCCAATAAACACAATTTACAAATTAACGATCGCGTTAATCGTGTGTGGGGTTTGTTCTCCCCAACAGTCACACTGTTAACTGAAACTGGTCTTTTGGTAGTGTGGGGTTTTGGTATTTGGCAGGTGGCACATCAAAAAGTTACTGTAGGTGTACTGATTGCTTTTTTGGCCTACATTGGACGCTTTTATATTCGCTTAGATTCAATGAGTCGCATTGTTTCTCATACGCAAAAAGCAGCTGCGGGGGCTAAACGTATCTTTGATATCTTAGATCATGTCTCGAGCGTTCCTGAGCCAATTAATCCAGCTCCTTTGGGTCAGGTTAAAGGCTCTATCTCCTTGCGTGGCGTGGGTTTCCGCTATGGCAACCGTGCAGTATCCAAGGGCATCGATTTGGATATCGCCCCTGGAGAAATGATCGGCTTAGTTGGGCATAGCGGCTCCGGCAAGAGTACTTTAGTGAACTTAATTTGTCGTTTCTACGACGTGAGTGCTGGTTCAATCACATTGGATGGTCGCGATATTCGCAGCATCAGAATTGCCGACTATCGAAAGCGTATTGGCTTAGTTCTGCAGGAGCCATTCTTATTCTTTGGCACGATTGCAGAAAATATTGCGTACGGAAAACCGGATGCTACCCGCGAGGAAATTATTGAAGCAGCGCGGGCCGCGCATGCGCACGAATTTATTCTGCGCTTACCGCTAGGTTACGACTCATTAGTGGGGGAGCGGGGCCAATCTCTTTCTGGTGGTGAACGTCAGCGTATTTCTATCGCTCGTGCATTATTAATTAATCCAAGTATTTTGATTTTGGATGAAGCCACTTCTTCTGTAGACACTACAACTGAAAAAGAAATTCAGCGTGCTTTGGATAATTTGGTGAAAGGCCGCACCACGATTGCGATTGCTCATCGTCTGTCCACTTTAAGAAAGGCAGATCGCTTGGTTGTGCTCGACAAAGGTGAGATCGTCGAAATCGGTTCTCATGATGAGTTGATGGAAGCGCAGGGCGCTTACTATGCTCTGTACCAGGCTCAGCTGCGTCATGCTGCAGAATTGGTTGAGGGCGGCGCGATTGGTGAAAGTATTGATGTGAACGAGCCTCAAGAAGAGCACACACAAATCATTGCTAAAGAAACAGGGGGCGGTGTATGAGTCATCATCAAAAGTCGTACACGCTCGAGCGTGATGCACTTGGCCGCCTCGTTTTCATCGATGCCGCTGGAGTCCCGCACATTGGCGTCTATCCAGTAAGAGCGTTTCCCATTACTGAGCCGGATACTGGAATTTCCATCATGGATCAGTCTGGCAAAGAGTTGTGTTGGTTTGATGGCATTACTACAATCCCTGATAGCGAATTGACTTTGATAGACGAGGAGCTTGCGGCTCGCGAGTTCATGCCCGTGATAGAAAAAATCACCAAAGTATCTACTTTTGCCACCCCGAGCATCTGGGATATTGAAACTGATCGCGGTCCAACCAGGATTCGCCTAAAAGGTGAGGAAGATATTCGCCGAATTGCCGGCAATACGCTTCTGATTGCTGACTCCAATGGGCTGCAATTTCTAATTAAAGACTCCACAAAGCTCGATAAGCTCAGCAAGAAGCTCCTTGACCGTTTCCGCTAGAAATTAGCCTCAAAGCAAATCGTAAGTTTTTTAGTTAGCCAAGTCTAAATTGATATTAGGGTTACTACTAATTTGATTGGTGTAAGCCCTAGGTGCCCATTTAAAAATTGTTGATGGCAATCAAGAGATCTGCAGTGATTCAGATCAAAAATCGTCACACAGTAAAGAAAAGCCAAAGTAATATTGGTATTCAAAATTTTTTGGAGGAGCGTTCATGAAGATGAAGTTAAAAGGGGCATTGATTTCCACCGCATTAGCCCTCGGTGCTGCTGGTGTTTCACCTGCTTTTGCTGCTTGGGAGCCAACCAAGCCAGTTGAGTTCATCATCCCTGCCGGTCCTGGCGGCGGTGCTGACCAAATGGCTCGTATGATCCAAGGCATCATTACTAAAAACAACTTGATGAAACAGGCAGTGATTCCTGTGAACAAGGGCGCAGGCGCTGGAGCCGAAGGTTTCTTGGCAATGAAAGAAGCTAAAGGTGATCCAAATAAGATCGTGATTACGCTCTCTAATTTGTTTACAACTCCTCTAGCAACTGGTGTTCCATTTAACTGGAAAGACATCACTCCAGTAGCAATGTTGGCTCTTGATCAGTTCGTGTTGTGGACTAATGCAGATAAGCCATACAAGAATCCAAAAGAATATATCGATGCCGCTAAAGCAGCTGGCCCAGGTAAATTCAAAATGGGTGGAACTGGCTCTAAATCAGAAGACCAGATCATTACCGTTGCCCTTGAAAAAGCAACTGGTGCTAAGTTCACTTACCTCCCATTCAAAGGGGGTGGCGACGTTGCTGTTCAGCTCGTTGGTAACCACATCGAATCTTCTGTGAATAACCCAATTGAAGCTGTTGCTCAATGGCGTGCTGGTAAGTTGCGTGCTCAGTGCGTATTTGATGACACACGTATGCCTTACAAAGAAAAGATCACTCCAACTCAGTCTTGGAACGATGTTCCAACCTGTAAAGAGGTGGGTGTGCCAACTGATTACGTAATGTTGCGTGGCATCTTCATGGCTCCTGGCGTAACTCAAGAGCAGGTTGACTACTACATCAACGTGTTCAAAAAAGTACGCGAGACACCAGAGTGGAAAAAGTTCATGGCTGATGGTGCATTCAATCAAACATTCATGACCGGTAAAGAATTTAATAACTGGTTGACTTTGAATGAAGCTTTGCACAAGCAGTTGATGGCTGAGGCAGGTTTCTTAGCTAAGTAATCGCTCAATATTAAATAGGGCCTCTGCGAGGAGGTCCTATTTTTTTGAACGCAATCGTAAGAACAATAATTATTAAAACGAAGCAGTATTAATTAACCATTTATTAGTGAACGAAGCAAATGTCTGAACATACAAATAATTCAAATCAAGATTCAGTAATTAGCGTGAGAATGATGGACATCATCACCGCTCTCTTGTTTATTGGTGTAGGCCTGGTAGTAATGGTCGGAAGTATCAAGTTGGGCGCTAGCTGGGGTAGCGATGGTCCAGAAGCGGGCTATTTCCCTTTCTACATTAGCTTGATCATTATTCTTTCAAGCGTTGTCACCCTCTATCAAGCAGCAGTTGTTGATAGAAAAAAGAAAAAAGAATCTTTTGTTGATAAAGAGTCCTTCAAACAAGTTATGGCTGTTTTGCTGCCAGCGCTTGTGTTCATACTTGGTGTTCAGTTGATCGGTATCTACGTCTCTTCTGTAATCTATATCGCCATCTTTATGGTCTGGCTTGGAAAGTATCCAGCTTGGAAAGCGATTGCAGTATCAGTCGGGGTGAGCGCAACCCTCTATCTCATGTTTGAGTACTGGTTCCAGGTACCGCTGCCACATGGCTCATGGATTAATCCCCTCGAGTTCGTTGGCGTGCAATAAAAAGAATAACTATTAAAAAAGATTAGAAAAGAAGGAGTTCAAGTTGGAAGAAATTAGCGCTCTATTCAGCGGCTTTGCCGTTGCAATGACACCCTTTAACTTGCTGTTAATGCTGGTTGGTGTAACTCTTGGTGTGATTATTGGGGTATTGCCAGGCTTAGGTGGTGCCAACGGAATTGCAATTCTGTTGCCATTGACCTTCACAATGCCCCCAACATCCGCAATCATCATGCTCTCCTGTATTTACTGGGGCGCATTGTTTGGCGGTGCGATTACATCCGTTCTATTTAATATTCCGGGCGAACCTTGGTCTGTTGCGACAACCTTTGACGGTTATCCAATGGCTCGTGAAGGTAAAGCTGGCGAAGCCTTGACTGCTGCGTTCACATCATCATTTGTTGGTGCGTTCTTCGCAATCGTCATGATCACCTTCTTGGCACCATTGGTCGCTAAGTTTGCTCTGCAATTTGGACCGCCTGAGTTCTTCTCGGTGTACTTGTTAACCTTCTGTAGCTTCGTGGGTATGAACAAGGGATCTCCGTTTAAGACTATCTCTGCCATGATGTTAGGCTTTGCCTTAGCTGCGGTAGGTATGGATACAGTGACAGGTCAATTGCGCTTGACATTCGGTAGCCATGAATTGATGCGTGGTTTCGATTTCTTGATCGCTGTTATTGGTTTGTTCGGTATTGGCGAGATTTTGCTGTCCATGGAAGAAGGTCTTGCATTCCAAGGCGCTGCTGCCAAGATTCGTCGTCAAGTGGTTCTCGAGACTTGGGCAAAATTGCCAAAGTACTGGGCGACTTCATTACGCAGCTGCTTGATTGGTTGCTGGATGGGTATCACCCCAGGTGGCGCAACCCCAGCATCCTTCATGGCCTACGGTGTTGCTAAGCGTGTTTCTAAGAATGGCGAGAACTTCGGTAAGGGTGAGATGGAGGGTATTGTTGCTCCAGAAACAGCTGCTCACGCCGCTGGTACAGCCGCCTTGCTGCCAATGTTGTCACTAGGTATCCCAGGATCACCAACAGCCGCTGTATTGCTTGGCGGTTTGTTGATCTGGGGCTTGCAACCAGGTCCATTGCTCTTTGTTGAGAAACCAGACTTTGTTTGGGGCTTGATCGCTAGTATGTACTTAGGTAACTTAGCAGGCTTGTTTGTTGTATTAACTTGCGTGCCATTGTTTGCCTCAATCTTGAGAATTCCATTCTCTATCATTGCTCCAGTCATTATTGTGATTTGTGCGGTAGGTGCATATACCGTCCACAACGCTACCTTTGACGTTTGGTTGATGTTGGGCTTCGGTGTTCTTGGTTATGTCTTTAAGAAGCTTGACTACCCAATGGCACCAATGGTCTTGGCCTTGGTCTTGGGCGACCGTGCGGAAGATTCGTTCCGTCAGTCGATGTTGATTTCACAGGGTAGCTTGGATGTATTCTTCTCCAACTACTTGGTAGGTGCAATCACTACAGTTGCAATGGTATTGCTGTTCTGGCCAGTAATTGGCAAGTTCATTGGCAAGAAAAAGGTAGCTGCAGCGTAAGCTGAGGAAGTAAAAATACTGCTTAATCTAGTCAAAAACAAAGATTGAGTAAAGAGAAGGGGGCGCAAGCCCCCTTTTTTTATTGCTGTAGAAGGAATCCGATAAAATCTCATCACCATGAATTTCTATAAAGACCGCCTCATTCACTGGATTGCTGCCTTAGCAATCGCAATGAGTGCGCTGGCGCCGGCAGTTTCTCAAGCCGTATCGCTGGCGAAGTATGGCCAAGGTTTTGCGATGGAGATTTGCTCTGCTGATGGCGCTAAAACACAAATTCATGTGCAAGGCGAAGATCAAGCGGACCGTGCAGAAGTGCAGCCTTGCCCATATTGCATCGGTCATTCGGCTATCACACCAGCATTCAATACGAATCTCACATTTCAGGCGCCGCAAACACTGGCTTTACTACCGCAGCTTTTCTATCAATCACCTAAGCCTCTTGCTGCTTGGGTAACACCTCCCTCAGCAGCTCCCCCTACCCAAGTCTGAAGTTTTTTGGGTCACGGTTATGACCGTGGATTAAGCAATTTGTTTTGCTGAAATTTAGAGGGAAACATCATGTTAAAAAAATTAGTAAAAGTATTTACATTCATATTTGCATTTACAACTGCATCGCTGGCGTTTTGTGGTCCCGCTGATCCGTTATTTATCAATTTATCTACGGATGAGGCTAATCGCGCTTCAATGGCGATTAATTTTGGGAGGCACCATGCAACTAATGGTCACCCGCTCACCATTTTTTTAAATGATAAGGCAGTGATGTTGGGTGTGAGAGCTGGTTCAACTCGATTTGCTGATCAGCAACAGTTTTTATCTGAAGCGATTTCTAGCGGGGCTTTGGTCATTATGTGCCCAATGTGTTTAAAGCAGGCTGGCTATACGGAGGC
>JACCED010182483.1_pt1 | contig 23202 bp, 19 predicted proteins | sample 7455021 | NCBI WGS metagenome assembly JACCED01 (sample SAMN15323456, study PRJNA562643) | freshwater metagenome | isolation source: river surface water | place: USA:Blue River Watershed | collected 2017-08-19
ATAGCAGCACCTAAAGCGACTACTTGATCTGGATTAAGATTATTTAAGGGCTTGGTGCCAAAAAGTTCACCGACTGCGCGTTGCACATGCGGCATGCGAGTCGCACCCCCCACCATCACGACGCCTTTAACTTCATCCGCCTTAAGACCAGCATCACGCAAAGCCTTCTTTACTGCCGCTAGTGTTTTACTGATGAGGTTCTGAGTAATCTCAAAGAACTGGGCCTGGCTGATACCGACGTTAACCACCGTGCCATCAGAGAGCGTTTCATGTACGCGAGCTAATGGATTGTGACTCAATTGCTCTTTGGCATGCTTACAAGAAAGCAGGAGCTTACGGTGATCCTGAATCGAGATTGGCGGGAGTTTTGCTTGCTCGATAACCCAGCAATATAAGCGATGATCAAAGTCATCACCACCCAAAGCTGAATCACCGCCAGTAGAGAGCACCTCAAAGACACCCCTACTCATCTTCAAAATAGAGATATCAAAGGTGCCGCCACCCAAGTCATATACAGCGTAAATACCTTCGGAGGCATTATCTAGACCATAGGCAATCGCAGCTGCAGTAGGCTCATTGAGCAAACGCAAGACTTCAACACCCGCTAACTTGGCCGCATCTTTAGTGGCCTGGCGCTGAGCATCATCAAAATAAGCAGGTACAGTAATCACTGCACCAACGATATCGTCATTTACAGAATCTTCAGCGAGCTGACGCAAACGCGCCAGAATTTCTGCAGAGACTTCAATAGGACTTTTATCCCCAGCGACTGTTCGCAACTTCAACATCCCTGGCTCATCAACAAAGTCGTACGGTGCGTTCTCAATGTTTTCTACATCAACAATCCCGCGACCCATGAAGCGCTTGACAGAAACAATGGTATTTTTGGGATCAGAAACGATACTTTCAATAGCCTCGAAGCCAGCCTGTGTTCTGCCGTTTGGTAAATAACGTACTACCGAAGGAAGCAATTCTCGCCCTTCAGAGTCTGGCAAAACCTGAGGTAAAGCATCTCGCACAATCGCCACCAAAGAATTAGTGGTTCCTAGATCAATACCAACGGCAATCCGACGCTGATGTGGGGCAAGTGATTTACCGGGTTCGGAGATTTGTAATAAGGCCATGGGAGCTAGATTTTAAAGCTATACCAAAGCTGAGATAGCATCATCTAGCTCGAGCGCAAACTTATCAATAAAAAGAAGGCCTCTCAGCAGCTCCGCAGCGCGCTCGTAATTCTTGGCTGCATCGATAGCTTGAGTAATTTCTACCAAGGTATCTCGCTTGGATTGATCGACCTCTTCAGCTAAAGCCTCTAGTGCACCGAGATCCTCATCTTGATCCTCAAGACTTTCACGCCACTCCATTTGTTTCATAAGGAAAGCAGCGGGCATTGCGGTATTCGTTTCAAGGCGCGCATCCACTCCATGGAGTTGGCAAAGGTAGAGTCCACGCTGAATAGGATTCTTGAGAGTCTGCAAAGCAGTGTTGGCTAAGGTGGCCATTTGCATAGCGAGTCGTTGCTCAGCATCACTACCGCGAGCATGGCGATCAGGATGCACCTCTTTTTGAATTGCTAGGTAAGCCTGATCTAATGCAGACAAATCTATATTGAATTGCTGTTCTAAACCAAAGAAGCGAAAGTAATCGTCAGACGCGGAAGGATTCGCCACAACCACACTCGTCTTTTACATTCGGATTCTGAAACTTGAAGCCTTCGTTCAAACCTTCCCGCACAAAATCTAATTCAGTGCCATCTAAATAAGCCAAGCTCTTAGGGTCAACAAAAATAGTGATGCCATTAGATTCAAATTGCGTATCTTCCGGTGCAGCCTCATCTACATACTCTAGCTGATAGGCTAGGCCAGAACAACCAGTAGTGCGAACGCCTAAGCGTAAGCCACAGCCTTTTCCGCGCTTATCTAAATTGCGCTGAACATGTTTTGCTGCTTTGTCGGTTAAGGTAATTGCCATGATGAAAGCCTCTTTATCTTTACTGGGCTGGATGCTTTTCTTTGTAATCGGCCACTGCAGCCTTAATGGCATCTTCAGCCAAAATTGAGCAGTGAATTTTTACAGGCGGCAAAGCCAACTCTTCTGCGATTAAGGAGTTCTTAATCTCTAGAGCCTGATCCAAGGTTTTACCTTTAACCCACTCAGTTACCAATGAAGAGGATGCAATCGCAGAGCCGCAACCATAAGTCTTGAACTTAGCATCTTCAATCACGCCTTGATCATTTACGCGAATTTGTAATTTCATAACGTCGCCGCACGCAGGTGCACCAACCATGCCAGTACCAACTTGGTCGTCACCTTTTTCAAACGAACCCACGTTACGGGGATTTTCATAATGATCAATTACTTTGTCGCTATATGCCATGATATTTCCTCGTTATTTCTTTTATCTATTGTTTAGCTTAATTACCTTTGATGCTGCTTAGTGTGCTGCCCACTGGATGGTGCTGAGATCAATACCATCTTTAAACATTTCCCAGAGTGGTGAGAGCTCGCGCAACTTAGCAATTTTTTCTTTCACCAACTTAATTGTGAAATCCACTTCTTGTTCAGTAGTAAAGCGTCCCAAAGTAAAGCGAATTGAGCTGTGGGCCAATTCATCATTGCGACCAAGTGCGCGCAATACATAAGAAGGCTCCAAGGATGCTGAAGTACATGCAGATCCAGAAGAGATAGCCAAGTCTTTCAATGCCATCAGCATAGATTCACCTTCAACATAGTTGAAGCTGATATTGAGGTTATGCGGAACACGATGCTCCATATCTCCATTTACGTAAACCTCTTCAATATCCTTCAAACCATTAAGTAAGCGATCGCGCAAAGCGCGAATGCGGGCATTACCTGAAGCCATCTCAAGACGTGCAATACGGAATGCTTCGCCCATACCAACAATTTGATGAACCGCCAAAGTGCCTGAGCGCATACCGCGCTCATGACCACCACCATGAATCTGTGCCTCAATGCGAATGCGGGGCTTACGACGGACAAACAGCGCACCAATGCCTTTTGGGCCATAAGTCTTGTGGGCAGAAAAACTCATTAAATCAACCTTGACCTTCTCTAAGTCAATTTCTACTTTGCCAGTCGCTTGCGCTGCATCCACATGAAATATCACACCACGGGAACGGCAAAGTTCACCAATTTTCGGGATATCTTGTACAACACCAATCTCGTTATTGACATACATGACTGATGCCAAGATGGTGCCTGGCTTCATTGCTGCCTCTAGCTGAGCAAAATCAATCAGGCCATTAGGCAAAACATCTAAATAAGTTACCTCAAAGCCTTCACGCTCGAGCTCGCGGCAAGTATCTAATGTCGCTTTGTGCTCAGTCTTGACGGTAATGATGTGGTTACCACGGTCTTTATAAAAGTGAGCAGCACCTTTCAGCGCTAAATTAATACTTTCGGTTGCGCCACTGGTAAATACGATCTCTCTTGGATCAGCATGAACTAGCTGAGCCACTTCTGAACGCGACCACTCAACCGCCTCTTCAGCAGCCCAACCATAGGCATGGCTTCGGGAGGCGGCATTACCAAACTGCTCACGCAAGTAAGGCAACATCTTATCGACAACGCGTGGATCAATCGGCGTCGTAGCTGAATAGTCCATATAGACCGGGAAATGCTTAGGGCTAAACATGGGTACCGCTTGTTGAGGAATGTCTTGTGGTGCGTTCATTTTTATTTATCTATCAATGGGCTAAAAAGTTAATCTCTTGACTCAACTTTGTTGAGCCAGGTTAAAAACAGAATTCACAAGAGGCCGCTTTGGAGCGACTTCTTTTGTTGCTGCGATCGCTGTTGCCGGCTTTTCTGCCTTCACACTATCGGCCTTAATTTTCTTGGGGCGCAAATCATGCAATACGATTCCGCGTCCAGATTGCTGTTGTACTAAGTCACGTAAAGACACGGAACTGAGGTACTCCACCATCTTGGCATTCAGGTTCGACCATAAATCATGGGTCATGCAGCGGCCGTGATTTTCTTCATCGCTATGACAATTGCCTTTGCCGCCACATTGGGTTGCATCTAGGGGCTCATCGACAGCCACAATGATGTCGGCCACACTAATTTCTTCGGACTTACGAGCAAGGGTGTAGCCACCACCTGGACCGCGAGTGCTATCAACAATATTGAAACGGCGTAACTTGCCGAACAACTGTTCTAGGTAAGAAAGGGAAATCTTCTGTCTTTGGCTAATTCCAGCCAAAGTTACAGGCCCGTGCGTTTCACGCAGGGCTAAATCAATCATTGCGGTTACTGCAAAACGGCCTTTGGTTGTAAGTCTCATATGTCACCTTGGTAATGGATTGTTATGGACAGCTAACAGCCGGGCGGGTAATACCCGACCATTCCACTCAACTTTAACATATACCCAACTATTCTGCTCGGGATTTAAACACCCCCTAAATTGCATCCCGTGAGCGCGCCCCAAAGGCCATTTCCTTAACCTTTGTAAGGCGATCGCGGGTGGCCGCAGCCTTTTCAAACTCCAGATTCTTGGCCTCAGAGTTCATTTGCTTCTCCAAACGCTTGATTTCGCCTGCTAGGTCCTTCTCACTCATATCCTCATAGCGAGCCCGCTCCTGCTCCACCTGCATTTCGGAGCGCTTCTCTTTGACGTCATAGACCCCGTCAATAATGTCCTTAATGCGCTTTTGAACCCCTCTCGGCTCAATCCCATTTGCCTTGTTAAAAGCGACCTGCTTCGTACGGCGGCGCTCCGTTTCGCCCATCGCGCGCTTCATGGAATCGGTAATACGATCGGCATACAAAATTGCCTTACCTTTAACGTTTCTTGCCGCCCTACCAATCGTTTGGATCAAACTGCGCTCTGAGCGCAAGAAGCCCTCTTTATCCGCATCCAAAATGGCAACCAGAGACACCTCTGGAATATCTAAGCCCTCACGCAATAAATTAATACCCACCAAGACATCGAAAACTCCTAAGCGCAAATCGCGCAGAATTTCTACCCGCTCAACCGTATCAATATCGGAGTGGACATAGCGCACCTTCACACCGTTATCCGTTAAGTAATCAGTCAACTGCTCTGCCATGCGCTTTGTTAATACCGTTACTAAAACGCGCTCATGCACTTTGACGCGCTCATGGATCTGACTAAGCAAATCATCGACCTGTGAGCTTGCTGGCAACACTTCAATTTCTGGATCAACCAGTCCTGTTGGTCTAGCCACTTGTTCCACCACTTGCCCAGTGTGAGTATTTTCATAATCAGCTGGTGTAGCAGAAACAAAAACAGTTTGACGCATCTTCGTTTCAAATTCAGTGAACTTCAGTGGTCGGTTATCCATCGCAGAAGGTAAACGGAAACCAAACTCCACCAAGGTATGTTTGCGAGACTTATCGCCGTTGTACATGGCATTAAGCTGCCCAATAAGTACATGACTCTCATCCAAGAACATCAAAGCATCATTGGGTAAGTAGTCCACCAAGGTAGGCGGCGCCTCGCCAGGCATAGCGCCAGAGAGGTGGCGGGAGTAATTCTCAATACCCTTACAGAAACCCAATTCATTGAGCATCTCCAAATCAAAGCGAGTACGCTGTTCTAAGCGCTGCGCTTCAACCAGCTTGCCATCCTTGACGAATTCATCCAAGCGAATGCGCAGCTCCGCCTTAATAGTTTCAATAGCCTTGAGAACGGTGTCACGCGGTGTAACGTAGTGTGAACTTGGATAGACAGTAAAACGAGGAATCTTTTGACGAATTTTTCCAGTAAGGGGATCAAAGAATTGCAGACTCTCAATCACATCATCAAAGAGTTCAACACGCACTGCCAATTCATTGTGTTCAGCAGGAAAAATATCAATTGTGTCGCCTCGCACTCGGAATACTCCGCGCTTAAAATCCATTTCATTGCGGTCATATTGCATTGCAATTAAACGCATCAAAATATCGCGCTGACTCATCTTGTCTCCAGGACGCAAAGTCATCACCATGCTGTGATAATCACCAGGATTGCCGATACCGTAAATTGCGGAGACGGTTGCTACGATGATGACATCGCGTCTCTCCAACAAACTCTTGGTAGCGGAGAGTCGCATTTGTTCAATATGCTCATTGATTGACGAATCTTTTTCAATAAATAAATCGCGCGTCGGGACGTAAGCCTCTGGCTGGTAGTAGTCGTAGTAACTGACGAAGTACTCCACAGCATTTTTAGGAAAAAACTCTCTAAATTCACTATAGAGCTGGGCGGCCAAGGTCTTATTGGGGGCAAAAATAATGGCTGGACGGCCTGTCCTCGCAATTACATTGGCCATCGTGAACGTTTTACCTGAACCGGTTACCCCCAAAAGGGTCTGAAAGGTCAATCCATCCTCAATTCCAGCCACTAGAGCATCAATTGCCGCCGGTTGATCCCCTGCGGGTGGAAACGGCTGATAGAGCTGAAATGGAGAATCTGGGAAAGAAACGAACTTAGCTGGATCCAGGTCGTGACCCACCTCGCCCAAAGGATCGGCTACAGGGCTTTTCTTGCTTTCAGCAACTTTAGAATTTGAGGAACTTTTAGGCAACTTAGGGGGCATCTCAGCTATCATTTCACCTGTGACTTTTAGTTCACAGCGAATTTTGTACAAACATTGATTTTGCCGTTTTTATTTGGAAATAGTTGAATCTAGACTCAAAAACAGTCATTTAAAGTAAATTTAACTGAATTTAACGTCAATTAACACTGAAATACCTCTTTTAACCTACATTACCATCCCATTTCGACCCCCAAATGAACCTTTTTACTTCAGTCCAGTTAGCCCCTAAAGACCCAATTTTTGGCCTCACAGAAGCCTATGTCGCCGATCAACGTGCAGACAAGGTCAACTTGGGTGTTGGCGTCTATTACACCGATGAAGGCAAGGTACCCCTTTTGAAAGCGGTTATTAAGGCCGAAGAAGCTATTGTGGCGAAGCACTCTCCGCGTAGCTATATCCCAATCGAAGGGCCTAACCCCTATAACGGCGCAGTACAGAACCTCTTGTTTGGCGCCGACTCCTCGCTCATTAAAGATGGTCGCGTTGTTACTGCTGAGTGCCTTGGCGGTACTGGCGCGTTGCGCGTTGGCGCTGACTTTATTAAGCGCTTGAACTTAAATGCACCATGCGCGATCAGCAACCCAACCTGGGAAAACCATCGCGGCATTTTTGAATCAGCAGGATTTGAAGTAGTCGAGTACACCTATTTCGACGGCAAAACACGTGGCGTTGATTTCGATGGCATGGTGAAGTCTTTGGAGTCTTTCCCAAAGTTCACTACTGTCTTATTGCACGCTTGCTGTCATAACCCAACTGGCGCCGACATTACTGAAGCGCAATGGCGTCAAGTAATTGATATCTGCAAAGCAAAGCAACTCATTCCGTTTTTAGATATGGCCTACCAAGGCTTTGCTGCAGGAATTGAACAAGACGGTATTGCAGTTCGCTTGTTTGCTGAATCCGGAATGTCTTTTTTTGTATCCAGCTCTTTTTCCAAATCATTCTCACTCTATGGTGAGCGAGTTGGTGCACTATCTATCGTGACTCAAAGCAAAGATGAATCCACTCGCGTGCTTTCGCAGCTCAAGCGCGTGATTCGCACAAATTATTCGAACCCCCCAACTCATGGCGCTGCGATTGCAGCTGCTGTTCTGAATTCACCAGAGCTGAGACAGCTTTGGGAAGATGAATTGGCTGAAATGCGTGATCGCATTAAAGCAATGCGCCATGGACTTGTAGAGAAATTGGCTGCTGCTGGCGTAAAGCAAGACTTTGCTTTTATTGAAGCTCAGCGCGGTATGTTTTCTTACTCAGGATTAACTGCTGAACAAGTTGAACGTTTACAAAAAGAGGATGGCATTTATGCCCTCTCTACCGGTCGTATTTGTGTGGCTGCTCTCAATACCAAAAATATTGATAAGGTGGCTCAAGCAATCGCCCGCGTATTGGCGTAAGAACGCGCAATAAGCGGTTAAACTGCATTATCAGGAGGCATCATGCTATATCAGTTACATGAATTTCAAAAAGCTTTACTTCAACCAGTAAGCTCATGGGCTCGAGCAGCATCTGAAGCGTTTATTAACGCTTCGAATCCCGCATCCAAGGTTCCAGGATCAGATCGCTTAGCTGCTAGCTATGAACTGCTTTACCGCCTAGGAAAAGACTACAAGAAACCTGAGTTTGGAATTCGTTCTGTGCAAGCGCATGGTCGTGAAGTAGCGATTCATGAAAGAACAATTGTTGCTAAACCGTTTTGCAATCTGATTCGCTTCAAGCGCTTCTCTGATGATCTTGATGTTATTAAGAAACTGAAAGATGATCCAACTGTACTAGTTGTTGCTCCACTATCTGGACATCACTCCACATTGTTGCGTGATACCGTACGCACCCTCTTGCAAGACCACAAGGTGTACATCACCGATTGGATTGATGCTCGTATTGTTCCTGCAAACGCTGGTGATTTTGGTCTAGATGATTACGTTCACTATGTACAAGATTTCATCCGCGCGATCGGCGCAGAGAATTTGCATGTGATCTCTGTTTGCCAACCAACAGTTCCAACATTAGGCGCAATCTCCTTGATGGCCTCCGCTGGCGAAGTGACGCCAGCCTCCATGATCATGATGGGTGGTCCAATTGATGCGCGTAAGTCACCGACTGCTGTCAATAACTTAGCCGATCAAAAATCTTATGACTGGTTTGAAAGTCATGTGATTTATAAGGTACCGCCTAGCTACCCAGGCGCTGGCCGCAAAGTGTATCCAGGCTTCTTGCAACACACTGGCTTTATTGCCATGAACCCTCAAAACCACCTGCAATCACATTGGGATTACTTCCAAAACTTGGTGCGCGGCGACGAACAAGATGCTGAAGCCCACATTCGCTTCTATGATGAGTACAACGCAGTTCTTGATATGGATGCGAAATTTTACTTAGACACCATTAAGACTGTATTCCAAGATTACTCACTACCAAATGGCACTTGGGCAGTATCTGGCGACCTAGTGAAACCGCAAGATATTAAGAAAACTGCCCTTCTAACTGTTGAGGGTGAATTAGACGACATCTCTGGCAGCGGACAAACCCGTTCAGCACATGCATTGTGTGCAGGTATTCCAAAGACCAGTAAAGACCATTACGAAGTCGCAGGTGCTGGTCACTACGGCATCTTCTCTGGACGTCGTTGGCGCGAGAAGGTGTATCCAAAAATTAAATCGTTTATTCGTGAGCATCAAGGTGTTCAGAAAAAAACGAAAGCTAGACCCCCAAAGCTGGGGACTAAGAAAGCTGCATAAACCAGCGGCGCGACTCTCGGGTCGCGCTTCTAGTTTTAGGGCGCCCCAATTGCAATGAATATCAAGCAGACGAAAGAACTTGCCAATCGTCTCGAGGACATCCTCCCTCAAACGCAATGCACCAAATGTAGCTACCCAGACTGCAGGGCCTATGCAGAAGCAATGGCGACAGGCGAGGCTTTGCCCAATCGCTGTCCACCCGGAGGTATAGAGGGGATACAAAGACTCAGCAGCATCCTGACACCTCACTTTCCTCAGGATGCTTTTGAACTAAATCCTACGATTAATCCTGAATGCGGCATCGAACGCCCCAGACCAGTTGCCTTTATTGACCCCCAGACTTGCATTGGCTGCACCTTATGTATTCAAGCATGTCCCGTAGATGCCATTGTGGGCGCTTCCAAGCAAATGCACGTAGTCTTGAGTGATTGGTGTACTGGTTGTGATCTTTGCATACCACCCTGCCCTGTAGATTGCATCACTATGATTGATGTGACTGGCAGCAGCTCGGGCTGGGATGCCTGGTCCCCGGAACTAGCGCAACTTGCACGCTCACGATACGAGGCGCGTGACGTGCGATTGGATCGGGAGCAACGTGACAATGATGAGCGACTTGCCAAGAAGGCTGCCGCGAAGTTGGTGGCAGTAAATTCTGAGAACCCAGACTCAGAAGAGGCTATAAGAGAGCAAGAAAGAAAGCGAGCCATTATTGCCGCCGCCATCGCGAGAGCCCAGCAAAAGAAATGATGAATCTCGAAAAACGTCAGGCTTTCTTTGAATTACTCAGGGAAAATAATCCTCATCCGGAGACTGAACTGGAATACAGCTCTCCATTTGAATTACTGATCGCCGTATTGCTGTCTGCACAGGCAACTGACATCTCGGTCAACAAAGGCACTCGTAAACTATTTAAGATTGCCAACACACCCCAAGCACTGCTTGATCTTGGTGAGGAAGGTGTCAAGCCCTATATCCAGCATATTGGCTTATTCAATTCCAAAGGAAGACACATACAAGAGACCTGCCGACTCCTCATAGAAAAGCATGGTGGCGAAGTGCCTCAAAATCGCGAAGAACTAGAGGCGCTTCCAGGCGTCGGGAGAAAGACCGCCAACGTCATTCTCAATACTGCCTTTGGTCAACCAACCATGGCCGTCGACACCCATATTTTTAGAGTGTCAAACCGTACTGGCTTAGCTCCCGGAAAGGATGTCCTTAAGGTAGAAGAGCAATTAATCAAGCGAATACCAAAAGAGTTTATGCAAGATGCTCACCATTGGCTTATTCTGCATGGCAGATACACCTGTAAAGCACGCAATCCTGATTGTGAGCAATGTATTGTTGAACCACTGTGTGAGTTCAAACAAAAAACTGGCAAAGGAAAAGTTCGTGGCAATATTTAATCCAACCCGTGAGGAAGTGCGTCGATTTTTCTGTGACACCTGGAAAAAGAAAACCGAGGATCAAATTCTGACGCCAATGGAGATGATTGCCAGTGACTGGATGGTAGAACACCCAGAATTTCATGCCCTATTGGCAGATGCTGAAGGTGCGGTTGCGCAAGACTACACACCAGAGCGTGGTGAAACTAATCCTTTTTTACATCTCTCGATGCACCTGTCGATTAGCGAACAAATCTCTATTGATCAACCAACGGGTATTAAAGCAATTGCTGAAAAGCTTGCTAAGAAATTAGGCTCCGAACATGAAGCGCAGCACGCCATGATGGAATGCCTAGGGCAAGTAATGTGGGAGGCTCAACGAGAGGGGCAAGCACTCAGCCCAGATAAGTATTTAGAAGCCCTCAAGATGGCCGTGTAAGGAAAGGGGCTAGGTTCTCCATTGAAGCCTTTAATAGAAATAGTCACACCAGCACCGCCAGGAAGTCTACATGGCAATCGCATTACTGCAATGCGGTGGCAGCGCTTACTAAAAAGCTTAGGCTACCAAAGCTCAATCACAGAAGCCTGGTCAGGCAAACCATGTGACTTGCTGGTTGCACTGCATGCGAAGAGAAGTCATCAATCTATTCAAAGATTTAAAAAGTTATATCCCACCCATCCGGTGGTACTAGTCATGACCGGTACGGATATTTATCGAGACTTCGATAAAACGACAAAGGTGATTGATTCCATGAAAATGGCTGATGCGATTGTTGTCCTACAAAGCAAAGCCCTAGAGTCGCTACCCAAAAGATTTCATAAGAAAGTGACTGTGATCTATCAGTCCATCTCAACAGTTACTAGAAAAATACCTCCCAAAGGATATTGGCTGAGCACTCTGATTGGGCACCTGCGCCCCGAGAAAGATCCTTTTTGTGCACCCCATAGCCTCGATTTAATTCCCGCGCAAAGCCAACTAAAGCTCATTCATCTTGGTAAGGCCATGAGTCCTTCGATGGAGAGGCAGGCGATTGCAATGATGGAGCATCAATCACGCTATCAGTGGCTTGGGGAGTTGTCGCATGGCAAGACTCTTCAGTGGCTTGCTCGCTCAAACATCATGGTAATTTCTAGTCGCATGGAAGGTGGCGCCCATGTTGTTTCAGAAGCTATAGCAATTGGGGTACCAGTGATTGCTTCAGATATCCCAGGCAATCGAGGGCTGCTTGGAGATGACTATCCGGCTTATTTTCCGGTAGGCGACATCAAAGCATTAAGTGAGCTTCTTTACAAGGCTGAGAGTAATCCTAGCTTCTATCAAAAGCTTAATAAGGCAATACTTACTCGAAAAAAATTAGTGCAGCCAGAATTAGAAAGAAGATCTATTCAGGTACTGATGAAAAAATTGCTGGCTAATTGACAATGCTTTAATTAAAGCTAGCGTAAGTAATCAAAAAGTGATGATGGGGATCTGTCCATGACTGGATAGACTCAAAGCCTGCAGCAATCAGTAAAGACTCAAAATGCTGCTGCGTGTACTTATAGCTATTTTCCGTGTGAATAAGTTCACCAGCCTTAAATAAACGCCCGCCGCCTGACCAAGAAACCATCTGATCTTCAGTTGCGCGAAGGTACATTTGAATGCATCCCAGCTCTTCATTAAAGAACGCGTAATGCTCCCACAAATCCAGTTGAAAGTTGCTTGAGAGAATTCGATTTACATTAAGCAAAACATTCTTATTGAATGCTGCCGTAATTCCTAAGGAGTCGTTATACGCCTTATTCAGAATATCCATAGGCTTAATTAAATCCACACCAATTAATAAGCCCCCGCTTCCATTGCAGACCTCGGCAAGATTACGAAATAAATTACTCGCTGCTTCGGGATCAAAATTACCAATAGACGAACCTGGATAGAAAAAAGTTTTCTTGCGAGTACTCAGATCAGGGAATGCTAATTGATCCTGTAAATCAAATTCTTGCGCAACCATCAAAATATGAGGGAATTTTTCTTGCAGGCCGGCAATCGCTTCCTCCAGAAATTCCTTAGAGATATCAAGCGCCCTGTATTCAACCGGCATAAGGGATTTAAATAGCGCGCTACCTTTCTGGCAATTGCCCGCACCTAAATCCAATAAGACATCGCACTTACCAATTGCCTTGGCTATCTCCCCAGAGTATTGGGACATGATTGCCCCTTCTGTGCGGGTCGGATAGTACTCATCTAACAGAGTAATGATTTCAAAAAGACGAGACCCTAGACCATCATAGAAATACTTCGGGGAAATGGATGGATTTTGAGCTAACAATCCATTCAGAATCTCTTCAACCCTTTCTCCATCCAATGTACTCACGCTACTGACACTCCAGCACCTTCAACAAACTCGCCAATCTTCTTTGCCTGACTGAAACCATCCGCCCTTAAGATTTGCAACACTTGCTCTGTTGACTCAGGCGAGCAAGAAACAAGCAATCCTCCGCTAGTTTGCGGATCTGACAAGAGATTCTTCTGCCATTCGCTCATGTGAGCCCCTAAACTCATTTCATGGCCATAACCCAACCAATTTCGAGTGGATGCTCCAGTAAAGATGCCTTCCTTAACCAAACCAACCGCTTCCTCGATCACCGGAATAGAATCCCAGTCTACTTTCGCAGATAACTTAGCGCCTCTCGCCATTTCCAATAGATGGCCAGCCAAGCCAAATCCAGTGACATCCGTTAAGGCATGAACACCTGCTAACTGAGAAAGCGCAACACCTGGTTTATTCAGCTTGGTCGTTAGAGAGATCATCTCTTGATAGGCCGAATCAGAAAGCTGTTCCTTTTTAAGGGCGGCCGACAGAATACCAACCCCTAATGGCTTACTCAAAATAATACTGTCGCCAAGCCGAGCCCCATTATTGCGCTTGAGTTTTTTTGGATCCACTACTCCGATTGCTACTAAACCATAAATTGGCTCAACCGTATCGATAGAGTGACCACCAGCAATCATAATTCCAGCCTCGGCGCATACCGACTCGCCTCCAGCTGTAATTTTTTGAATGACATCTAAAGGCAATACATTAATCGGCATACCCAATAGGGCAAGGGCAAATAGAGGTTGTGCACCCATTGCATAAATATCTGAGATGGCATTAGTTGCTGCAATACGCCCAAATTCAAATGGGTCATCAACAATCGGCATAAAGAAATCCGTAGTCGCTACGATGGCCTGATGTTCGTTAATTTGATAAACGGCTGCATCCTCATTGTTGTCAGAACCAGCCAGGAGCTCAGGGGGAACATTGCGAATTGGCGAGGACTTCAAAATATCACTCAGTACTCCTGGTGCAATTTTGCATCCACAGCCACCGCCATGGGATAAAGAAGTGAGACGACCGTTATAAGACATAGATAAATACTCTTTTTAAAAGTGGGCAATAAATTCAAGGTAATGCAAGAAGCTTACTCAATTTAGGGCAAACATGTTCTAAACCCGACAAATGGGTCACTCCGAGACGGAATATAGAAATTTCTAAATTGTGGGCGACGTAAATACTGCGGTGTAAAAACACTCCAACCCTTTAGGACTCGGTGCTTGCCGTCAAACCAGGGTTTGGAGTAATCCTCATAGGGGTCAGGGCTAAATCCCTCAAATGGCATAAAGGGGCTGCTCGTCCACTCCCACAAGCTAGAAGGCTGCCACCCCATTGGCGAGAGGCTCATGGCTGCCGTTAGCTCTAGTTCGGTAGGTAAGCGCAATTCACGCCAACTACAGTAAGCATCCGCGGCTTCAGCAGAAATATGGCGAACAGGGTGATGCATATTCATATCGCACCAGCGATCAAAGTACCTCTCCTGCCAAATTTGACCCACCTTTCTCCAGTGACTTGGAGGAGCCGTTAAAGGATCCTGCTCGCCTTCCAGATGGGCCTCAATAAATTCTAGGTACTGTTGGTTGGTAACAGCATGGCTCGAAATGGAAAATTCCTGAACGTCAAGTTCTTGTTCCCATTTTTCGTTATCAAAAATAAAACCTCCATTACCTTTTGATCCAATTGAGACAGGCCCAGCAGGAAAATTAATAAACAAGGCTTCAGGAACTACATTGAGCTCTGAAAGGCTATTCATATCTACAGAAATTGGCCATGGATATTGAAGATCTTGCCACATGTATGCAAAAGCTTCGTTATGCATATCCTGATGAGAGATGGCTAACTGAATAAAGTAGTTTTGCTCTGAGCTAAGTGATCTAGCACCTAAAATTTCACAAGTCTTATTCATGACTTGATCAAAGTATGTCAGCAATACATTCAGAGTAGGAAGTTGCGCCACCCAACGATCATCATGCAGAATCTCGGAGGAGTTAAAGAGTTGATCGGACTTAGGCAATAAAGAGGGATTTGAAATCAACCCTTTTCTGTGGACCCAAAATTCATGAAACCATGCAACGTGCCCGAATTCCCAATGGGGAGGATTCACCGTGCTTAAGAGGGGAACCTCTTCCTGCCCCGGGTTCAAACCAGCAATAACTGTTCGCGTGATATTGGCAGTGTTCTCTAGGCGTTGCAATAACTCAAAGGGCTCTGGTGGATCCCCATAGCTGAGGTGATCACCTTGCTTCATTTTGCACCCACAATTGTAAGAATTTTTATCAGAGAAAGCGATCCATTCCTAGCGCAAATTCGCCCTGATAAAACTCATAATATCGTCGAAACATTGTTGAATTTTTTTAAAAATCTTCATCTATATGATGACTTAAGAAAGTTGAGCAATGAGATGTTTAATTGCAGCGGGCAACGCTTGAGCCAATTGCTTTCGAGTCTCTAAATTACTTACGGGAGTTTCCTGCGTCTTTAGTGACCAAGCAGACCCCGGGAAGAATGCATCATCTTTATATCTTGGAATCACATGCCAATGGATATGGGGGACCATATTACCCAGGGCAGCAATATTGATTTTGTCCGGTTGCATCACTTGACGCACTGCTTTCTCTACCGCAAAGACCAGGGACATCAGATGCTCTCGCTCGCCATAACTCAGATCAGTCATCTCAGCGACATGGCGATTCCAGATCACACGGCAAAAACCGGGTAGATCAGGATCGTTCACCAGAATGACACGACAGTCATCGCCACGCCAAATCAATTGGCCTTCTTCGGGCTTGAGCTCTTCTTTACAGAGTACGCAATTAGTCATGGGAAGAATGTAAACGAAAACGGCATCTAAGTCACCCTTGTGGGGTCATTTAGATGCCGGGACAGTCAGAACATATTTAACTGGCTGCTACTACGTACCACTTAGGGATTTCTTAATGGAACTGCTCTTCCTCTGTAGAACCAGTCAATGCTGTTACTGAAGACTTGCCACCTTGAATCACAGTAGTTACATCATCGAAGTAACCAGTACCAACCTCTTGCTGATGCGATACGAATGTATAACCACGATCACGAGCAGCGAATTCTGGCTCTTGTACTTTCTCGATATAAGCAGTCATACCGCGCTGCATGTAGTCTTGCGCCAAGTCGAACATGTTGTACCACATGGAGTGAATACCAGCCAATGTGATGAACTGATACTTGTAACCCATCGCACCTAATTCACGCTGGAACTTCGCAATCGTTGCATCGTCCAAGTTCTTCTTCCAATTGAAAGATGGTGAGCAGTTATAGGCCAACATCTTGCCAGGGAACTTCGCACGAATTGCTTCAGCGAACTGACGGGCAAACTCCAAGTCAGGCGTACCTGTTTCACACCAAACCATATCAGCATAAGCAGCGTATGCCAAACCACGGGAAATCGCTTGATCCAAGCCCTTACGTGTTTTGTAGAAGCCTTCTGGAGTGCGCTCGCCTGTCAAAAATGGCTTGTCATTTGCATCGTAATCAGAAGTCAACAGGTCAGCAGCTTCAGCATCGGTACGAGCCAAAATGATAGTTGAGACACCCATTACGTCAGCAGCTAAACGAGCAGAAATCAACTTCTGCACTGACTCAGATGTCGGCAGCAATACCTTGCCTCCCAAGTGACCACACTTCTTAACAGAAGACAATTGGTCTTCGAAGTGAACACCAGCAGCGCCCTGCTTGATCAATGCTTTACTTAATTCAAATGCATTCAATACGCCACCGAAGCCTGCTTCAGCATCAGCAACGATTGGAGCGAAGTACTCAATATAGCCAGGGTCACCCTTGTTAATACCTTTGGCGGTTTGAATTTCATCAGCACGTTGGAATGAGTTATTAATGCGCTCAACCATCTTCGGAACTGAGTCAACTGGATACAAAGATTGGTCTGGATACATCGCCGCGTAAGAGTTACCATCAGCAGCAACTTGCCAACCTGACAAGTAGATTGCCTGAACGCCAGCCTTAACCTGCTGCATAGCTTGTCCACCAGTCAAAGCCCCTAAACAGTTTACGTAAGCCTCGTTGTTAACCAATTCCCAAAGACGCTCTGCACCATGCTTAGCCAATGTGTGCTCAATCTTCAGTGAACCACGGAGACGTACAACGTCCTCGGCCGTGTAACCACGAGTAATACCCTTCCAGCGTGGATTGGTATCCCAGTCTTTTTGTAATGCTGCGATTTCTGCTTTGCGATCTGCCATGTTTTTCTCCCTAAGTTAAACAAGTACTTCGAATATTTAGACATTCAAGTCTTATGTCTTATATAAGAGTTTAAGGATCTGCAAAAAGCATGCAAGAATTATTTCAATATTTAATGAAAATAATTAATTCAATTAATTCAATAACTTATATATTATTTTTTGCATTATGAAATGACAATCCAAGAGGCGAGAGAGAGCCCAAGGAGAAATGTTGCACTGCATTTTGCGTATGGGAATGTCTTTTCACATTATGAAAAGACATTTGGCCTTTAAGCAGTTTTAGGCTTACCGATTGAGGCGACCTTAAATCCCGTCAAGATAATCATGAGCTGCAGAAGTGCTACGCCAATGAATAAGAGCTTTGGCAAGCCAATATCCAAAAAGATCCCAAAGATTAAGGGACTTAGAGCGGCACCTAGATCGATACCAGAGTACACAATGCCGTAGACCCTCCCCGATGACCCAGACGGTGTCGCTGAACGAATCATGAGATCGCGGGATGGTGCTGCAATGCCTAAGCCAAGTCCAATCACAATAAATGCAATGATGATTAATTCAACAGGCACTAAACCGGTGGCCAATAAAAGACCCATCACGATATTGACGGTAAAACAGATCGTAATAATGCGCTCTGGTACTTTTAATTTAGTGGCTAGATAACCACCCAGAAGCATGCCCCCAGCGCCACCCATAGACATGAGTGTTAAGTAATAATTACCGGAACTCACGGCAATGTCATAGATTTTAAGAAGTGCTGTTGGTGCAAATGATTGCAAGCCGGTCGTTGCAGCCATACTAAAGAAAAAGAAAATCCAACAAAGCCAAACAACGGGCAACTTCAAAAAGCCAAAAGTACTCATTGGCGCACCACCAGGATTGCTTTGGGCATGGCTGGCCTGCGATTCTTCCCGTCTTGCATGGACGTCGTCAATTAAGCGCGCCCTTCCAATCCATAGGATTAATAAGATCAGAGCTTCAAGCACTGCCGCAGATAGAAATGCGATCCGCCAATCAGCAATGCTTGCTACCGCCACCATGAAGGCTGGGGCTGCAGCCCACCCGATATAGCCCGTTACCCCATGAATGGAGTAAGCGTAAGGCAAATTTGGCGGGGAAATTTTGTGATTGATCAGTGTGTAATCGACTGGATGAAAAACGCCGTTGCCACAGCCTGCAATCACCGCACCAAGTACCAGCATGGCATAACCATTGCTTTGCGAATAAGTGAGTGCAGCCAGTGCAAGTAAGCCCACACCTGCAAACAGTACTGGGCGAGCCCCAATGCGATCGACTAAAAATCCAGATGCTGCTTGAACAATGCAGGAGACCACAAAGAAGATGGTCATGAGCAGACCCAGCTCAGCATAGTTAAAACCAAACTCCGCCTTTAACCATGGGAACATGGGCGGCAGAATCAAGTGAAAGAAATGGGAGCTGCCGTGAGCCAGGCTAATGAGACCAACAACCCGGACATCACTGGCGCGCCTACTTATCAGGGCGTCAGTCATGTGCCGAGTTTACTGGTGCAGAGAAATTCCTGCTGAAATAAAGCGGTATTACTTACTAAAGCTGAAATCGCCGTTCTTATCGACGCCCACAGGAACGGTGTCCTTAGGACCAAACTTGCCTTCCAAAATCATCTTGGATACTGGGTTCTCGATATATTGCTGAATCGCACGCTTCAGCGGCCTTGCTCCAAATACAGGATCAAAACCGACCTCTGCAATCTTGCTCAGGGCAGCATCACTGACCTCCATCTGCATATCAACCTTTGCCAAACGATCTGACAAGTTCTTCAGCAAGATCTTCGCAATATTCGCTATATTGCCTTTATCTAAACCATGGAACACCACGATCTCATCAATACGATTGAGAAACTCAGGACGGAAGTGATTCTTCAACTCTTCAAATACTGCATCCTTGATTTCGGATTGCTTCTTATCCGTCATGGACTGGATGAGATGTGAGCCGATATTGCTGGTCATCACGATCACTGTATTCTTAAAGTCCACAGTACGACCTTGACCATCGGTTAGGCGGCCATCGTCTAAGACCTGCAAGAGTACGTTAAAGACATCTGGGTGTGCTTTTTCAATCTCATCAAACAAGATAACGCTATACGGATGGCGACGTACTTGTTCGGTTAAGTAACCACCCTCTTCGTAACCTACATAGCCTGGAGGCGCACCGATTAAACGAGCTACGCTGTGCTTCTCCATGAACTCACTCATGTCGATACGAATGAGGTGATCCTCACTATCGAATAAGAAACCAGCCAAGGCTTTGCAGAGCTCAGTCTTGCCGACACCAGTTGGCCCTAAAAATAAGAATGAGCCATAAGGGCGATTCTCTTCAGCAAGACCAGCACGGGAACGACGAATGGCATCCGATACCGCACGAATAGCTTCCTCTTGACCAACCACACGCTTATGCAGGAGCTCTTCCATTTTCAGCAACTTATCGCGCTCACCCTGCATCATCTTTGATACCGGAATACCTGTGGCACGTGAGACTACCTCTGCAATCTCTTCTGCGCCTACCTGCGTACGCAAGAGTTTATTTTTGACTACGCCATCTTTATCACCCTTTGCTTCGGCAGCAGCAGCAGATTTAAGCTTCGCTTCGAGCTCAGGTAATTTTCCATATTGCAATTCAGCAACTTGCTCTAACTTGCCTTCGCGTTGCAACTTGGCAATATCTGCGCGCACTTTTTCAATCTCTTCCTTAAGATGAGCGGCGCCCAATACTGCGCCTTTTTCTGCCTTCCAGATTTCTTCTAGATCAGCGTATTCGGCACCAAGACGCTTGATCTCGTCTTCAATCAGACCAAGGCGTTTTTGTGATGCTTCATCTTTTTCTTTCTTAACAGCTTCACGCTCAATCTTGAGCTGAATCAGACGACGCTCAAGCTTGTCCATCACCTCCGGCTTGGAATCGATCTCCATCCGAATACGTGAACCAGCCTCATCAATCAGATCAATTGCCTTATCTGGCAAGAAGCGATCGGTAATGTAGCGATGCGATAACTCTGCTGCCGCAACAATTGCTGGGTCAGTAATCTCAATACCATGGTGGAGCTCGTAACGCTCTTGTAAGCCACGCAAGATGGCAATAGTTGCCTCTACGCTCGGCTCTTCCACCATGACTTTTTGGAAGCGACGCTCGAGTGCTGGATCTTTCTCAATGTACTTACGGTACTCATCTAAAGTAGTTGCACCGATGCAATGCAATTCGCCACGCGCTAAGGCAGGCTTAAGCATATTGCCGGCATCCATCGCACCATCACCTTTACCGGCGCCAACCATCGTATGAATCTCATCGATAAAGATGATAGTTTGGCCTTCGTCTTTAGCGACATCGCTCAGAACAGCCTTTAGACGTTCTTCGAATTCACCGCGGTATTTGGCGCCAGCTAATAACAAAGCCATATCCAAAACAAGAACGCGCTTGTTCTTCAGAGTTTCAGGAACTTCGCCATTAATAATGCGCTGGGCTAGACCCTCCACGATGGCCGTCTTACCCACACCTGGCTCACCAATGAGCACTGGATTGTTCTTGCCGCGACGCTGCAAGATCTGAATGGTGCGACGAATTTCATCATCGCGACCAATCACAGGATCGAGCTTACCCATGCGGGCACGCTCAGTTAAATCCACGGTGTATTTCTTTAAAGCTTCACGTTGACCTTCAGCATCTGCACTATTCACTGATTCTCCTCCGCGTACTAAATCAATAGCCGCCTCTAACGATTTCCGATTTAAACCATTCTCACGAGCAATCTTGCCGAGCTCACCCTTATCATCCGCTACCACCAGCAAGAAGAGCTCACCAGAAATAAATTGATCATTGCGCTTATTGGCTTCTTTCTCGCATAAGTTGAGCCAGTTACTTAAATCACGACCGACCTGAACCTCGCCACTAGTGCCCTGCACTTCTGGGAGGTTGCTAATTAGCTTCTCAGTTGCCTTCTCAAGACCGGGTACGTTAACGCCAGCACGAGTTAATAAGCTCTTGGCGCCACCATCTGAGTCACGCAACATTGCCAGCAATAAATGGGCTGGCTCGATGTATTGATTGTCTTTTGCCAAAGCAAGGCTTTGCGCCTCGCTGAGCGCCTCTTGAAACTTCGTAGTTAATTTATCTATTCTCATTTTGAAAGTCCTATCTACCTGAACTGTTTCTGTACATTTCTATCTATAGAATATAGGGGCATTCTTTGCAATTTCAAGTGTTTTGACCCCATTTTTTAAGCGAACCTACCTAATTTTGACCTGGCTTGTTTACCTACTAGAATGCTCTGATGGTAGCTATTACGCTGGGATTACCAATCGCCTAGAGCATCGCTTGGCGGCTCATAATTCGGGGGAAGGCGCTCGTTATACGAGGGCTCGTAGACCAGTTGTCCTTTTGGCCACCCAAGAGCACCCCGATCGATCTGAAGCCTCCAAGGCCGAAGCTAGATTGAAGAAGTTACCCAGATCAGAAAAATTGGGGTTTTTTGAAACCTAGAATATAGATTCAGTTTATGCGGGGCTCTTGAGCATCAAAGGAATCACTTGGCTCTTGAAACCTCCTGCTAGCGCTTTTTTCAGGATCTTGTAAATATCCAGATCAAATTCAGCCTCCCCGGAATCGGCCAATTCATATAGCTCCTCCTCGTTAATCGCCGTACCTAGGTAACGCCAGCGGTCAACTACGTGCATATGACCCGCCTCTTTGATGGCAACAGGTCCTTGATAGGGCCAGACTTGTACCTGAAATAACTCCAATGCAGTCTTCAACTGAAGATTATGTAACTCGATTGGGGAGTGACTGATACAAGCACCCCCACATTGCTTTACCTGATAACCAAAGCAAGCCTTACCCTCAACACGCTTCTCCAAGCCCAGAAGAGCCTCGCACAGACGATATTTTTTAGCTATTGCCTTGAGATAAGCGTTAGCCTCTCTTTTACTATAGAACAAGCCAAATAAGTTTTCTTGAATTCCAGGATCTAATTCACGATGGCCAACGAGTTGTGGACATAGCACGCCAAACTCATCTAACTCCAATTTCCAAGCGCAGAGATCCTTGGAGCGACGTAATTTAATGTTCATGCTGGGCATGCGCTCTTTAATAAGCTGCGACTCTAAAATTAGCGCGCCTAATTCCCCGCTGGTTTCAATCCAATCAATATCCCTTACTTGTAAAGAGAGTTTCATCTCCTTGCGCAAACTCAGTGCACCTTGAAAATGCCCCATCACCCTGCTGCGCAATGAAATACTCTTGCCAATATAGAGTGGAACCTGATTCTCGCCATAAAAAATATAGCAGCCTGGCTTTTCTGGAATCGAGTCAACTAAGGCTTTATCAATATTAGGTGGCAAGCTTGCGTTTCCGATAAGCTGGTTCACTGCTTTAAGCAAAGCCTCACGCCCTAGCTTTGCTTCGCATACGTGCCAAAACTGGAGCAGTAAATCCGCATCCCCAAGCGCTCGATGCCGCGAGCTAATCTTAAGACCATGCGCGCTGATGATGGTGTCAAGATTGTGTCTAGCCTGCTCCGGGAATAGCAGCCTAGAGAGCTTCACAGTACAAAGTACTTTAGGCTTGAAGTCGATACCTATACGCTTAAAAGATGCTTTCAAAAATCCGTAATCGAATCGGGCGTTATGGGCTACAAAAATCTTACCCTCAAGCTCTCGCGCGATCTCTGTCGCCAAACCCTCAAAGGGGGGCTGCTTGCTCACCATCTCCGGACGGATGCCGGTTAAGACTTGTATATTTTGCGGGATAAATGTCTGAGGATTAATAAGACTTTCCCAAGTCTCTACCTGATCATGAATCAGGGATTTGATGCCTACCTCAGTAATTCGATCACGCTCAAAATGGGAACCTGTTGTCTCAATATCAACAAAAGCTAATGGAGGATATTCATGAACATCTGATGACAT
>JACCED012220726.1_pt1 | contig 23201 bp, 6 predicted proteins | sample 7455021 | NCBI WGS metagenome assembly JACCED01 (sample SAMN15323456, study PRJNA562643) | freshwater metagenome | isolation source: river surface water | place: USA:Blue River Watershed | collected 2017-08-19
CACAGCCACCTGGCTCCCAGACAGCACCGAGAGCTGCCCAGTCAGAAGCGCCACAGTCTGTTCGACACCCAGTACACGCACTTGCGCAGTAGTCAACGCCTGTACTTGTGAACTCAATAGCGAGCTCAGATCCGCAGAATCCACCACGGAAAACTGATCCGTCGCCAGCGCCGAGACCTGACTAGCAAACAGCATTGAAAGTTGCGACGCCGTGAGTGCATCCACAAGGTCGGAACTCAACTGCGACACCTGTGAACTCGACAACGCCCGCAGGTCCGCGCTCTCCACACTTGAAATTTGATCCGTCGTCAGCCCGTTGAGCTGCGTAACCGTCAACGCGGCGTACTGGGCGGTTGTGAACGCCGCAACCTGCGCCGTCTCCAGCGCTGCCAAACGGTCCGTTGCAATGACAGCCACCTGGCTCCCAGACAGCACTGAAAGCTGCCCGGTCAAAAGCGCCATAGTCTGATCGACACCCAGTGCACGCACTTGCGAACTGGTCAACGCCCGCACTTGCGAGCTCAACAGCGAACTCAGATCTGCAGAATCCACCACGGACAACTGGCCAGTCGTGAGCGCTGACACCTGAGCAGCCAATAACGTTGAAAGTTGCGACGCCGTTAGTGCATCCACCCGGTCGGAACTCAACTGCGACAAGCGCGAACTTGATAACGCTCGCAGATCCGCGCTCTCCACACTTGAAACCTGATCCGTCGTCAACCCGTTGAGCTGCGTCACCGTCAACGCTGCGTACTGGTCGGCTGTGAAAGCCACAACCTGCGCCGTCTCCAGTGCTGCCAAACGGTCCGTTGCAATCACAGCCACCTGGCTCCCAGACAACACTGAAAGCTGCCCAGTCAGAAGCGCACCCACTTGATCCACCGCAAGCGCTGCAATTTGCCCAGTGCCGAGTGCCACCAAATCGCCGTTTGAAACCACAACGATCTGATCGGTGCTGAATGCGAGCAACTGCCGAGAAGAGAGCGCTGCGAACTGGCTGCTCGTCAAAGCCTCGACCTGTCCGGCATTCAAAGCTCTGATCGTGCCCGTCGAGACACCAGCGATCTGAACGGTGAGCAGCGCTGTAACCTGGGCCGTATTTACCGCGCCCAGTTGCTCACTAGAGAGCGAATTCAATTGAGCTCCGCTCAGGGCGCGTATCTGCGCGGTAGCTATCGCGAGGAAATCCTCCGTCTGCAAACTTGCAATTTGGAGCGTCGAAAGCGAAGCGAACTGCGGCCCCCGCAGTCCCGCGATCTGGGCGGTTGTAAGAACTTGGATGTCATCAGAGTCCAGCGCACTCAGCTGGGTCGAATTTAGTGCCCCAATATCAGCGCCCTTGATCACCACCAACTGTGTATCGCCTAGTGCCGCAACTTGCGCAGACGATAGCCCCGCGAGTTGGGCTGTGGTAACGGAGGTTATTTGCTCTGTGAGGAGGACCTCGACTTGCGCTGTTGTGAAACCCCCGACCTGAGCCGTCGTAAGAGATGCAATTTGGGCAGTGGATATCGTCTGTATCTGCGTCGACTCGGCCATTCTCAAAATCGTCGGGCTGATCTGCCTTATCTGCTGGGTCGAAAGAACAGAGAGATCCCGGGGGCCGATCACCGCCACCTGCCCGGAGGCTAGCGCTCCCACCTGCCCCGTGCTGAGCCCAGAAATCTGGGATTGGTTCAACGTCACAATCTGTGAGTCAGTCAAATGCGTAAGCTGCGCAGTCGCCAGAACGCGCAGGTCATTGGATTCAATGGCCGCGATCTGCGAAGTCATCAGTGCCTTTATCTGAACAGCACTCAATGCAGCTGCCTGCGATGTACCGATAGCCTCGATTTGAGAAGTCTCCAGATTCGTGATCTGGCTCGTGAGCAGCGATACAAACTGTTGGGTGGCGAGCTTGTCGATTTGAATCGTCTGAAGCGACGAAATCTGAGCGGTGGAAAGGCTTTGGATCTGGCTTGTCCCAAACCCCCTTAACTGCGCCGCGGATAACTCACGGAGATCCGCGGACTCGATCGCCAGAATCTGAGAACTCTTCAATCCCGCCAACTGGCTGGTGAGTAGCGCAGCCGATTGGAGAGTGGTCAGTGCCGCCACTTGCTGCGTATCAAAAGAAGAGAACTGCAGCGTGTTCAACGCTGAAATATCCGCATTTTCAACCACGGCTAACTGGTCCGTGCCAAGCGCCCTCAACTGTGCGGAAGTCAGATTGGCGTACTGGCCAGTTGTCAGAGCAACAACTTGATCAGTCAGCAGCGCGTTAATCTGAGTTGTGAGCAGAGCCTTTACCCTGTCCGCACTCAAAGTGACCAACTGCGAGGTCCCTAACGCCTGAAGCTGACTAGAAACGAGTGCCGCTAGTTGGATTGAGTTGAACGCCCTGAACTGACTAGTCTGCAAGCTGGAGAGCGCATCGCTCGGAACGCCGAGCAACTGCGCAGTAGCCATCGCCGCAAGTTGAGCGGTTGATGGATCCCAGTTTCCGCTGGTGGCCAGCACGCTAATCTGCGTGCTACTGAAGGCACGCAGCTGAGAGGTCGAAATCGCCAACAAATCCCTCGCCTCAATTGCCGCAACCTGACTGTCTGTCATACCAGACAACTGCGAGGTCAGGAACGCAGCATACTGACTGGTTGTCAGGGCTACCACGACATCGCTCGACAAAGCCGCTATCTGGGAGGTTTGAAGCGCCGAAACCTGTGATGATCTCAATGCAGCCATCTGATCAGCGCTCAACCCTGTGAGCTGATCCGTAGTGACGCTACGCAGCCTCGAGGAGTCGAGCGCCTGTAATTGGGTCGTGCTTAGATTCTTGAGTCCCTCGCTGCTGAGCGCAGCCAACTGTGAAGACCCAATCGCGAACGCTTGTGCGCTGTTCAACACCGCAATCTGAGCGGTCGAAAGGGCTGAGAATTGTGCAGTGTTAAACCCTCTAAGCTGCTCAGGAGTGAACCCGGCCACGTCTGAAGTCTCTATGAAACCAATCTGCTCGGTTGTGATCGCGGCGATCTGACCCGAAGTCAACACTGATACCTGTGCTGACGTAAATGCAACAACCTGCTCAGTGCTCAGCAGACTTATTTGAGCGGTAAGCAACGCGACTATCTGCTGGGAGTTCAATACCGATATTTGCTCAGACTCCAGCGCGCCGAACTGGACCGAGGAAAGGGCCGTCAGATGTTGCGGGCGCAATGCTGAGATCTGCGATGTGAGCAACGCCGCGACCCGGTCCGGTTCGAGTGCACGTAATTGATTCGAAGCGAACACAACCACTTGAGCTGTCGATAGCGAGAGCGCCTGTTGAGTGGTGAGTGCAGCGATTTGATTCGTACGGAGAGCTGAGACTTGGTTCGTCAGCAGGAAGCGAATATCTCCAGTCTCGATTGCCTGAATCTGATCGGTACTGAAGATAGAAATTTGGCTATTATTGATCGCCGCTAGTTGCTGGCCACTCAACGAAGCGATCTGGGCTGAGCCGATCGCACCCACTTGAGATGTGGTAAAGCTAACCAATTGCCTGCTCGCAAGAGCGGCAACCTGCCCCACCTGCATCGAGCTTACCTGATCGGTTCCGAAAGCCAGCATTCGGGAGTCGGAAATCGCCCGAAGATCGCGAGTTTCGATCGCCGCGACCTGAGATGTTTGCATTGCTGAAAGTTGGGCGTTGGACAACACCGCGACCTGCAGTGTCCCAAACGACGCCACTTGGTCGGTCGTGAGCGCAACGACCTGCGAGGTCAGCAGCACAGATAGCTGCGGCGCACCGAGCGCATTTAAAGTCTGCGCACTCAACGAAGACACCTGATCCGTCGTCAATCCCTTCACCTGCGCTCCACCCAACCCGGCAACCTGGCCGCTGGTGAGCGCGTTCAACTGCGAGGACTCCACCATCGTCAACTGGAGGCTGCTGAGGCTTCCAAGCTGCGCGGCACTCACAAGCTTGATCTGGTTGTTGGTGAGCGCCTTCACCTGCGTCGAAAGGAGCGCGTTCAACTGACCGGAGCTCAACCCACCAATCTGCGCACTGTTGAGCACAATCAAATCGCCTGTCTCCACCGCTTGCACCTGCGCGTTCTTAAGGGCGGATACCTGCTCCCCAGCCAGCGCTGCAACCTGCTGCGTTGTCAGCGCCTCAATCCGGTCCGTTGCGAAACTCGATACCTGCTCGGCCTTGAGCGCCTTCAGGTCAGACAATTCAATCGCCACAACCTGGTCCGTCGTCAAAGACGCAACCTGCGAAGTTGAGAAAGCCGTCACCTGTAGCGTCCCGAACGAAGCCACTTGGTTCGTCGTCAGCGCGACGACCTGCGAAGTCAATAACGCTGTCAGTTGCGCCGCACTAAAGGCATTTAAACTCTGGGAAATCATCGCCGCCACCTGCGAAGGCACCAAAGATTTCACCTGGGCACTTCCCAGCCCGACTAACTGTACGCTCGTTAATGCATTCACCTGCGCCGTCTCCAGCGCGGCCACGTTCTCGGCGTTCAATGCATTGAATTGATTCACTGCAAGACGACGGAGCTGTGCCGTGGACAACGCAGTGGCTTGTTCTGTTGTGAGCGCATTAATTTGCGAGGGGAGCAGCAACGCAACTTGCGGGTTTGTGAGAGCCCGTAAATCGTCTGTCTCGATCGCCTCGATCTGCGACGAACGCAGTGAGACGACCTGGGTCGAGGTCAGTGAAATTATCTGAGAGGAAATCAACGCAGCGATCTGCCCCGAACCGAGCGCCATTACCTGCGCATTCGTGAGGGCAACGAGGTCGACTGTTCCAACAGCTTGGACTTGGTCGGTGGACAACGCACTGACTTGCCCCGTACTCAGGGACTGATACTGAACGGTGGTTAATGCCTGCAATTGGCCCGCGGCCAACACTGCCAATTGCGGGGTCGAAATCGCCACCAACTGAGACGACGCCAGAAGGGAAACTTGAGCCGATTTCAGAGCGACGATCTGCTCAGTCGCTAGTGCCTTGATTTGTGCTGGTGCAATTCCCAACAGTTGCGCAGATCCCAGAGCCTGAAGGTCTCCAGTTTCAACCGCGCTGATCTGAGAGGTTGTGAATGCCGCGATCTGGGAGGCTTTGAGGGCAGCGACTTGATTGGAGGAAAGCGCCGACACCTGAGTTTCGTAAAGCACAGCAACCTGCGCTGCCGCGAGAGCACGGACGCCCTCCGAATTCATCGCTGACACGCGATCCGAAGCGATGCTCGAAGCCTGCGCCGAAGTCAAAGACAAGACTTGTTCCGTGAGTAACGCCGCAATTTGCTGAGTTTCGAATGCTGCAACCTGAGATGGATCCAAGGAGGGAATCTGAAGCGCGGAGAGCGCCGCGATCTGCGCCAAATCTAAACTAGCGACTTCATCCGAAGATAAAGACACGAGTTGAGCGGCGGTCAACGCACGGATCTGTGATGTTGCAAGCACATCGTAATCCCCTGAAGCGAGAAGATCGAGTTGGGCAACAGACAGTGTGCCCACCTGAGTTCCAGCCAGAGCCCTTACTTGCGCACTGCCGAAGACCAAAACTTGCTCCGCTGAAAGTGCGCGAATTTGACCGGTGGACAGTCCACTCAAGTCGGCTGACTCGACAGCAGACAACTGATCATCTGTCAAAAGACTGACTTGGGTGGTTGTTAAAAATCCTAGCTGCGGGCTGCTGAGAGCCACAACCTGGGCAGTTGCCAAAGTCGAGACCTGATCGCCGGTGAGGGCTCTCAACTGCGTACTGAAAATCGCTCCCACTTGGCTCGTCGTGAATGCATTCAGTTGCGTTGATTCCAGCGAGGAAATCTGGCGTGTGTTGAGAGATGCAATGTGCAGGGAAGAGAGTTTTGCAAAATCACCGCTTTCCATTGCAACGACCTGCTCCACAGAAAAGGAGGCAACTTGGGAAACCGCGAGAGCGCTGATTTGGTCCGTCGTCAACGCCCGAATTTGGTCGCTCGTAAGTGCCGCAGTTTGATTAGTGGTCAGCGCCTTCAGATCGGCTGTTTGGATTGACGTAATCTGGTCTGAGGACAGAGCAGCCAACGTACTGGAACGGATCGCAGGGGCCTGCAGAGTGGTCAGGGCCTCAATCTGACCCGCGCTTAACTCGGCAACTTGGGAGGCTCCAACAACAGAGATTTGTCCGGTCGTGAGGGCGGTTATTTGAGCCGCCCTGAAGCCGGCAAGCTGGCCCGCCAAAACAGCTTTCACCTGTTGCTGAGTGAACGATTGAACCTGCGAAGTACCAAGATTCGATAACCCGTCAGTCTGGATCGCCGATATCTGAGCGGTGCCAATTGATGCAACCTGCAACGTAGTGAAGCTGGCAGCCTGCGATGTTGTAAGCGCCTCGATTTGTGAAGTGATGAGCGCTCGGACCTGCTCTGCCGAGAACAACTTCAGGTCCCCAGTTTCAATCACTATGACCTGACTCTCGCTGAGGCCCGCAATTTGCGCCGAAGCCAGCACTGTGATCTGTGAGGTGGTGATGGCGACAACCTGGGCAGTCCCTAAGCTCGCGACCTGGGAAGTGCGCAGCGCCAACACTTGTGAGGTTAGCAGACTTGAAATCTGCTGACTTTCAAGGGCCTCAACCTGCTCCGTCCCAAGAGATGCTACCTGAGGGCTCAACAAGGACCGCAGTTGCTCCACCTTCAACGCAACCAAATTCTCGGTTTCCAACGCCGCCACTTGAGTGGTCTTCAGGGAAACAATTTGTTCCACTTTCAATGACGCCGCCTGCGTCGTGCCAAGCATGACGATCTGATCAGTCAGCAAAGCCGCCACCTGAGAGGTTGTGATGGCGCGGAGCTCGTTTGTCTGAATCGCGGCCACCTGGGCATCGCCAAGGGCCACAATCTGTGAAGACAGCAACGAGGAAATCTGCGCGCCAGCGAGTGCCCGTACCTGGCTCGTCAGGATTACAGCAACTTGAGCGGACCCAATTGCAGATAATTGAGCCGTTCCCAGAATTGCAAACTGCGAGGTTTTCAATGCAGTCAGCTGACTTTCATCCAAAGCCTTGACCTGTGCCACCTGAATCCCTTGAACTTGCGATGCGGAAAGTACAGCGATGTCGGCAGTCTCAATCGCCCTGAGCTGCGCAGACTGAAGTGCCGCTATCTGCGGGGCGAGCAGCCCTGCGGTTTGCTCTGAAGTCAGGCTCTGGATTTGATCCGAGCTGAATGATCTCAACTGGACCGAATTCAAAGCGGCCAAGTCGCGAGTTTGGATCGTGACGATCTGATCCGTCTCGAGAGATGCAAGCTGGGACGTCAGAAAGACGGCGAATTGATCGGCGCTCAATGCGACAATTTGAGATGCAGTCAGAAGAGTCACCTGCGCCGTGCCAAGTGCAGGAATTTGTATACTGCTGAGCGATGCAATCTGAGCGCTACTAACGGCGACAATCTGATCGGTAGTGAGTGACTTCAGTTGGGATGTAGAGAGCGCTTGGATCTGGGAACTCTTCAACACAACGAGGTCGGTGGTTTCAATGGCCGCAATCTGCAACGTGTTAAGCGAAGAAACCTGGCTGGACAGCAGTACGTTTACCTGAGCCGTCGTAAGCGCCGCGATTTGTTCTTCCTTGAGCGCGCGAGCCTGACTCGTGGACAACGCGACTAGATCACGAGTCTCGACTGCGACTGATTGATCCACAGTCAGTGCTGCAATTTGAGAGGTGGCTAGGGCGGCAAACTGAGCCGAACTCAAGACCGTGACCTGACCTGTGGTAAGAGCAACGATCTGATCTGTCGCAAGCGCAGCAATCTGGATAGTCGTAAGAACGCCCGCAATAACTGTTGAAAGGGTAAGCTGACTGTTTGTGAGTGCCCTGACCTGGCTCGCCGACAGCGATTGGAATTGGGACGAGCGGAGAGCCAGAACGTTAGAGGACTCGATCACCGAGACTTGAGCGCTTCCGAGCGAAGACACTTGAGTCGGGGCCAGTGCGACAATTTGCGCGGAACTCAAAGACTGCACATGCTCCGTCGTGAGGGACCTGAGCTGCCCGGAGTGAATCGCAAACAAATCACGAGTCTCGATTGAAACAACTTGCAGGGTGGTTAGAGACGCGATTTGGGACGTAGCAATCGCGGCAGCCTGCGCAGATGTCAGAGCCGCGATTTGGGAAGGGAGGACTGCCGAAATTTGCGCCTCGCTCAGTGAAACCACTTGGAGACTGCTCAGCGAGGCAATCTGTGCCGTTCTGAAGCTTGTGAGCTGTTCTGTTGTGAGCCCTTCAACTTGAGAAGCACCAAGCCTGCTCAACTGCGAGGCGGAAAGTACCACCAAGTCGTGGGTTTCGATCACAGCCACCTGCGCAGACGTGAAAGAGCCGATTTGATCGTTTGGCAATGCTGCAAACTGAGCTGACGTGATCGCGATCATCTGGTCGGCCGTGAGGGCTTTGACTTGAGAGGAACCGAGTGCCGCCAGCTGGCTTGAAATCAGCGCCTGAACATCGACAGTCTCGAGGGAGGCGACCTGCGAGGACTGGAATGCAACGAACTGGGCGGTGGCAAATGCAGCCAACTGCTCGCCAGACAGAGCCTGAACCTGATCCGCATCAAGCGCACGGATCTGGGATGCCCCGAGTCCCTGAAGATCGCCAATTTCTATCGCTGCAACCTGGCTCGTCGTGAATGCGGCAACCTGTGCGGAGAGCATCCCGGCAAACTGAATCGCTTTCATGGCCGCAATCTGTGCCGTCTCAAGAATTGAAATGCGGTCCTGACTAATTCCAGCGACCTGCGAAGTAAGCAGCGCGAAAACCTGAGCAGTCGCGAGCGCTAGGGTTTGATCCGCATCGAGTACGCGGACCTGTGCGCTTGTGAGCGCCTGAATTTGACTGGATGCTAAGGCACGGATGTTGTCCGTCTGGATACTCAGAGCTTGCGAAGTCGAGAAAGCGGAAATTTGCGACGAAGTGAGTTCAGTTGCTTGGAGCGTCGACATCACTTCCAATTGGGACGCTGCCAGCGCCCTAACCTGCCTCGAATCCAGCGCCCTGAGTTGGAAGCCGGATAGAACCTTAAACACTTCAGGCTCGATCGACGCAACCTGTGAGGTAGTCAGGTTCAGGAAATAAGTCGCCGGGAGCGCGCCGAACTGTGACGACGACAAGGCGCCCATCTGCGCCGGACTCAGCGCCAGCACCTGCGACGAACCGAGCATCACGAGATCCGCCGTTTCGATTGAAACCACCTGTTCTGCGGAGAGCGCGGCGATCTGCGACGTTTGAATCGACGCAAATTGCGAACTGGTGAGCGCCGCCACCTGAGACGTACCGAATGCAACGATTTGAGAGCTCGTGAAGGACGTCAACTGTTCATTGGTAAATCCACTTGCCTGGGAATCATTGAGCGCCGTGACCTGCTCACCTGACAATGTGCGGAGTTGCGAGGTGCCAAGCGCTTGGATCTGCGCACTGCCGAGGGCACGTAGATCATCCGTTTCAACAATGCTGATCTGGGAGGATGCCAAGGCCCTAACATGGCGGGTTCCAAACGAGGCGAATTGATCGGCAGAGAGAAGTGCGATGTTTTCTTCGCTCAAGAGTCGGACCTGCGCGGTGGATAGCGCCGCAAGGTCTGCGTTTTCAATCGCCAAAAGCTGGTCTGTGGCGAGCCCAAGAATTGCAGCACTTGAGAGCGATGAAACCTGCGCAGTCGTCAGAGCGGCGATCTGCCTAGATCCAAATGCATTGAACTGCTCGACACTGAGCCCCGCGATCTGCGTTGGTGCCAGCGCGCCCAAGGACTCGGTTGAGAGGGCAAGTAATTGCGGAGCGAGTAACGAGTCAACCTTGTTTGCTGGGATCGCTCTCAGCTGAGCTGCAGACCAGGTGGCCAGATCATCACTCTCAATTGACATCAGTTGGCCGCTATTGAATGCGCCGATCTGCTGAGTTCTGAGAGCGACGTACTGATCAGAAGTTAGAGCGATAATTTGTGCTTCAGAGAGGGACTGAATCTGTTCAGCGCTGAAAGCAACAATACCCGAAGTGACAAACAAGCTAATCTGATCGGTGGTGAGCGCGGCTACTTGCGTGGTCGCCATCGATGAAATCTGAGCCGTGAGCAAGGAGCTCAACTGAGCGCCGGTCAGGCTTGTCACTTGGGAATCGGAAAGAGCCCTGAGCTGGTGTTCGGTGAGCGCAATTGAGAGGGTCGTCGCAAGAGCCGTTACCTGACTGTCTGCGAGAGACCTGATCTGCGCGGTCAATAGGGTCTGAAGTTGGGCCGTTGAAAGCGCATTTAAATCATCTTGTTCAACCCAGGGAATCTGAATGGAGGAAAAAGAGGCGATCTGTGTCTGCAATAAACCTGCAAACTGACTTGTTATCAGGCCACCCACCTGAGCCTCATCGAGGGCCGCAAGCTGGCTGGGCCCATCAAAAGCTCGAAGCTGCCCGACTGGCAGCGATGAGACTTGGAAAGTAGTGAGCGATCGTATCTGCGCGGAGCTAAGGGAGGGGATATCCGCGGTTTTAAAAGACCTCAACTGGTCGGTGCCCAGCGCACTTACCTGTTGATCGGAAAGGGCCCGCACCTGGCTGTTGAGCAGCGCGGCTATCTGAGAAGTCGCGAGCTCGACAATTTGATCAGTCTGCAGGGCAACAACCTGGGCGGAAGAAAACGAGGCGACCTGTGAGGTGCGGAGAGCAACAAGATCAGCATTCTCTGCGACGGAAACCTGACTGCTCAGCAAGGCAGCAACCTGAGCGTCCTTAAAGTTTCTAAACTGCGAAGTCTCCAATGCAATCAATTGAGCGGGTGACAGCACCTGCAGCTGCGCGCTGCTGAGTGCGGCGAGGTCGACCGTCTGAATGCTGGCGACTTGCTCCGTTGTGAATGCCGACACTTGTGACGCATCAAGGCCCGTGAATTGAAGGGTCGTCAAGATGGCGATTTGCTCTTCACTCAGAGATTGCAACTGGTCCGCGCTTAGGGACTGCAACTGAATTACAGACAACGCGACAAGCTGGCTGGAGAGGACCGAGGTGAGTTGGTCAGTGGTTATCTGCTGGACCTGCGCTTGGCTGATCGCAGCGAGTTGTGCCGTCGATATCGCACGGACCTGATCCGTGAGCATTTCACTGACCTGCACGGCCGAAAGCCCCTGAACTTGGGCTGAGGAGAGAGAATGGATTTGAAGTGTGTCAAAAGATTGAATCTGCCCAGAAGTGAGGAGAGTGATCTGGCTTCCGGTAAGCGATCGGATCTGCGCGCTCGTGAGAGCAGTTAGAACAGCAGTTGAGGTCGAAGAAATCTGATCCAGTCCAATCACCGAGATCTGAGAAGGAGCAAAGGAGCGAACTTGGTCACTTGAGAGGACATTCAACTGTCCATAATCCAACGAGGGGATCTGGACTGTCGTCAGAGATCGCAAACCACTTGTTTGCAGGCCCGCCAGCTGCGGGGTTGAGAGCGCTTGGAGCTGATCGGCGGTCAGTGCGCTGAATTGAAGCGTGGTGAGTGCATTGAGTTGATCAGTGGAAAGCACCGCAAATTGTTCAGGCGTCAACGACTGCACCTGCCCAGAGGACATGACTGCGAGGTCGGCCGATTCAATGGACTGCACTTGATCGGTAGTGAAGGAGGCTATCTGCACTCCGGACATCGCCCGGAGGTCAGCGCTCGAAAGAGCGACAATGTCCTCAAGTTGCAGAGCAATGATTTGAGAGGTGAGGAGCACGGAAACCTGCGGAGCAGACAGCGCGCTGACCTGTTGGGATTCTAGGACCTGCAACTGTGAGTCGCTGAGCGACACGATTTGCGAGGAAGTAAGAGCGAGGACTTGGGCCGTGGAGAAGCCGATCACATGATCGTCCAATGCGGTGATCTGCGCGGAGGTAATGCTGGAAATCTGGCTCGTTTTAAACGATCCGATCTGACTGGAGCCCAGCGCAAAGATCTGGTCGGGAGTCAAAGAAGCCACTTGAGCACTCGAGAGAATGACCATTGCACTCGTGTCCAGAGACTGAAGCTGCGCCGTGGTTATCAAGGAAACCTGAGAGGAGGCGATGGCCTGCCATTGCGAAGAAGTCAGCGCGGCAAGGTCGTCTGTTTCTATGGCCACAAGCTGCTGCTCGGTCAGGGCACGAATTTGCGTGGAACTCAGAACGATGATCTGCGCGGTTGAAATTGCGGCAAGCTGACCCGTCAAAAGACTTGATACTTGATCCGCCGTCAACGCCTGCAACTGGCTGGTGCTTGAATTCGAGATGTCTCCGTCCTCAAGCGCATTCAACTGCAGAGTTGAAATCGAGCGGATCTGTAAAGTGGACAAAGCCGAAACCTGCCCAGTTGTCAGTGCTGTGATCTGTGATTCAGTCAACCCGCTGAGTTGAGATGACGAAAGCACAGCAACTTGGGAAGTTCCGAGGAAACTGACTTGGTCGTCGCGCAGGGCGCCCGCTTGAGAGGAAGTGAGCGCGCGCACTTGCGATGTCGCGAGCGCGAGAATGTTCTCCTGCTCCAAAACTTCAATCTGAGCGGGAAGCAGTGAGGCGATCTGCGAGGTCCTCAGGACTTGAAGCTGATCGGTCGAAAGTGCAAAGACCTGTGCAGCTTCGAGCGCGCCAACTTGCTCATCCAGGATGGCGCGCACCTGAGAAGTGGTCAGGGATGCCACATCGACTGTCTGCAAGGCAACAATCTGCACGGAACTCAGCGTGCGGACCTGCGAGGATGAAAGAGCAGCGATCTGAGAGGCCGATAACGCTTCCACCTGCCCTGCAGCCAGCAGGGCGACTTGCGCACTCAGCAAACTAGCCACTCCTGTGGTCTCGAATACGGAGATTTGCAGCGAGGAGAGAGCCGCGATCTGCTCGGGTGTCAGGGCACGGATTTGTGAGGAGAGGAGCGCGACAACGTTTTCCGTTTGAAGAAACGAAATTTGACCGCCGCTAAACGCCTGTACCTGAGCGGTGGTGAAATACCCCACCTGAGCCGGTAACAGAGCCGTCACTTGCACATCTTCGATGGCCGACAGCTGCGAAGACAGCAAGGCTCGAAGCTGTTGTGATCCGAGAGCTTGAAGGTCATCGACCTCCACAGCGCGCAACTGCGCGGAGCCCAAGGAGGCGATCTGCCCGGGGACTAAGGCCGTTACCTGTTCGGTGGTGAGCGCCGAGATCTGGGCATCAGTGAGCGCCGAGATTTGAAGAGTAGACATGCCACCCAGATCGCCCGGGTCGAACGCCTGCAACTGGGAATCAGTCACCGCAGAGAGCTGCGAAATGGTCAACGCACGGACTTGCGATGAGCTGAGAGCGTTGATTAGCCTGGACGAGATTTGAGGAAGTTGGCTATCCGCAATCGACTGAATCTGTGGGGCCAAAAGCAACGAGAACAAGCTGGCATCCAGTGACTCCAACTGAGCCAGGTTCAAGTTAGGAATTTGCGCTGAGCTGAGCGCTCTGGCTTGGGAGGAAGTAAGGGCCGCAACGTTCGCACTCGTGACAGCCAGAATTTGAAGACTGGATAAAGAAGCGAGCTGCGAAGTCTTCAACGCGACTATTTGGGCGGAGAGCAGCAATTCGATTTGAGCTTCACCGAGTGCAGCAACTTGCGACGTGCGCAGTGCGGCCAAATCCTCCGACTCGAGCACCGCGAGTTGTCCGGAGGCAAGCGCCGTCACTTGGTAACTTGTCAGGGCCAGCATCTGAGTTGAGCTGAGCGCCACGAAGTCTACGCTTTCGAAAGCAGAGATTTGCTCGTTCGAGAAAGAAGCGATCTGGCTGGATGACAGCGCTGCAACAAGTTCCGTTGTGAAGGCTTGAACCTGCGTCGGGGAGAGAGACACCACTTGGGCGGAGGCCAGTGCAGTTACCTGCGCGGGCGCGAAGCTGCCAAGCTTGTCATCCGAAATTGAAAGCAACTGCGCAGAAGTGAGGCTCGCTATCTGGGAGGTTTGAAGACTCAAGATGTCACCACTTTCGAGTCCAGCGACTTGGGGCTCGAGAAGTGCAGAAACCTGATTCGTGCCGAGGGCAATCATCTGCGCAGTCGAGAAAGCGCGCACCTGCTCCACCGTGAAATTTGAGAGTTGATCAACGGTGATGGAACGCACCTGCCCCGCACTGAGCGCCAAAAGGCCGTTTGACTCGATCACCGCAAATTGCTGGAGAGTCAGACTCGCGACTTGAGATGTACTAAACGCCGACAACTGGGCCGCGAGGAGCGCAGCGATCTGAGCTTCCAAAAATGCAGCAGTTTGCGCACCTGAAAGCGCGTTGATGTTTCCAGTCCGAAAAGCAGATACCTGAGCCGTCGTGAAAGCCGCTAATTGCTCCCCGGTGAGGCCTTTGACTTGGGCAGTGGAAAGTACTTCGATGTCGGAGGTCTCAATGGAAACAACCTGCTCGACGGTTAGTGCTGCTATTTGGGCCGTGGTGACCGCGGAGACTTGGCCAGTTGTAAGAGCCTCGACCTGAGAGCCCGCCAGGGACTGGACCTGAGATACCGCAAGGCTCCTCAGTTGAGCGGTAGATAACCCAACCAGATCTCCAGCCTCGAGAGCAAGAATCTGCGATGCAGCCAGCGCTGAAACTTGACTGGTTTGGAAGACGGAAATTTGGGAAGACAACAAAGATGTGATCTGAAGGTCGTCCATCTGCCCGATCTGCATCGCACTGAGCGCCCTCAGGTTGTCCGAAGAAAGCCCGCTGACTTGCGCGCTACCAAGCGCTCGGACCTGATCTTGCGTGAGCGAACGCACCTGAAGCGTAAGCAGTGCTCCGAGTTCGTCAGTTTCGAGCGATGCGATCTGCTCAACTGTCAGCGACATCACCTGCGAAGTTGTTAGCGAAGTGAGCTGCGACGGGCTTAACGAAATAAACTGTGGGATAGTCAAAACCCCTACTTGCGCCTGATCAAAAGACCTCACTTGAGCGGTGCCGAGCACCGACACATCGAGTGTGCTAATTGCAGCCACCTGACTATTGTCAAAAGCACGAATCTGGGCAGATGTAAGCACCAGCACCTGGGAGGTGGTGAGGACCGCGACTTGCTCAAGCGTCAACCCGTAAGTCACTTGATCGGCGGTCAAGGCTCGGACACTGCCGCTACTCAGAGCAACAAGCTGCTGCGTCGACAACAGGGAGAGTTGACCTTGGGGCGATAAACTGCGGATCTGGGAGGTTCCGAGGCCTTGGATATCCTCGGTTTCGAGCGCTCTGATTTGGATTTCTGATAGACTTGAGACCTGAGAGGAAGTGAGGAGAGCAACGGAATCCGATGTGAGTGCGAGAATCTGGGATTCAGTCAAATAAACTAGCTTGTAAGATGAAATTGCTCGGAGCTGCGCGGACGAAATTAGTTGAATGTCGGAAGTCTTCAACTGAGCCAATTGCTCCTCTGTGAACGCGGAAATTTGTGAAGTTGCCAGCGCAGCAAATTGACTACTTTGCAGCGCGACCAGTTGTTCCTCGGTGAGGGATTGAATTTGGTACTGACCAAGCGCACGCAGGCTGTTTGTTTGAATGGCGCCGATCTGACTGGAGGACAGGACAGGCAACTGCGTCTGGCTCAAAGCCGCAACTTGAGACGGACTCAGCGAGCTTACATCTTCCGTCTCAAGCGCTAAAATCTGCTCATTAGTCAACGCTGAGACTTGCGACGATAACAAGGCGGCGACACTGTCCGCCGTGAGAGAGGCAACTTGATCGGGAGTGAGGTACGACAGCTGTGTCGCCGAAAATGCCCTGATCTGGGATGATCCGATGATACCGATATCGGATGTTTTTAGGGCGGTTATCTGAGGTTGGGAGAACGCCCCGATTTGAACTGTTGTAAACGCTAAAAACTGGCCGCTTGTGATCGCTTGGAGCTGGATGTCCGTCAACTCAGGGATCTGCGCCGCGGTGAACGCCTTCACGTCAGCCTCCTCCAAGATCGAAATCTGACCAGTCAACAATGCCGCGATCTGAGCCCCGGTCAGCGAAGAAACCTGTCCGGTTGAGAGCGCGATAATGTCTCCGCTCTGTAGCACGACAAGTTGCGTGTCTTTCAAAGACACCACTTGAGAAGAACTCAATGCCGCAATCTGGTCCGTGGTTAGCGCAATCACCTGCTCAGGCGTGAGATTCTCCACCTGCTGCTGGGTGAGAGCGCGGATTTGAGAGGTGGAGAGCACTTCAATTTCACCTGATTCGAGTTCTACGATCTGCGTGAGGGTGAAAAGGGCCAACTGCGAGGACGCCAGCCCAATAACCTGCGAGGTTGTAAGTGCCCGAATCTGATCAAGCGTCAGGTTTACCAGCTGGGTTTCTTGGAGGGCCCTTAGGTTCGAAGTGGTGATTGATGCAACCTGCGATGGAGTGAAGGAGACTATCTGGTTCAGTCCAAGCGAACTAATCTGCGAGGACGACATCGCCGCCAGGTCGCCATCCTCGAACGCGGCTATCTGCGCCCCCTGAATTTCGCTCAACTGGCCCGTTGAAAAAGCGGCTACCTGAGAAGAGTTCAGGGAGACAATTTGGTCCGCCGAAAAATACGAGATTTGACCGGCAGCGAACGCACGAATCTGCTCGGAGGCGAGCGAAGAGACACCCGAGGTCGTGAGCGCCACGACTTGAGCCTGCCCCAACGCCGCCAACTGGTCGGATACCAGGGCGCGCATTTGTCCTGTGCTCACATCCAACCACTGCTCCACTGAGATCTGAGTGATCTGTGCGGCGGAGAGGGCTGCAAAACTGGACGTTCTAATTGCCGCAACCTGCGCACCGGCCAGCGCCGAAATCTGAGAATCCAAAAGGCCCGCAATTTGACTGCTCTCTAGGACCGCAATGTCGACTACATCGAGTGCAGGGACCTGGGAATTTGACAACGCCCCAACCTGATCGGTCCCCAAAGCAGAAACCTGAGCTGTGCCGAGGGCGCTTACTTGATCGAACGACAAAAGGGTAACTTGCGAGACATCCAGCGCCGCGATCTGGGACGAGGCCATCCCAGCCACAGTCGCCGTGAGCAAGGCGCCAAGCTGGGAAGCCGAGAGCGCTAAAATATCCTCCGCAGCCAAGGAACTGAAATCAACCGGTTCGATGGCCGAAATCTGTGGGTCGGTCATCCCCGAAATTTGCGCCGAGCTCATCGCAATAAATTGCGGAGCTGAAATCGCAACCACCTGAGCCTCCGAGAGTGCGGCGATCTGCGGCGCGGAAAAGACTGCAATCTGGCTGGTTGCCAAACCAAAGATCTGACTGGTCAGCAGCACAGCGACCCCCGAATCAGGGAAGGCTGCTGCCGCGTCCGTCACAAGAGCCTGGACCTGGGCGGTGGAAAGCGCAACCACCTGATCTGGGGCGATTAACTGAATTTCTTCGGTTGTTAGCGCCGCGATTTCGCTGGTGAGGAGCGCAGCCACTTGAGAGGTCGACAAGGTAAGGAAGTCGGTTGGCATAAGTCGGAGTTGTTCTTGGGGCGGCGGATTAAAAAACGGATTTGGGTCCTAGCGAACCTGCTATTCTTGACGCAACAGCTTAACTATTAGTTGCTTTCAAATAATTTAGGCACGCAGTTCGCAAAATGGCTGGGATTTGAAAAATAAAATAGGTCCCTAGCAGAGCAAGATAGATGCCAGAGAACCTCCACCCCGCCTCCACCTCCGACGCCAACACCGTTTGGTGGGATCCACCGGATTGCTCAACAGGACTCATGCGCCGCCACGGTCTACGCGTGGGTAATTTTTGCCGCCCCTCGCCCCCCTCGGTCAGGCCATCACCCAGCGTCCCAGTTGACGCCGCGTCTGATACCGTATACTCAAATCCCCCCATGGACAACACCCCCCCATGCCGTCGTGACTTCCTGAAATCTTCATCCGCCCTGCTGGCGAGCACCTCCCTCGGGATTCCCTCGATCCTCAAGGGTGCGGCCTCGGACCAAAAGCTCAAGATCGGATTCATCGGATGCGGAGGGCGGGGCACCGGAGCCGCCAACCAAGCTCTCAAAGCGAACAGCAACAATGTTTTGTGGGCTGTAGGCGACGCCTTTGAGGATAAGTTAACAAGCAGCCTGGAGGGGCTTAAGCAGAACCACCCAAATCAGGTGGAGGTGCCCGAGAGCCGCAAGTTTGTCGGGTTGGACGCATACCAAAAAGTCATCGACAGCGGTGTAGATGTGGTCCTGCTGACCACCCCGCCCGCCTTCCGCCCGATCCACTTCAAGGCGGCCGTGGCCGCGGGAAAGCATTGTTTTCTCGAAAAACCGATGGCGACCGACAGTCCGGGGCTGCGCTCCGTGATCGAAACGGTCGCGGAGGCGAAGCGGAAGAACCTGGGCGTCTGCGCGGGCTTCTGCTGGCGCTACCACCCCGGCATGCGGGAAACCTTCAAAAGGCTGGCAGACGGAGCGATTGGAACTCTCCTCGCAAATTACAACACGTACAACACTGGAGCGGTGGACCGTTATCCGAAATGGAACCGCAAAAACACTCCGCGAGACCTCGAGTGGCAGCTGCGCCGCTGGTACTATTTTACGTGGTCAGGCGGGGATAGCATTGTGGAGCAAGCCTGCCACAGCGTGGACAAAATGGGCTGGGCACTTGGGGATGTTCCTCCGATCAAGTGTGTGGGCCATGGCGGGCGCCAGGTGCGGACCGGCGAGGATTACGGAAACATCTTCGACCACTTTTCAATTGTGTACGACTACCCGAATAACGTCCGCGCTTTTCACGCCAGCCGCCAGATCAACCTCACTGCTGCGGCCAACACAGACTCGTTCTACGGAAGCGCCGGCACCTGCGAAATTAACGGATCGAGCAAACAATTTGTCATTAAAGATCTAAAGGGCAATGTCACCTGGCGGCATACCCCCGAAAAGTCTGACATGTACCAGATTGAGCACGACGAGTTTTTCGCCTCGATCCGTGCCGGAAATCCAATCAACGATGGCGATCGGATGGCCACCAGCACGCTCTTGTCAATCATGGGCCGCATGGCGGCCTACACCGGGCAGGAAATCACCTGGGAAATGGCAATGAATTCAAAGGAGAAACTGGTCCCCGATCAGTTCGATTGGGACATGAAACTGCCAGTGCCGCCTGTTGCGTTGCCGGGCATCACCCCGTTCGTCTAAGCGACTGCACTGCGGGGCGCGCTCAAAGCACCGCACGTCGAGCTCGAGAATTTGGCGCGAGCCTACTTGGCGCCGATCTTTGTCCCTGGCGGGCTGCCCTTGTAATCGGCCGTCATCCGGGTCAACCCGTTCGCACGGCATTGGGGGCACAGGATGGTCTCGGGATCTTCCTGCTGGGTTTCCTCCGCGAGTAGAAACAAGCAGTGGCAGAGGTCATGCAAACAATTTACGAAACGCCCTGTTGGCCGCCCTGAATGCGCACACCGCCCGACGTGCTTCAAATCCTCCTCGACTCGGACAGTCATTCGCTTGTCAAAAACAAAACACTCCCCGAGCCAGTGGGCGTTTCCGTGCTCCTTCTGGTAGTTAACGATCCCACCGTGCAACTGAAAAACGTGCTTGAACCCGCGATGCCTGAACAATGCGGAGGCCTTCTCACACCGGATTCCGCCCGTGCAGTACATCAGGACCTTCTTGTCCTCGTTGCCGGCCAGTTTCTCGAGGTAATCAGGCAACTCTCGGAAATTGTCGATCTCGCAAGCAATCGCATTCTCAAATTTACCGGCCGCTGATTCGTACCTGTTGCGCACATCGACAATGACCACCTCCGGATCTTCCTCGAGCAAACGCCGCCACTCGGCGGGACTCAGGTGATTGTCCAAGTCGGCTTTTAAGGGGACGCCAGCCGCGAGAGTCACGATCTCGGGCCGGACTTTGACGGATAGTCTCGGAAAAGTATCCGGACCGCCCTCGCTCAGTTTGAATTCCATATCCGCAAACCGAGGATCCGCGTGCATCGCGTCCATGTAGGATTGAACGGCATCGGGTGGCCCGGCCAGTGTTCCATTGATGCCCTCTGCAGCCACAATCACCCTACCCTTCAGCCCCAGAGAAGCGCACAACCACTTCTGCTCCGCTGCAAACCTTTCGACTCCGCTCAGCTCCACGTATTTGTAATAAAGAATGACGGAAAATAAGGCGCCCATCTAAAACGTAATTGTTGGTCAAAAAAACAACTAACAACCGGCTCCTCGGATCGCGAAACTTTAACCTCGTCTGAGTCAGAAAAAAACCCTGCCTCGCGAGAGACAGGGTTCCTTTAAATCTGTGAGCTATCCATCTGGATAGCGGGCTGCGATCAATTCGAAGCCGCGAGGGCATCCACGTTCACTCGGCGGCCATCGCGGTCAAACCGCACGTGACCGTCAACCAGAGCGAAAATCGTGTAGTCTTTGCCCAGTCCGACGCCCTTCCCAGGGTGAAATTTCGTTCCCCGCTGGCGTATGATGATATTCCCGGCGACTACCGACTGACTCCCGAACTTTTTAACGCCAAGACGCTTACTGACGCTATCCCGACCGTTTTTTACAGATCCCTGACCTTTTTTATGAGCCATAAAGCAAAGTATTTAAGTTTGAATGATTAACCAACTTTCCAGCAGCTCAGCCCTTGATCGCCGTGATCTCAAGCCGCGTCAAACGACTGCGGTGCCCCACCGTCCGGTGGTACCCCTTGCGGCGCCGATACTGGTAAGCGAAGAGTTTGTCTCCTTTGAACTGGGCAACTACCTTGGCCTCAACGGATGCGCTGGAGACCTCGGAGCCCACCTTCACAGCGGCGCCATCCGCGACCATAAGAACATCAGAGAAAACCGCTTGATCGCCTTCCTTGTGATCAAGCTTATCCACTTCAATCAGGTCTCCCTGAGACACGCGGTACTGTTTGCCGCCGGTTTTAAAAATTGCGTAAGACATATTCCAACCTCCATTAAAAAAGGGGTGCGAAGAGTGCCATCCTCAGCCGAAGCTTACAAGCGCTTTCTGAAGGAATATTCGCCCCGAAACCTGCCCGAAGCAAAAAAAGGTCTCCGAGCGCGACTCAAGCGCCCAAATACGCCTCCCGCACCCGCGAATCTACGCGCAATCGCTCCGAGCGATCGTGAAAGAGCACCGCGCCCGTCTCCAAGACATAACCGTAGTGGGAGATTTCCAGCGCCAGATTCGCGTTCTGCTCAACGAGCAAAACCGTCAAGCCAAGCTCGCGATTCACCTCAACGATCTTCTCAAAGATCATCTTCACTAAAAGCGGCGCGATTCCAAGAGACGGCTCGTCAAGCATCAGGCACTTGGGCCGACTCATCAATGCGCGCCCGATCGCGAGCATCTGCTGCTCACCGCCCGAGAGTGTTCCAGCAAGTTGCTTCTCCCGCTCACGAAGCCTTGGAAACGTTTCGAGCACGAAATTCAAGTCAGCACCGACGCCATCAGCATCCCTTCGCAAGTAAGCACCCATGCGAAGATTCTCCATCACGGTCAGATTCGAAAAAATCATCCGCCCCTCCGGCACATGAGCCAAACCCATCGCGACAATTTCGTGCGCCTGCCGATTTGCGATCTGCCTCCCCTCAAAACATATGCTGCCACTACGCGCTCTCAACAATCCAGAAACAGCCCGCAGGGTCGTGGATTTTCCGGCTCCGTTCGCCCCGACCAAAGTCACGATGCTTCCCCGCTCCACATTCAAGGAAATCCCGTGAAGAGCGGTGATCGAGCCATATCCGACAGTAAGATTGTTGATCTCAAGCATCGACAGTCTCCTCTCCCAAGTAGGCCGAAATCACACGCTGATTCTTTTGAATCTCAGCAGGCGTTCCTTCCGCAATTTTCCGGCCATACTCTAAAACCGCAATACGCTGACAGATCCCCATCACGACCTTCATGTCGTGCTCGACGAGAAGAACCGCGAGTCCAAATCTCTCCTGCGTGAAACGAATCAGCTTCATCAGCTCTACTTTTTCCGTCGGATTCATCCCTGCCGCAGGCTCGTCCAGAAGCAGCAGACGCGGTTGTGTAGCGAGCGCACGAACAATCTCAAGACGCCGCTGATCCCCGTAGGACAGGCTTCTGCAAGGTGCGTCGGCGAAGCGCGAGAGCCCGAATATCTCAAGCAGCCCCAGCGCCTCCTTCCTTACACGTCTCTCCTCCTCGCCGAATCCGCGGCCACGCCAGAGCGCGCCAACGATCCCAGTCTTCAAATGCAGGTTGAACGCCGTCCGCACATTGTCGATCACGGTGAGAGAGCTGAAGAGGCGGATGTTTTGGAACGTCCTGGCAACACCAAACGCAGTGATTTGATTGGGCGACAGTCCGGCGATTGGATTCCCCGCGAAGCGCACTGTTCCCTGCGATGGAGTGTAAACTCCGGTGACCATGTTAAACACGGTCGTCTTCCCCGCCCCGTTTGGGCCAATTAGCCCAACGAGCTCGCCTTGCGAAACGCTAAAATTTAATTCACTCACCGCTACCAAGCCGCCGAATTGAATCCCGACATTTGATAGCTCCAGGAGGCTTTTCGACTCACTCATCGCCGGGCCCTCCTCGCCTTGAACCAGCGTACGGGATCACCAATCAGCCCCTCTGGGCGCAGTATCATCAAAATGATCAAAAGCAGCGCGAAGGCAATCATCCGGTACTGTTCCGCTTGTCTGAGCAATTCGTTCAAGACGGTCAAGCCAACAGCAGCTACCGCGACTCCGGACGTCGACCCCATCCCGCCCAGAATCACCATCACAACAACGTCGACTGATTTTAGAAAATTAAAACCCTCCGGCGTGATGTATCCAATGAAATGAGCATACAGTGCGCCGGAGAGACCCGCAAAAAACGCTCCCACCACGAACGCAGTCACCTTGTACTTTGTTGCGTCAATCCCCATCGACTCCGCCGCAATCTCATCATCGCGCACTGCGAGAAATCCACGCCCGTAAGTGCTTTTAACCAGCGAAACTGCAACATAGATTGCGCATGCTGCGATCCCAAACGTCCATCCAAGAGTTGTCCGAATTGGAATACCGGTGAGACCACGAGCACCTCCAAGGGAATCCGTATTCTGAATTACAACCCGAATGATTTCACCAAAACCGAGCGTGACGATTGCCAAATAATCGCCTTTTAATCTTAGCGAGGGCAGGCCGACCATCAAGCCGGTGAGCGCGGCGACGATGCCTCCAAAAATCACGGCCACGGAAAAAGCCGCAATCGCTGCAGCACCGCCGCAAAACTCAAAAGCCGCCACAAATTCCTTGCCTCGCACCTGGGTAAGCCACGCAGACGCATATGCTCCGACCGC
>JACCED011396493.1_pt1 | contig 23167 bp, 17 predicted proteins | sample 7455021 | NCBI WGS metagenome assembly JACCED01 (sample SAMN15323456, study PRJNA562643) | freshwater metagenome | isolation source: river surface water | place: USA:Blue River Watershed | collected 2017-08-19
GAGTGCTGATCATGAATTACCCTAATGTCACTATTCACCCTTCAGCCATCGTCGACGACGGTGCTCAAATCGGCGAGGGCAGCCGTGTGTGGCACTTTGTACACGTGTGCGGCGGCGCCAAAATCGGGAAAGGCGTATCGCTGGGCCAAAACGTGTTTGTAGGCAACAAGGTTGTGATTGGCGACCTCTGCAAAATTCAAAACAACGTGAGCGTTTACGACAACGTGACTTTGGAAGAGGGTGTGTTCTGCGGCCCCAGCATGGTATTCACCAACGTTTACAACCCACGCTCGCTCATCGAGCGCAAAAGCGAATACCGTAACACTTTGGTTAAAAAAGGCGTCACCCTGGGTGCCAATTGCACCATCGTCTGCGGCACCACCATCGGTGAGTTTGCCTTCATTGGAGCTGGTGCGGTGGTCAATAAAGACGTCAAGCCCTATGCCCTCATGGTGGGCGTGCCCGCCAAGCACATAGGCTGGATGAGCCAATACGGCGAACAAATTCCTCTGCCCCTTGATGGCGCAGGCGTTTACAACTGTCCACACACAGGCCAGCAGTACGAACTTCGCGGTGAACACTTGACCGTCGGTAACAAAAGCATTTGAAGTGTAAAAAATGTCCATCCCCTTCATTGACCTAAAAACCCAATATCAAGCGCTCAAGCCGCAAATCCAAGCCCGCATCGACGCGGTGCTGGAGCATGGCCAATACATCATGGGCCCCGAGGTCAAGGAGCTGGAAGACAAGCTTGCGGCCTTCACGGGTGCCAAGCACTGCATCACGGTGGCCAGCGGTACCGAGGCCTTGCTGATGAGTCTTATGGCTCTGGACATCAAGCCCGGTGACGAGATCATCACCACGCCCTTCACCTTTGTGGCCACGGCCGAGGTGATTGTGCTGCTCGGCGCCAAGCCGGTGTTTGTGGACGTCGAGCCCGACACGGGCAACATCGACGCCAGCTTGATCGAGGCCAAGATCACGACCAAGACTAAGGCCATCATGCCTGTGAGCCTGTACGGCCAAACCGCCGACATGGACGCCATTAATGCCATCGCGGCCAAGCATGGCAATTTGCCCGTGATCGAAGACGCCGCCCAAAGTTTTGGCGCCACCTACAAAGGCCGCCAGAGCTGCAACCTCAGTACCATCGGCTGCACCAGCTTTTTTCCCAGCAAGCCACTGGGTTGCTACGGAGACGGCGGGGCCATCTTCACAAACGACGACACCTTGGCCCAAGCCATGCGCGAGATCCGCGTGCACGGACAAAGCCAGCGCTATGTCCACACCCGTCTGGGCGTGGGTGGACGCATGGATACATTGCAGTGCGCTATCTTATTGGCCAAGTTGGAGCGGTTTGAGTGGGAAGTGCAACAACGACACGAAATTGGTCAGCGCTACAACCAGTTGCTCGACCAAGTCGGCATTGCGCGCATACAGCAGCGGTCCGACCGCACCAGTGTCTACGCCCAATACACCGTGATCCTGCCCAACCGTGAAGCGCTGCAGAAACGCTTGGTAGGAGCGGGCATTCCTACTGCGGTGCATTACCCCGTTCCACTGAACGAACAGCCCGCCTACAAACACTTGTGTTGCTCAGACTGCACACCTGTAGCACAGCAACTGGCTAAGCGTGTCATGAGCTTACCCATGAGCGCAGAAATTACGGCTGAGCAACAGCAACACATCGTGGCCGCCTTGCTTGCTTAAACCGCATGGGCACTATCAGCAAGCTACTCGACCTTTTGAGTCCATCTGAGCGAAAACGCGCAGGGGTGCTTCTTGGCATGATGTTGGTCATGGCACTTTTGGATATGCTGGGTGTGGCATCCATCCTCCCTTTTATTGCCGTGCTCGCCAATCCCGCATTGATTGAGACTAACCCGATCCTATTTTCAGCCTACCAACTTTCTAAAAACTTAGGTCTGAGTTCAACCGATCAGTTTCTGTTTTTTTTAGGCTTAATTGTTTTTGCTTTATTGGTGTTTTCTTTGGCGTTTAAGGCTTTGACCACCTACGCACAGACTCGCTTTGCCCTGATGCGCGAATACAGCATTGGTAAGAGGCTGGTGGAGGGTTATCTGCATCAGCCCTACAGCTGGTTTTTAAATCGGCACAGTGCCGATTTGGGTAAAACTATCTTGTCTGAGGTTCAGACGATTATGTACAACGGCATCCTGCCTTTGATGACACTTTTTGCGCAATCGGCAGTGGCAATTGCCTTGCTCAGCCTTTTGCTGTTTGTAGACCCTTTGCTGGCTGTTTCTGTGGGTCTTGTTTTGGGCGTTGCTTATGGGGGCATCATGCTACTAATGAGTGGTTGGCTTAACGCACTGGGTCAAGCACGCATAAAAGCCAATCAAGAAAGATTTACCGCTGTCAGCGAAGCCTTTGGCGCCTCTAAAGAGGTTAAGGCGGGTGGTTTAGAGAGCATTTTTATTGAGCGTTTTGCCAAGCCTGCCGAAACATATGCTAGAGGGCAATCCACCGCACAAGTGATCGCCCAAGTGCCCCGTTTTGCACTGGAGGCTATAGCTTTTGGGGGCATGTTGTTGGTCGTTTTGTACTTGATGACCCAAAGCGGTGGCTTTACAGCTGCATTGCCCATCATTGCCATGTATGTTTTTGCGGGCTACCGGCTCATGCCAGCGCTCCAGCAGATTTATGCTGCGGTGACCCAGCTAAAGTTTGTAGGTCCTGCCTTGAGTGCACTTCATACCGACCTACTGAGTCTGGAACCTGTCGAGATCGATGGCAAGATGCAAAAGCCAATGCCTTTAATTAATTGCATTGAGCTCAACAATATCTTCTACCAATATCCCAATGCCGATGCACCAGCACTCAACCGAATCAACCTCAGTATTCCTGCACGCTCTACTGTTGGATTGGTTGGCTCCACGGGCAGCGGCAAAACCACAACAGTCGATCTGATTTTGGGCTTGCTCGAACCCCAAGAGGGAACGCTGTGCATTGACGGCCAAGTCGTTAACGCCAGCAACAGGAGGCAATGGCAGAAAAGCATAGGGTATGTGCCTCAGCACATTTATTTGGCCGACGATACTGTTTCGGCCAACATTGCTTTTGGCCTTGCCCCAGAGATACTGGACCAAGAGGCCGTTGAACGTGCAGCCAAAATTGCCAACTTGCATGATTTCGTTATTCAAGACATGCCCCAGGGCTACAACACCATGGTGGGTGAGCGGGGTGTGAGGTTATCTGGGGGCCAACGCCAGCGTATCGGCATCGCCCGTGCGCTTTACCACAATCCCAGTGTTCTTATCTTGGATGAAGCAACCAGTGCACTGGACAACATCACTGAGCAGTCAGTTATGGATGCTGTGAATAACTTGGGGCATAACATCACCACTATCCTGATAGCCCACAGATTAACCACCATACGCGAATGCGATCAAATTTATTTGCTTGAAAATGGTGCCGTCAAAGCAAACGGAACCTTTAGTGAACTCGTTGAAAAAAGTGATCAGTTCAAGGTAATGGCCTTAAAGCATTAACTACAGAAATATACTTTATGGAATAACTATGCTCGTGATCAAGCGTGTAATTAGCCTACCTATGTCTTTGGACCTTAGCGACGACTTAAATTTAAATTCTGTTTCAACTGTTGAGCAAGCATTCTGGTAAGTTGAAAATGAAGATCATTACCGTAGTTGGCGCGAGGCCGCAATTTATTAAAGCAGCTGCTGTTTCCAGAGCCATTGCGACTCAACACGCTGGCCGTATAGAAGAGCAGATCATTCACACAGGGCAGCACTTTGATAACAACATGTCAAAAGTGTTTTTCGACGATCTCGGCATCCCAGAGCCTCATCACCACTTTGCTATTTCAGGCGGGCGACATGGGGCTATGACGGGAAAAATGATCGAGGCAGTTGAAGGCGTGCTTTTGAAAGAAAAACCAGACTGGGTTTTGGTTTACGGAGACACCAATTCCACTTTGGCAGGTGCACTGGCTGCGGCCAAATTACATATTCCCATCGCACATGTTGAAGCTGGTTTACGGTCGTTCAACATGCGAATGCCCGAGGAAATCAACCGTATTCTTTCAGATAGGGTTGCAAGTCAATTGTTTTGCCCTACTCAGACTGCTGTTGAGAATCTTGCATCCGAAGGAATCGTGCAGGGTGTGCACAACGTTGGTGATGTAATGTACGACGTTGCGCTCCACTATCAAGATAAGGCGAAATCCAGCAGTACGGTCATCCAGGAACTAAACGTCCCCTCCAAAAGCTTTGCATTGGCTACATGCCATCGTGCTGAGAATACGGATGATCCTAAACGGCTTAAGGAAATCCTTAACGCGTTGTCATATGTGGCAACAAAAATGCCGGTGATCTTACCTTTGCATCCAAGGACCAAGAAGATCATTCAATCTTTTGAACTTCATTCATCACTCTCCCAACTGATTGTTACAGAACCGTTGCCTTTTTTGGATATGGTTGCGCTCGAACAAGAAGCTCGTCTCATACTGACTGACTCCGGAGGTGTGCAAAAAGAAGCTTTTTTTTACGGTGTTCCATGCGTCACCATGCGTGATGAAACAGAGTGGGTAGAGACGGTTCAGCTTGGGTGGAATAAATTAACAGGCGCAAAAGCTGGGGCCATTATTTCCGCAGTAGACCATTACTTGAACCAAGTCCCAACCCCTTCAGTAAGCCAGCCGTACGGCAACGGTCACGCATCGAACCAGATTCTGGCGCACATCCTTCAAAGTCAACGTTAATTCATAAGGAAACACACATGAAAAAAGTTATCGTCACAGGCGGCTTGGGTCAAATCGGCTCTCACGTCGTGGAAATGCTGCTAGAGAGAGGAGACAAAGTTATCGCTATTGATAATCTTGCGACAGGTCGTCGTGAGCACCTCCAAGAGCACCCTAACCTTCAGGTAGTGATCAACACGATTGCTGATCGCGAGTTGGTCGATAAGCTGGTTGGTGACTTCAAGCCTGATGCGATTGTGCACACTGCGGCTTCTTACAAAGACCCTGACGATTGGTACAACGACACGCTTACAAATTGTGTTGGCGGCTCAAACATCGTAGATGCAGCAAAAAAACACAACGTTAGCCGATTTGTATATTTTCAGACGGCACTTTGCTACGGACTTAAACCCTTGCAGCAGCCGATCAAGCTGGATCACCCACGTTTGCCAGGCAGCAGCAGCTACTCCATTACCAAGACAACAAATGAGTTTTATTTGGAGCTTTCCGGCATTGATTATGTGACCTTCCGTTTGGCCAACGTCGTAGGGCCGCGCAACGTCGCTGGGCCGTTACCCATCTTCTATCAGCGTCTCAAAGACGGCAAGCAATGCTTTGTCAGCAACGCGCGACGCGATTTTGTATTTGTGAAAGACCTCGCCCGAGTGGTCCTTAAAGCCATTGACGGTACAGGGCATGGCGCCTACCACTTCTCGTCTGGCAAAGATGTGGCCATTCAAGAGCTTTATGACGCCGTGGTTTACGCATTAGATGTGCCGGGAAAACCCAAAGCTGAAGTCAAAGAACTGGCCTCTGATGATGTGTTTTCCATCTTGCTGGATCCTTCCCGCACATTTCAAGACTTCGGTCAAATTGAATTCACTCCCTTGCAGGAGACAGTTTCGGCGGCCATGGCTTATTACAAGCAGCACGGCACACTGGGTGAGTACACCCACCTGCGGTTGCAAGATAAAAAGTAAGAGGTGGTTGTATGCGTATTCTGATCACAGGCGGTGCAGGCTGCCTTGGCTCCAATCTCATTGAACACTGGTTGCCCCAAGACCACCAGATCCTTGTGATTGATAACTTTGCTACTGGCAAACGTGAAGTGGTGCCCGCTGTAGATGGTTTGACCGTTGTCGAAGGTGACATTGCCCATGCACAACTGGTCAACGACACATTTGAAAAATTCAAGCCTGATGTCGTTGTCCATGCAGCAGCCGCCTACAAAGATCCAGATAACTGGGTCGAAGATGCAAGCACCAACGTGATCGGTAGTGCCCATGTGGCCAAGGCCAGTAAGGCCTCCGGCGCTCAGCGTCTGATCAACTTTCAAACGGCGCTTTGCTACGGTCGGCCAACACAGTTGCCCATTCCTGCTGACCACCCGACTGCGCCCTTCACCAGTTACGGCATCACTAAAACGGCCGGTGAGCAGTTCATGCTGATGTCGGGTTTGCCCACTTTGAGTCTGCGAATTGCCAATGTCACGGGCCCTCGCTTAGCCATTGGCCCCATTCCCACTTTTTACAAACGCCTCAAGGCAGGCCAAGGCTGTTTTTGCTCAGACTCATCACGTGACTTTTTGGATATGTCTGACTTCTTGGCGTTCATGGACTTGGCCATTCAGCCGAAAGCCGCAACAGGCGTCTTTAATATCGCTAGTGGAGAAGCCCATTCCATCAAGGAAATCTTCGATCAAGTCACAGATTACCTGAAACTTGGCAAGCAAGACGTTCCTGTGGTGCCTGTGGGTGACGATGATGTGCCTGTGGTGTCGCTCGATGCCAGTAAAACCACAAAATCGTTCGGCTGGAAAGCCCAGGTTAGCTTCACCGAAACCATTCGTCGTCAACTGGCCTGGTATGACCAATATGGTATTTCTGATGTCTTTTCGCACTTGAAAACCCATACAAATAAATAACTTCAACCATGAGCCAAATTAATTTTTCTGGATGCAAAGTACTTGTTGTGGGCGGTGCCGGTTTTGTGGGCAGTAACCTAGTTCATCAAATATTGCTGCAAGACGTCAAACAAATCATCGTTGTCGACAATCTATTGTCTTCAGATGTCAGCAACATTCCGGCAGACCCGCGGGTTGAATTCGTGTTCGGCAGCATCACGGATGACCGAATCCTGCATAACTTGCCTGAAGACTTGGATTACGCGTTTCATTTGGCGTGCTTTCATGGCAACCAGTCTTCGATTGCCGATCCATTTGCAGATCATGACAACAACACGTACACGTCACTCAAACTCTTCGATCGTTTAAAAGATATCAAACACCTGAAGAAGGTGGTTTACGCCGCAGCTGCATGCGCTGTTGCTGAAAAAACCTACGATGCTCCTACAGCAACCACTGAAGACCAACCCGTGACGCTGTACCACGATAGCCCGTATTCCATCTCTAAGATCATTGGCGAGCTATACGGCAACTATTACTTCCAGCAACACAAATTGCCGTTTGTTAAAGCCCGCTTTTCAAATGTATTTGGCCCTCGCGAAATTTTAGGTGCCGGTCAGTGGCGCGGCACGGTGCACACTGTTTGGCGCAACGTCACCCCCACATTTATTTGGCGTTCGCTCAATGGCGAAGCATTGCCTTTAGACAATGGCGGCAACGCCAGCCGTGACTTCATCTTTGTAGAAGACATGGCGCGCGGTCTCATGGCATGCGCGCTCAAAGGTCAGATCGGCGGCGTTTACAACTTGGCAACCGGTCGCGAAACAAGCGTTCTTGAGTTGGCCAAACTCATCAACGAGTTCACGGGTAACAAAACGCCATTGGACCTGAGGCCTGCGCGTGATTGGGATAGGTCAGGCAAACGATTTGCTTCTACAGAAAAATCAGAACGCGAACTCGGCTTCACTGCTCAAGTGGATGTTCGCGAAGGTGTTCGTCGTACGGTTGAATGGACCAAGGCCAACGCAGATCTGATCAAGAGTAACATTGCCAAGCACGCAAAAATGATGTCCCAGATCGGTAGCTAAGGATGAAAATCAAAGGCAATCGGTTTTTGGTCATAGGTGGTGCAGGGTTTATTGGTTCCCATCTTGTCGATCAGCTCTTGGCCGAAGGTGCTGCTCAAGTTCGCATTTTCGACAACTTCTCGCGTGGTACGCGTGCCAACCTTGAGTCAGCACTGAGCGATCCACGTGCTGAGGTGTTTTCCGATGGTGGTGACATCCTTCACCGTGACACATTGCTAAGTGCCATGGCAGGTATGGATGGCGTATTTCATCTTGCTGCACTTTGGCTCTTACAGTGTCATGAATATCCGCGCTCAGCATTTGAAGTCAATGTTGCAGGCACCATGAATGTGATCGAAGCAGTGATTGCCAGCGGTATCAAACGACTTGTTTTTTCTTCCTCTGCTTCTGTGTATGGTGATGCTGTAACAGAACTCATATCTGAAGACCACCCTTTCAATTGCCAAGAGTTCTATGGCGCCAGCAAAGTCTGCGGTGAAATGATGCTGCGAGCTTTGTACAACCGAGGGAAACAAAAGGGTGGCGAATTTGAGTATGTGGGTTTGCGCTATATGAACGTATATGGGCCACGGCAGGACGATAAGGGTGCCTATGTCGGCGTCATAGTGCGCATGCTCAAAGCGCTCGATGTTGGTGAGCAACCAGTCATTCATGGTGATGGCTCGCAATCATATGACTTCATCGACGTGCGGGATTGCGCCAGAGCCAATGTCTTGGCTATGCAGTCAGCCTCCACCAATCAATACTACAACGTAGGTACCGGCATCAAGACATCCATTGCTAATCTTGTAAACCTGCTGAGTGCTATGCACCCAAACAAAACAAGCGCTCGTTTCCAGCCAGGGGAGCGCCCGTTTGTTCGTGACAGGGTCGGGGATACGATAAAGGCCAGCCGAGACATCAACTTTAGCGCCAAGATTGAATTAAATGTGGGCTTGCGGGATTTCATTCAGTGGCGAAGTAATAAACCTCTAGGGGCACGGGAATGAACGTTCATTTAGGCCTTTTTCGATCTCTTCGGGTTTTGGCTGGCTATCGCCATAGGGTGCGCGAGGGTGTGATTCATGATGTACGCCAACGATACGTCGGTTCGGCTTTTGGTTCATTGTGGGTCTTTTTGTTTCCCATCTTGCAATTGGGAATTTACGCGGGTCTTTATAGCTTCATATTCAAGGTCCGGGTGCCTGGATTAAGCGAGATGGGATATGTTGTCTTAGTTTTTTCTGGCCTTGTGCCTCTTATGGCTTTCAGTGAGGCCCTTAATGCGTCTACATCGTCCTTGTCAGCCAACAAGAACCTGTTGTTGAATACCGTTTTCCCAGCCGAACTTATTCCACTACGTGCGGCCCTTTCTGCTCATGTGACAAGCCTGGTAGGACTTGTAATTACCTTGGTAGTAGGTTTTGCGCTGGGTAGGACAAGTTGGCAAGCCATCTTGCTCGTACCCGTGTTCTGGGTGTTATTGCTCATGTTTGCCATGGGAATTGGTTGGATGTTTTCTTTGTTCTCTTTGGTGGCGCGCGATATCCAACACGCTCTTGGCCTTGTCATCATGTTGCTGTTTGTACTAAGTCCATTTGCTTACACGCCCGAGATGGTGCCTGCAACACTAAAGCCTCTTATTTATTTAAATCCTCTGTCTTACTTTGTGTTGACATTTCAGCAGCTTATTTGTTACGGAACATGGCCGGATCCTATTGCTGCAGGAGGTGCTGTAGTACTCGGATTAGGGAGTTTTCTTGTGGGATTCAGTGTTTTTCAGCGAGCCAAATATGTCTTTTTCGACTATGCGTGATCCGCTCGCTATTCGCCTGCAGAATGTATCAAAAATATACAAACTGCATGGTAGTCAAAGCGATCAACTGATTGATGTGCTGGGGCTGCAACGATTTGGTATTAAGACAAAAACACCATCTAAGGAATTTGCTGCCCTAAGCGATATTTCTCTGGATGTACCCCGTGGCCACCGAATCGGCATTGTGGGCCGCAATGGTGCCGGAAAAACTACCCTACTCAAGTTAATCTGCGGTAACTTCGCGCCGACTTCAGGCAATGTAGAAGTCAATGGAACCGTGCAAGCACTGATGAACATTGGCTTAGGTTTTCACCCAGAATATACTGGTCGCGAGAACGTAGAGGCGTCCCTGCAGTACAACGGTCTGGCCCGAGATGAATACGAAAAGGCCCTGGCAGGAATCGTCGAGTTTTGCGAGTTGGGTGATTTTCTAGATCAACCTTTTAAGACTTACTCATTGGGTATGCAAGCACGCTTGATGTTCGCGTCCGCTACAGCAATTAAGCCAGATATCCTAATTGTTGACGAAGTGTTGGGTGCAGGAGATGCATATTTTGTTGCAAAGTCGAAAAAGCGGGTCGAGCAGATGGTGAATTCTGGATGCACGATGTTATTAGTGTCTCATTCCATGCAACAAATACTTGAGCTTTGCGAGGAAGCAATATGGATTCACGAGGGTAAAATAAGAATGAGGGGTAATTCTTTAACCGTTGTAAAGGCGTATGAGGAATTTATACATGATATACCGTCTACTGGCGCATTAAAGGTGGAGATTGCTCCCGAAATTAATATAGAAAGAGAAGTGAAATTAATTTCAGAAAATAAATTAATATCACAATCTAGTTTTGACACAAGTGTTTTTTTCAGCCAAGAACCAGAATCTAATTCCAATAGCAATAGACCATCTTTTCCACGGATAGATACAACAAAGGGTTTTCAATTTGTAAGTGATTCAGGGATCAGTAGATGGAAGTGTGAAGAAGGATTGAAAATAACTGGATTCACAATTCTGAACCAAAGTGGGGAAACAAATAAGGTTTATGCATTGGAGCCGACAAAGCTAGTATTGACTGTTACTGCAGAACTTGATAACGATTTTAGTTACCGGTGTGGAGTGGTATTCCTTGATGCAGAAGGAAGTACGGTGTTAAAAGTTGTAAGTCCAGTATGGAATGTAAAACTAAAAAAAAATGAAAGTCAAAACTTGGAATTAATTTTTAACCCATTACAGCTTGGTCCGGGATCATATGTAATTAGTTTGAGTTTGCATTTTAGTGGAGCATTGGAGTTATTTAATACAACTTTAAAATATGACCATATTGGCAGAAGTTTTAATATTTCCATACTAATGCCTGAGGCGCAATTGCCACTTTCAGCAAAATTTTTTCACTCAGCAGAGTGGTTTTCTAATAGGATTTAAAATGGAAAATTTAAGCTTAGCCAATAAAAATACAGAATTTTGGAATGAGTTGTGTGGCTCTCACATGGCCAAAGAACTTGGAATAATTGATTCCAGTCAAAAATCATTGAAGAAATTTGATGACTGGTACTTTGAGTTTTATCCGTATCTTGAAAAGCATATCCCATTTCAGGAAATGGCAGGTAAAGATGTTCTTGAAATAGGTTTAGGATATGGATCTGTAGCGCAAAAACTGGTGGAGAGCGGCGCTCAATATATTGGGCTAGATATTTCTCCTGGGCCTGTATTTATGGCTAATCATCGTATCAGGCAAATTTCAATGAATGGTGAGGCATTGCAAGCAAGTATTCTGAATCCAGGCTTGCCAGATAATTCATATGATTACATTTTTGCCATTGGTTGCCTTCATCACACCGGAAATTTAAATGGCGCTATCAGTCAATGCTACCGTATGCTAAAGCCGGGTGGACAGTTAATTTTTATGGTCTACTACTCCTATTCTTACCGGCGTTGGTTTAATGCTGCTAAATTGACATTGCACTACGCATTTAAAGAATTTATGGGATATCGAGGGCCAGTTCAGGTTACAACTGACAAGCAACGTGCTCATTACGATACAAACAGTTCTGGTATGGCCGCTCCACATACTGATTGGATATCAAAGAAATCTCTAAAAAATTATTGTAGAGAATTTTCGGAGTGTTCAGTCGTTTTGGAAAACATAGATCAAGAGAGGCCATTCCTTAATAGGTCACGATCGGAGCTAATAAAAACTGTTTGGCCTAGAATGTTTGGTTTAGATGCATATGTTCGCTGTGTGAAATGAGCTTATTGAAGGAGAAACAATGATTTACGAAAAAAACATCGCAAAAAACATTCGTCAAGCATTTGTTGATGATGGTATTTGTATTTTTCGCGGATTAATGGGGCTTAATGAGATTGAGGAATGTCGGAAGCAATGGGATAGTGTGAGGGAAGACCTGGCGCTTGGACGTGAAAAAAATGGTGTGCGGCGAGATGGATTTTATATACATGGAAGATTCTCTGCTCCGATAGGTGAAATTCCGAGAAATGAAAAAATATTGGGTATTGTAAAAATTTTATTGGGGAGTGATAATATTGCAGTATATTTGTCTAGAATTAATATTAAAGATAAAAAATTCTCAGATTCAATTCATCTGCACCAAGACCTTCCGTACTTCAACGGGGGAGTCAAAAAGTTGGGTGTTTTCCTTGCGCTAAAGCCTGTTAATTTAAATAATGGTGCAATGGTTTTTGTTCCGGGATCTCAGAAACTGGGTGTTACTGGTAGGGAGACATTAGATATTGCCTTGCACTCGGATCTGGATGTAATTATTCCTAGCCTACAGCCTGGTGATGTAATATTTGCTGATATAAACTTGTGGCATGCATCGGTCCCCAATTCAAATGGCGAGGATCGTCCGCTACTTCAAACAATATATCAACCAGCTAATGATGGCTCTTATTATCCTGATAGTATTTCCATGCCATGGTTAGTCGCTGGGGAGTGGGAGACTAATGAATTTTCACCATGGAAGAGCATTACATCTTCAACCTGCTATCACAACAAGACTTATATCAAGCCAGTTGATACGAGATCGCAGAATAAAAATACTTTATTTACCCGTCTTCGGTCATACTTTATGAGGTGGTCTTAATGAATATTTTAATTTTATATAACGCAACGCAAACTTATACAAATAATGTTTATGATCATGTTAAATCATTTTCAAGCTACTCAAAAAATAATGTATTTTATGCTCATGTCGATTCTGCTTCTGAATTGAATGTGGATTTCCGAAGGTTTGATGCTCTGGTGATTCATTATTCTGTAAGAGTGGTATTTGAGCAGATTAATGATGTAGTCCGGAAAAGAATAAAAGCTTATGCTGGAATAAAGTGTCTTTTCATACAGGATGAGCATGAATATCACAATCGTGCATGTGCAGCTATCGTTGATATGGGCGTAGATTTCGTATTTACTTGCGTTCCAGGGGATAGGGTAGGCGAGGTGTATCCAGAGGCCGCATTTAAGGGGACTAAATTTATTAGTTGTTTGACGGGGTATGTCTCTGATCTCCAGATGAGTCAATTTAATGATTTTAATCCGCCTTCGCAACGTTCAATTTTAGTGGGATATCGCGGGCGACCATTGCCGATAAGATATGGGGAAATGGGGCAGGATAAAATCAGAATAGGTCAATTATTTAAAAATTATTGTGTTGCAAATGAAATTAAAGCTGATATTTCTTGGATGGAGGAGGATAGAATATATGGCGATGATTGGTACGCTTTTATTGGCAATTGTCGGGGTATGCTTGGAACTGAAAGTGGTGCAAATGTATTTGATTGGGATGGTAAGCTACTGGAGTGCATTGCAGAATGGAGAAAAATAAATCCAGATGAGGATGATGGAAGTCTATACGATGCAATTATAAAACCAAATGATTTGCATGGTTTAATGAACCAAATTTCACCAAGAATATTTGAAACCATTGTTGCTAGAACAATTCTGGTGTTGTTTGAGGGGGGGTATTCCGGAGTAATTGAGCCAGGTGTTCATTATTTGGCTGTTAAAAAGGATGGAAGCAATATTGCTGAAGTTATTAATTTGCTTTCTAATAATGACTACATTGACGCCATGGCTGAAAGAGCTTATTGTGATATTATTGCTTCAGGTAAATTTACTTATGAAAAATTTGTCAGTGATTTTGATCGAGCCTTGAGTCTGGGTAAAATGTGCACAAATGTTTGCGATCAATCGGTGCTGGAAAATTTTGGCTTTGAGTATGTTCACCCTATATCTTGTGTACCAATAAGAGCTAGTCTTGATAAGTATAAAATTCAATCCAGTGACGTTGTTACAGCAGCTCCTTTACGCGCGTCAACACCAGTTATTCTAACCGATACGAGTTGGAGTGCGATTCGAAGAAGTACGGGTTATAAAAATCTTGTATTGAGATTTGCAATTTATCTTTGGTTAAAGTTGCCTCAGCCTTCCAGGGAGTTCCTTAAGCCAAGGATTAAGCGACTAATGAAAATAGATACGTAACTATGTGTGGCATTTTTGGAATTATTTCTGACCGCTCTTGTGCAATTGAACAATCATCAGCCGCCCTCAATGTAGGTCTGGCTCGCATCAGGCATCGTGGGCCAGACGGTACGGGCAAGTGGGTGTCTGCTACCGGCCAGGTGGCCCTGGGGCATGTGCGCCTCTCCATCATCGATTTGGAGGCAGGTGCCCAACCCATGCACAGCGACGATGGTCGTTACACCATCATCTATAACGGCGAGATATTCAATTACATTGAGCTGCGGGCTGAATTGGGTAAAAGCCAGTTTCGCACCAACTCAGACACCGAAGTTGTCTTGCGAGCCTTCCAACGCTGGGGATCAGATTGTCTCAACAAGTTGCGAGGCATGTTTGCAATCGCAATCTGGGATTCGCTTGAGAAGAAATTATTCTTAGCCCGGGATCGCTTCGGTATCAAACCTCTCTACTTCGCAAACACTAAGCTAGGCCTTTATTTCGCTTCAGAAATGAAAGCTCTGCTGCCATTCTTGGACGAGCGATCCGTCAACAGTGCTGCTTTGTCAGACTATTTCACTTTCCAATTTTGCCTCGGTGAAAAGACTTTGGTGCAAGGTGTTTGGCAACTTCCAGCTGCGCATTATTTGATTACAGGTCCCGGAGAGTCGCCAAATCCCAAACGTTATTGGGATGTTCAATACAACATCGACTACGACCATACTGAAAAATGGTTCGCTGAGCGCCTGCGAGATTTGTTAGATGATTCGGTTCGGATGCACCTTCGCTCCGACGTTGAAGTTGGTGGCTATGTCAGCGGGGGAGTTGACTCTAGTCTGCTGGCATCATTAGCGCGAGACATCCGCCCAGACGTTGGTTTTCAGGCGTTCAATGGGCGCTTCAATGAAGGGGAAATTTTTGATGAGTCGCTTTATGCGGCTGCTTTGGCTGATGAACACAACATGCGGTTGCATGTTGCAGACATTGGTGAAGAAGATTTTGTTGAAAATATAGCAAAGGTGATCTGGCATCTCGATCAGCCGACAGCAGGGCCCGGTTCGTTCCCTCAGTACATGTTGTCAAAGTTGGTTGGGCAGAACGTGAAGGTTGTCATTGGTGGTCAAGGGGGAGATGAAATCTTCGGCGGTTATGCACGTTACCTGGTTGCTTACTTCGAGCAATGCATTAAGGGCGCTATCGAAGGAACTCTTCATGATGGCAACTATCTCGTGACCTACGAGTCGATCATCCCCAACCTTGAGACCTTGCGCCAGTACAAGCCGATGTTGCGTGAGTTCTGGGCCCATGATGTTTTTGGAGCGCGTGATGATCGTTACTGGCGCTTGGTGAATAGGGCGAATACCTTTGGAAACATATTGAATCCAGAAGCGATGAATCAGCGAGAGACCTTGGCCGAATTCAAAAGCATTTTTTGGGGTAAAAATGTTGGTCAGGAGTCGTATTTCGATTCGATGACGCACTTCGATTTCAAGACCTTGTTACCGGCATTGCTTCAAGTAGAGGACCGCATGAGTATGGCTCATGGAGTTGAGGCGCGTGTTCCGTTTCTTGACCATCCTTTGGTTGAGTTTGCTGCGACGATTCCCGCTGACATTAAGTTTAAGAATGGGGAGTTGAAACGTTTACTAAAGACGGTTTTCTCTGATCGATTGCCGAAGACGATCACAAACAGAAAAGACAAAATGGGGTTTCCAGTTCCGATTAATCTTTGGCTTAAGCGTGGTGGAAAGGCCCGTGACCTGATTGGCGATATTCTTGGTTCCGACCGAGCAAAAACACGACCGTATCTCTTGCCAGGCATGTCGGTAGATGCTTTACTAGATTCACAAAGTATTTATGGCCGAAATCTTTGGGCTTTGTTAAGCCTTGAGCTTTGGCATCAACAGTTCATCGATTAGCGATGGAACGTTTATGCATTCTCGTTTTACATTGTCTGGGGAATCCAGATTTAGCGCCGGCTTTTCTCAATCACCATGTATTTGCGCTTCAGAGAAACTTCCCTGATAATGACTATCTCTATCATGATGCAACGTTGCCACTTCCAGACTATGTGTCCGAGCAAGACTTTCATGCAATTGTTCTTGATGTTACCTTCCTAACAGCTCGTTGGGCCTCGCTCGATTTTCTTTCTGCTCGGAAAAACGCATACGACTTTGTCCGAGAATCATCCGCGATCAAAATCGCTTTCCCCCAAGACGATTACGATTGCAACGTATTGCTAGATGACTGGATGTGTGAATGGAATGTCGATGTAGTGTTCTCTGTAATCGCAACGGGTTGGGAGGTTTTATATCCCCGATATCACATGCAAGGAAATATCCGCCTCGCGTATACGGGCTACATCGATGAAAGTTTGATTAATTGGCCTAATAAACCGTTTCAGCAACGAACTATTGATATTGGATATAGAGCGAAGAAATTACCTCCATATTTTGGCAGAGTAGGACAAACAAAGTGGACCATAGGACGTGATGTTGCTAGGCTTGCACGTAATTCAGGTTTGAACGTTGATATCGAGTTAGGTGAACAAGGAACCCTGTTTGGAGATGCATGGCTGAAATTTATTAGTAATTCTAAATTTACGCTTGGTTCCAACAGTGGAAGTAGTCTTCTAGACCCAATCGGTGATATTCAACGTCATGTTCGGGCGTATCTGATTGCATATCCAGAGGCTGATTTCGAGGCGATAGAATTAGCCTGCTTTCCCGGGCAAGAGGGCTTGCATCGATTCACTGCGATTTCACCACGCATACTAGAGGCGGCACTTTTAAATAGTGCCCAAATACTTGTCGATGGTGAATATAGCGGCATCATTAAACCTAGTGAACATTACATTGCCATCCGCGAAGATGCTAGTAATTTTGAAGAGGTTAAATCAATAATGTCTGACACTGATGAGGTTATCAAGATGATCTCTCGCTGTCGGGATGCAATTCTCAGTGTAGATGCTTTGCGCTATCGTAATAAAGCTAAAATGATATTAGATCTTGTTGGTGACTTGGCTGCTCGAAAAAATATCGTGGTTAATCATTCCCGAGTGAAAAACACAATTTCTCGATATATGGCAGATATGCCTCATAGATATAAATTCCACTGGCAGCTTCAAAAGCTTCGTATGAGTGTGGCGAGAGGTGTTGCTCCATATCCGTTTTTACATCGGATTATTAGAAATACCGTTAAATTATTAACTTAAGCGAAGATAATTTTATGTGTGGGATACTTGGCGAAATTCGAAGTGAAGCTTCACCTGCTGCAAATAGATTCAGAAAAGCACTGGAGACCCTACGATTTCGTGGTCCAAACGCCAGCGGGATTGATGGTTTTACTGTTGAGTCAAGGACAGTTGTGCTGGGGCATGCAAGGCTGTCAATTCTTGATTTAAGTTCTGCTGGGCATCAGCCCATGAGGAGCGCAGATGGACGGTATGTAATTGTATTTAACGGTGAGATATACAACTACAAGGAATTGCGAGAAGAACTAAAGTTACAACATGTGCCTTTTTCTTCTGAATCCGATACAGAAGTGTTGGTTGCAGCTTGGGCTGCTTGGGGGTATGACTGCCTGCCGCGTCTGGTGGGCATGTTCGCCTTTGCCATCTTAGACCGCCAGATTGGCACTCTTACCTGCGTGCGCGATGCTTTTGGTATCAAGCCTTTTTTTTATGTGCAGGAAAAGGGTGATTTTTTGTTTGCCTCGGAAGTGCCAGCTTTATTGGCACTGAAGTCAGGCAAGCCGCAGCTGAATTGGCAAAGATCATACGATTATTTGGTCCATGGCGTCTACGACAGCAATGATCAAACCTTTTTTGAAGGCGTTCTTCAGCTGCAGCCAGGGCATCTGATGGTGGTCAATTTAAGAGAAAGAAATACCTGTTTGCCAGAGCGTTGGTGGATACCGCAGGTTATTCAGTGCCACGATCTAAGTTTCGAGGAAGCAGCAAATCGAGTGCGACACAATTTTCTGCAAAGCATCCGTTTACATTTGCGCAGCGATGTCCCATTAGGCGCGGCGCTCTCTGGGGGGGTAGATTCGTCGGCGGTGGTTTGTGCCATGCGACATGTGGCACCCGATCAGTCCATTAATACTTTTAGTTATATAGCGTCCGGAAGTTCGGTCAATGAAGAGAAGTGGGTCGACCTTGTGAATCAGCACGTGGGAGCCGATGCCCACAAAGTGGTGGTGACGCCTCAGGAGCTAGCTCGTGATCTGGATGACATGATTCGCGCGCAAGGTGAGCCCTTTGGCAGCATGAGCATCTATGCCCAATACCGTGTCTATCAGTTAGCAAAAGAAAAGGGTATTACGGTTACGTTGGATGGGCAGGGGGCTGATGAGATGTTAGGTGGATATATAGGCTTCCCTGGGGAGCGTGTTCGTAGCCTTTTGGACGAGGGTAACCTAGGCCAAGCATGGGATTTCTTGCGTCACTGGGCGCGATGGCCTGGGCGTAGTATGGCCATGGGATTAAAGGCGGCGCTCGCTGAGTGCATCAATGGGGTACCACATGAGTTGATGCGTATGGCGTCAGGTTTGAACAAAGTACCTGAATGGATTGACGTTCGAGTGGCTGAAGACATGGGGCTTGCAGGGCGTGTGAAGCGTTTTCGTTCCGCGGAGAATGCGAATGGTCGACGGATGGCTGCGCAAATGATCAATATGTTGACTCAGCATGGACTACCGGGATTGTTGCGTCATGGGGATCGGAACTCTATGAGGTTCTCTGTTGAAAGCCGAGTTCCATTTTTGACGCTTGATCAAGTAGAGTATGCACTATCTCTGCCTGAACACTATCTCGTTTCTAAAACAGGAGAAACTAAACACGTGTTTCGTCGAGCCATGCAAGGTATCGTTCCTGATGAAATTTTGTTGCGTAAAGACAAAATAGGGTTTGAGCCCCCAGAAAAAGAATGGCTTATTTCTATTGCTGAACAAGCACGGGAATGGTTGAGCGAAGACATGCAAATCCCATTTATTCGTCGAGGCGCTCTGTTGGCTGAGTTTGAGGATGTTATTGCGGGCCGACGACCATTTTCTTGGCAAGTTTGGCGATGGATAAACTTTTATAGATGGAAAGCGTGCGTGGCAGATTGACTTTCGTCATAGCGTTTGAATCGTTTTGAAAATACTGCACTTAACTCATACCGATATCCGTGTTGATAGTCGAATTCTGAAAGAACTCAGCGCACTTCAAGCTAATGACTGTTATCAACTGCATGCAATAGGGGTTGCGGAATACGGCACGCTGGCTGGATTGGATGAAATTCATGGTGCAAAGATTGTGTCAATTCGCCTGTGGAGCAGGTCTGCTCGTTGGCTTCCCGCGCCTGTTCGTCATGTATTGGCGCTGATGGAGATGGTTGGCCGGTTCTTGGTAGTAGCTTGGCCAATCAGGCCTTCATTGATCCATTGCCACGACACGCCTTTACTCCCCATGGGGGTGTTGCTGGCGTGGGTTTTTGGTGGAAAAGTCATTTACGACGCGCATGAGTTGGAGTCGGATAAAAATGGTCAGTCGGGGTTGATGTCAACAGTTACACGACTGGTTGAAAAGGCGTGCTGGTCTGGGGTGAATGGCTTTATTTCCGTGAGCAACTCGATCCTGCGTTGGTACGAACAAAATTTTTCTGTAAAAGCATCTGCGTTGTTGTTGAATTCCCCGATCATTTCTGTCTCGCACAGCTCAGTAGGAAACTCGCGGTACTTTCATGATCTCTACAAAATACCAAACGAGAGTTTGCTGTTTGTTTATCTCGGGTTGTTTGTTCCTGGCCGGGGAATAGAAAAATTATTGCAAGTCTTTTCAGACAACAAAGTGACCGCGCATGTTGTATTTGTAGGTCGTGGTCCCCAGCGTACTTTGATTGAACAATATGCATCGATTCATTCTAATGTGCACGTTCATGATGCGGTGCCCCATGGCCAAGTCGTAGAGTTGGTGAGAAGCGCCGATTATGGTTTGTGTATGGTCGAGAATGTCTCGCTAAGCGACTACTACTCGTTGCCCAATAAACTCTTTGAGTATGCGTTTGCGGGCGTGCCTGTACTAGCATCGAACTTTCCGGATATGAGTGAGTTGATTGACCAATATGGTCTGGGTGTTGTTGCTGACAATGAAGTGGACTCCATTGCCCAAGTTGTTTTGAGTCTTCAATCAGCTAAGCGGCAACAAGTTGAAGCAGATTTGACTGAATTGGGATGGGACGCTCAAGCAGAAAAACTCAGATCCCTTTACCGTTCACTGCTAACGCCGACTGAAAAGGAGAAGGCTGCTTGAACCAAATCATCGGCTCCTGAACCTCTATGCGTATTGCTCACTTAACATCTGCACATCCTCGATTCGATATCAGGGTATTTTTAAAAGAGTGCAGAAGCTTGGCAATGTCTGGGTACGATGTATTTTTGGTGGTTGCCGATGGCGATGGGAGCGAGCTTGCTGAAGGCGTATCGATCATCGATGTTGGTCATTTGCCTGGCCGGTTGAATCGAATGATCCGAACAACACAGCGGATTTATCGACAAGCCATAGATCTCAATGCCGATGTCTACCACCTTCATGACCCAGAGTTGTTGCCTTTTGGTTTGATGCTTAAAAAATCCGGGAAAAAGGTTGTTTTTGATGCGCACGAGGATGTGCCCAAACAAATTCTGGGTAAGCATTACTTGAATCCATGGGTGAGGAGGCTGGTTTCGTGGGGGTATGCGGTATTTGAACGTTACGCTTGTTCACGTTTTGATGGGGTGGTCGCTGCAACGCCATATATTCGTGACAAGTTTTTAGTGATGAATCCCCATTCTGTGGACATCAACAACTATCCCATGCTAGGTGAACTCGACAGTTCGACGCGGTGGACTGAAAAAAAGCTGGAGGTCTGTTATGTCGGGGGTATTGCCGAAATTCGTGGTGTCAAAGAGCTTGTCCGCGCCATGGAGTTGGTCAAAACAACAACGCGTTTGAACTTGGTGGGGGACTTTTCAGATGCCCGTGTTCAGGATGAGGTGACAACCTACTCCGGATGGGCAAATGTCAAAGCTACAGGCACGCTAGGGCGTTCGGAAGTACGCGATGTTTTGGCACGGTCCATGGCGGGGTTGGTGACTCTACATCCAACCCCCAATTATTTGGATTCCTTACCCATCAAAATGTTCGAATACATGTCTGCAGGCCTTCCTGTGGTGGCGTCCAATTTTGATTTATGGAAAGACATTGTTGAAAAAAATGATTGTGGACTTTGTGTTGAACCGATGAATCCGCAAGCGATTGCTTCAGCCATTGATTTTTTGATAAGAAACCCTGCTGAAGCGGAAAGAATGGGAAAAAACGGGCGTCAAGCGGTTTTTTCTTTGTACAACTGGGCAACAGAAGAGAAAAAACTTTTGAATTTTTATGATCAGATTGCCATCAATTGATGCCAATCTGATTTTTTGGAATAACAGTATGTGTGGAATATTTGGGATTGTTTCAAGCGACATCATTAAACAAAACAAGTTAGAGCTGTTAGTCCATCATGCAGAGCAGCGCGGCAAAGATTCCAGTGGGTTGTTGATTAGTAACCCCCTGGGTTATGACCTTCACCGAGCGAATACATCCATCACCGCTTTGCTCAAGCGGGTCAGTACAGCCACGACAGGTGTGGTCATGGGGCACAGCCGATTGATTACTAATGGTCTGGCTGATAACCAGCCGGTGTACCGCGATGGGGTGTGCGTGATCCACAACGGCATTGTGGTGAACCATGAGGGCCTGTGGGGCCAGCTGGGCAAAACACCTAAACAAGAGATCGACACCGAAATCATTGCGGCCATTGCGGCCGATCACCTGGAAAAGGGTGGAAAAGTGGAGGGCATCGCCGATAAGGTGCTCGGCCTGTGTCAAGGCGTGGTGGCTTGCGCCCTGGCTTTGCCCAAGCTGGGCAAGCTGTGTTTATTTTCTAACAACGGCAGCCTTTACCACGGTGTCAAAGGTGGGGCGCACTACTTTGCGTCAGAAAGTTATCCGCTGACGCGGCTCAATTGTGAAACAGTCACCCAAGTGCGGGCTGAGGGCTTGGTTTTGGACATACCGGTGGCTACGGCTGACCTCACCATTCAAGAGCATGCGCAGCGAACGACTAACTTGATTCCCAGCTTGGGCACGCACAAGGCCGAAGAGGCCATGCTGGAATACAAGCGCTACACCGTGCGCCGCTGCACACGTTGCATCTTGCCCGAGACCATGCCCTACATTCGGTTTGACGAAGAGGGCGTATGCAACTATTGCCACAACTACAAACCACGCAACAAGCCCAAGCCTGTGGAGCAGTTATTCAACTTGGTTGAGCCGTTTCGGCGTGCTCATGGTGATGATTGCATCGTGCCGTTTTCGGGTGGGCGAGACAGCTGCTACGGCCTGCACCTGATTGCCAAAGAGCTGAAGATGAAGCCCATTACTTACACCTATGACTGGGGCATGGTGACTGACTTGGGCCGCCGCAACATCAGCCGCATGTGCGCGCAGATGGGCATTGAAAACATCATCGTGGCCGATGACATTGCACTCAAGCGCCGCAACATTGCCATGAATTTGCAGGCATGGCTGAAGTCGCCTCACTTGGGTATGGTGAGCATCCTCACCGCGGGTGACAAACACTTCTTTCGCCATGTCGAGACGGTGAAGCAGCAAACAGGCATTTCGCTCAACCTTTGGGGGGTGAACCCCTTGGAGGTGACCCACTTTAAAGCCGGTTTTTTGGGGGTGCCGCCTGACTTTGAAGAGGAAAAGGTCTATTCCAGCGGAGCTATGAAGCAACTCCGCTACCAATGGTTGCGGTTCAAAGCCATGGCACAAAGCCCCGGCTATTTCAACAGCTCGCTATGGGACACCTTGTCGGGTGAGTACTACCGCAGCTTCAACAAAAAGACGGACTACCACCACATTTTTGATTACTGGCGCTGGGACGAAAAGACCATTGATGACACGCTGATCAATCAATACGACTGGGAAACTGCGCCAGACACCAACACCACATGGCGAATAGGCGATGGCACTGCCGCCATTTACAACTACATCTACTACACCGTGGCCGGCTTTACTGAGCACGACACCTTCCGCAGTAACCAAATTCGCGAAGGCGACCTAACGCGCGAAGAAGCCTTGGTGCTGGTGGAAGACGAAAATCAACCACGTTACCCCAA
>JACCED010813950.1_pt1 | contig 23143 bp, 25 predicted proteins | sample 7455021 | NCBI WGS metagenome assembly JACCED01 (sample SAMN15323456, study PRJNA562643) | freshwater metagenome | isolation source: river surface water | place: USA:Blue River Watershed | collected 2017-08-19
ACAGGTGATGAAGGTAAAATTTATTTTAAACAACCATATGATTATACTAAAGATGATTCTAATACTTTGAAATTCTTCCCAGAAGAAGGATATCTATATATGTGGGATTCTATATTAGGACATAAACCAGCATTAAGCCCCAATTCAACAGTAGATCGTGTAATAATAGCAGGAAATGTATGTTTGAATACTTCAACACTTTAATAATAATTAAAAATTTAATATAATGAAATTTATACAAAATTTACTTCCTGAAAATGATATTAATGTTATTAAAAATACATTATTTAGTAGAAGTTTTTACTGGCAATATCAACATCCAGATGCAAGAAATGTATCTGATGGTAGGTATTTATATGATTATGAAAATATAACAGATATTGAAAGTGAATTAAATACAGCTACCGAAATGTATGGTGTAAGTGAGGAAGAAAAACAAAAATATTTAAATTTTATTTCTTTTAAACCTATATATTTTGACCATCCATTATTTGATGATAACGTTTCTCTTTCAGAAAATTCAAAATTTTTATCAAAGATTTTAAAAACTCTTCACGATACACATGATATTGGTAATATACGACTTGTAAGAGCAACTTGTGAATTATTTGTTAAAGATGAAACGGATACACCAGATAATTACGATACTCCATCTGTTGAATCTACTAATAGTTTAGAAGAAAATATATATACCTTAATATATTATGTTAATACAGTAGATGGTGATACAGTTTTATTTAATGAAATTTATAATCATGATACACCTAATCCTGAATTAACTATCATGCATAGACAAACCCCACAAGAAGGATGTGCTCTTTTATTTGAAGGAGATAGATTCAGTGCTGAAATACCATCAAAATTAGAAAATAAAGCATTAATTCGTATTATATTTGAATCAGATGAAGCGATTAGTTGGTAAAACATACTGTTATGATGAATTCATAACTACAGAAGAGCAAAGAGAACTTAGACATTATATTTTATCTTTGCAGGATTTTATGGGGCATGCTAAATCTAATGGGTATAAACCTGAATATGATATATTAGTACGTCAAAGTACATCAACAACATATCTTGAAAAATATGGAATAACTGTACATCCTTTATTAATAGATATTAGAAATAGAATTATTAAATTAGAAGAATTGTATGAACCTATAATTCATGATCCACGTTTAGGTGATTGGGTAGGAATGACAGATGAAGATGCATTTGTAGAACCTCATACTGATCTAACTACAGATGAATATTCTGATTATAATATACGCAGATATAATGTTATTGTATCTATGCCTAATGAAGGTGGTCAGCCTATATATGATGATGAAATATTAGATGTAGGTGAAAGAGCATTATGGATGTGTGAAGCATCTCTCGTAAAACATGCTAGTGTTATTAATCAAGGAAGTCGTATGAGATTAAATATTTCTTACGGATTTTATGTTCCAAAAAGTTTATATAATGTTAATTAGACCAATATTTGGACCTAATCCAAATTACAATCAAATAGTTCCGTATTTATTTAATAATGCTTTTACCACTGAAGAAATAGAGTGGATTCAAGATCTAACAGATTTATCCCCTTATATAACAGCAGGAATTGGTGATGAAGATATTGTAAATGATAAAGTCAGAAAATCATCAATTAAATGGTTACCTCATAGTCCTAATACAGAATGGGTATATGATAAAATATCTTCTGCAGTATTAGAAGCTAATAATGCAATGTGGGGTTTTTCATTATCATCAATTATAGACAATATACAATATACTGAATATTATGAAGATGGAGGACATTACGGATGGCATGTAGATACAGGAAATTATCCGTTAAACCATAGAAAAATTAGTATTACAATACAATTATCTAATCCAGATGATTATGAAGGTGGAATTTTAGAATTTAATGTTGGTGGAAGTGAATATATAGAAGCTCCTAAACAACAAGGATTAGCAGTTTTATTTCCTAGTTATCTATTACATCGTGTGACACCAGTTACTAAAGGTGTTAGAAAAAGTTTAGTTTTGTGGGTAGGAGGAGATACATTTAGATAGTATTTACAAATAAGGTTATAAATTTAAAAAAACAAATGTGATTTATCCAATAATTTTTATTTTATTTATTAGTGTATTATTTACATTAATTGGTCCAAAAAAGATTTTAGATAGAATTCTTATGTATTTTGATAAGAGTTACTGGACTGATTATAATACAATTGAGTTTGCTGCATGGATGGCAAAAGCAGCAATTATAGTACCTGGTCTTGTGTTTGGAAAAGAAATATGGTGGTTACATTTTCTTACATTAGCAACTTCATCTGCTTTAATTTGGGCAAGTATGAGAAAATCATTACCTACACTAATTGTATTTAATACAATTTGGATTTGTATTTCACTTACAATTATTATTAGACATTTATATGGAATATAATTTAACATTCCCTCAAGATCAATCAGTTGATCAAACAATACATTATGTTATTGAAAATGCATTTAATCAAGAAGAATTAGGATGGATTGATAATTTACAAGCATTATACCCATTTCAGGAAGCAACAGTTATAGGTGATAATAACGGAATACGTAAATCTGATATAAAATGGATGCATCCAAATGATAAATCATTTTGGGTATATAAAAAAATAAGTCAATTTGCCATAGAAGCAAATTATGAATTATGGAAATTTAATCTATCATCAATAATTGATTCAATTCAATATACCGTTTATTATGAAGGTGGTGGGCATTATGGTTGGCATATTGATATCGGATCTAGTCCAATCAATCATCGTAAAATAAGTTGCACAATCCAATTATCAAATCCAGATGAGTATGAAGGTGGTGATTTTGAAATTTGGACAGGTGGGGATTTTAAAACAATTGAACGTAAACAAGGATGTGCAATATTATTTCCTTCATTTTTAATGCATAGAGTAACTCCAGTAACAAAAGGAATTAGACGTAGTTTAGTTTTATGGATGGGTGGAGATTCTTACAAATAAATTAAAAACAAAATATATTTATAATAAATAACAAGTTATATAATGAAAAAAGTCAAATTAAAGTTATACGAAATTATTAATCTAGACGTTGAATTAAATGGATATATCAGTCCAGAAAATGGAGAAATTCGTGTTGAAGGATTATTAAATCAAAAAATCTCATATTCAACTAAATTTAATTTAAAACACGCTGCTAAAGCAATTAAATCTGAAAAACAGGAAATTGAAGTTGTTCAAAATGAATTAATAGCTAAATATGGTGATGTTGATAAACATGGTAATGTAGGATTAAATCGTTTTTTAGATGAAGTCGATGAAAATGGATATAATAAAATAAATCCAAATTATCTTGAATTTCAAAAAGAATGGAATAGTTTTATATCTGGAAATGAACGTGAAATTGAATTTATTGAATTAACATTAGAAGATTTAAAAGAAGTAAAAACAAAAGATAATTATATTATTATTGATACTTATTTTGTAAAAAATGAATAAATTTTTAGAAATAGCTAAATCATGGATTGCAGCTGTAAATCCAAACCCTCAACAACAAGCAATAGCTAATCAACGTATTGCTGTATGTGATACGTGTGAATTTAGAAAACATAATGAAATAGGTGATTTTTATTATTGTGGTAGTTGTGGATGTCCACTTCATAAAAAAATATATTCTCCCGTATATAAATCATGTCCTGAACATAAATGGCCTATATAAATTAAAAAAAATATGATAAAAGCAACAAAAATAACTGACGAAGAATTAAAAGAAGTAAAAAAATTAGAACAAGATTTTCAACTATTAACGTATCAAATCGGAGAATTATCAATAGTTGAATATAGTCTTCAAACACAACTTGATAAAATTAAAACCGAATTAAAGAATTTTTATTCAAGTTTAAAAACTCTACAAGATAAAGAAAAAGAATTGGTAGATAAGTTAAATTCAACATATCCAAATACGAATATAAACTTTGAAACAGGCGAACTTTCATAAGTTCGCCTTCGTTTTCACTTCTTTATTATATATTTATTGTAGAATTACCCGAATATATTTAATACTAAAAATAAAATGGCAGAAACAATTATATCTCCTAATGTTTATGTTCGTGAAAGCGATAAATCATTAGTTTCTAGAGGACCTGTTATAACTGGAGCCGCAATTGTCGGTCCGACAGTTAAAGGAAGTCCGTTAGTTCCAACAGTAGTTACTTCATATTCTCAATATCAAGCAAAATTTGGTGAACTTTTTAAATCAGGTAGTTTATACTACGAATATTTAACTTCCTTAGCTGCTAAAGAATACTTTTCAGCAGGAGGAAAATCATTATTAGTAACTCGTATAGTTTCAGGTTCAACATATAATACATACGCTAAAGCTTATGTTAATGTTTCGGGTTCAACTAATTCAGTACCAGCTTCTGCTTCATTTACTTTAGAATCTTTACATTTTGGAGAAGAAGCTAATAATACTGGTTCTATCTCAGCTTCAGGTTCTTTAAGTGCTGGAACAATTGATAATATACGTTGGGAAGTAACTAATGTAAGCTATACAAAAGGTACTTTTTCTTTATCTATTCGTAGAGGAAATGACAACTTAAATTATAAAAATGTTGTAGAAAACTGGAATAATTTATCTTTAGATCCGCAATCTCCAAACTTTATTTCTAGAGTAATTGGTGATCAAAAGTTAGTTTATACATCAACTGACGGAGGATATTTACAACCAAGTGGATCTTATCCTGTAACTAATGAATATGTTCGTGTAGCTTCAATTAATACATTACATATTGATTCATTCGATAATGATGGAGTATTTAAAGCTTCTACATATTCTGGATCTCTTCCTACTAATGGTAGTGGTTCATTCGGAGGATCATTTGCTGGTGGTGTAGCTGCAACTAATAGAACAATTAAAGTATACGAAAATATAGCATCAGACAATAATCAAGGATTTGCACCTGATGATTTTACCCCAGCATTTAATTTATTATCAAATAAAGAAGAATACGATTTTAATCTATTATTAGCTCCAGGTTTATTTGTTAATTCTACACAAATAAGTACTTGCGAAACTAGAGGAGATGCTTTTGCTATTGTAGATTTAGTAGGTTATGATTCAACAGTTTCTGCTGCAACACAAGCTGCTGCTGGATCTAATTCTAATTATGCTGCTGCTTATTGGCCTTGGGTTCAAACATATAGCACTAATTTAATGAAATCTGTTTGGGTTCCTGCTTCTGTAGTAATGGCTGGTGTATATGCATTTAATGACCAAGTAGGTTATGAATGGTTTGCTCCTGCAGGTTTAAATCGTGGTGGAATTGGAAGTGTAATTCAAGCTGAAAGAAAATTAACATCTACTCAACGTGATACTTTATATGATGCAAATGTTAATCCATTAGCAACATTCCCAGGAGAAGGTGTTGTAGCATTTGGTCAGAAAACATTGCAAAAAAGAGCTACTTCATTAGATCGAATTAATGTTCGTCGTTTGTTGATTAACTTAAAACGATTTGTTTCTCAAGCTTCTCTTCAATTAGTGTTTGAACAAAATACAGCTATAACAAGAAATCGTTTCTTGTCTCAAGTTAATCCATATATGGAACAAGTTGTTCAACAACAAGGATTATATGCTTATAAAGTTGTAATGGATGAAACAAATAATACATCTGATGTAATTGATAGAAATCAATTAGTAGGTCAAATTTATGTTCAACCTACTAGAACTGCTGAATTTATTATCTTAGATTTCACCCTTCAACCAACCGGAGCTACTTTCCCAGTATAATAAAAATTTAAAATTTAGATATTTATAATAAACAATAATATAAAAAATGGCAGTATTAGATCCTTCAGAAATTATGTTTACCGCTTTTGAACCAAAAGTTCTAAATCGTTTCATAATGTATATAGATGGAATTCCATCGTTTTTAATAAAATCTGTAACATCTCCTTCATTTGAAGCTGGTGAAATTGTTTTAGATCATATCAACACTTACCGTAAAATTAAAGGCGGAAAATTAAGATGGGGTGATATGACTTTTACAATGTATGATCCAATTACTCCTTCAGGAGCTCAAGCAGTAATGGAATGGGTTCGTTTATCACACGAATCAGTAACAGGACGAGCAGGATATTCAGATTTTTATAAAAAAGATTTAGTATTTAATGTATTGGGACCAGTTGGTGATGTCGTTTCAGAATGGATTATTAAAGGTGCTTATGTTAAAAGTGGTAACTTTGGTGATTATAACTGGGCTGGAGAAGGTGAAGCAGCTTCTATTCAAGTATCAGTTGCTATGGATTATTGCATATTGAATTACTAATAATATATTATTTAGAATAATCGTTAAAACCCTTTAACATTTTGTTGAAGGGTTTTTTCTTTATATATTTATATATGAACAAAATAAGTTATAATGGCACAATTTAAATTACCTACAGAAACAATATCATTACCTTCAAGAGGTTTATTATATCCTAAAGATAATCCTTTATCTTCTGGAGAAATTGAAATGTCTTATATGTCTGCAAAGCATGAAGACATATTAACAAATACAAATTATCTAAAAAACGGAACAGTAATTGATAAATTACTTCAAGAATTAATTGTTACTCCTATAGATTTTGATGATTTATTAGTAGGAGATAAAAATGCATTACTATTTGCTGCTCGAATTTTAGGTTACGGAAAAGATTATCCTATCCAATTTAAAAATACTCAAACTGGATTAATGGAAGATTATGTTGTAGATTTAACTACTTTAAAAGAAAAAGAATTAAACGAATCTTTAATCACTCCAGGTAGAAATGAATTCACATTTACTTTACCTCAATCTCAAAATGTAATTACATTTAAAATGTTAACTCATAGAGATGAAAAGAAAATAAATCAAGAAATTGCTGGATTAAAAAAAGTATATCCTAACGAATCTTTTAGTGTTACTACTCGTTTAAAATATTTAATATTAGCTGTGGAAGGTAACCATGATCAAAAAGATATCCGCGATTTCGTTGATAATTATTTGACCGCTCAAGATGCACGTGCTTTACGCGATTATTATTCACAAATAATGCCTGATGTTAATACGAGTATTACTATTGAAAAAGATGATTACGTTCAGGAGGGCGTAGAAATCCCGATAGGGATTAACTTTTTTTGGCCTAACTTCGGAATATAGACTTCATTTTTTTACCCAAATTCATGAAATAGTATATCATGGAAATGGAGGTTATAATTGGGAAACCGTTTATAATATGCCTATATGGCTTCGTAAATTTACGTTTAAAAAAATACAAGAATATTTTGATAAACAAAACGAAGAAATAGAAAAAAGAAAAAATACTAATATACCAACTAAAACTCCTATTTCTAAACCTAATATACAACCTGATTATATAAGTAAAGCACCTAAAAAATAGGTGCTTTCTATATTTATATCAAATCAATTAATTTAAATATGGCTAATTTTTCACAAGAAGATATTGATAAAACCGCTAGGGCGTTTGAAGATGCATTTTCAACAGCTGTTGCGGAATTAAGAAAACGACTTGGAGAAACAGTAGAAGATACAGCTGAAGATATATCAATAAAATTTAGAAAAGCATTTGATCAATCAGTTACAGGTAAACTCACTTCAGTTCTTGATAAAGTTTATGGTTCAAAGCTTACTGATAAACTTGGAAAAATTAATGGTGCTTTAAAAGGAAGTAAAACAAATTTAGCTGAATTAGCTATTGAATTAGGTAAAGCTGGTTTAGCAGCAGACAAACAATTTACTGAAATGGGTAAATCTATGTCTATGACTAAAACAGAAGCTATGCTTGCTCGCTATGAACTAGCAGGAATGGCGGCTTTTAGTGGTGATGTTTCTTTAACCACAGAAACTTTAGTTAAATCTACAGCAGCATTACAAAAGAATTTAGGAGTAGCTAAAATATTTTCTAAAGATGTAACTGTTGAATTTGCCCAACTTACCGAAAGAATGGGATTAGCAGAAGATGCTGCTGCTGGTTTATCTAAAATTTCTATAGCTATGGGTAAAGATGCTCATGTAGTAACAACAGAAGCATTAGGTACAGCACAAGCTTTACAATCACAAGCAGGAATTCAATTAAATAATAGACAAATATTAGAAGAAGTAGGTAAAGTATCAGGTCAATTATTAGCTAATTTTGCGGCCAATCCATCAAAAATAGCAGCCGCTGTTACTCAAGCTAAATTATTAGGTACAACTTTAGAACAGACTAAAAAACAAGGTGCAGCTTTATTAGATTTTGAATCATCTATTGCTGCTGAATTAGAGGCTGAATTAATTACTGGTGAACAAATAAATTTAGAAAGAGCTAGAGGCGCTGCTTTATTAGGTGATCAAGAAACTTTGATGAAAGAGTTATCTAATCAAAATCTAAATTTCACCAAATTTAGCCAAATGAATGTAGTTGCTCAAAAAAGTATTGCATCTGCTTTAGGCCTATCAGCTGATGAATTATCTAATCAATTAATGCAGCAACAATTTTTAAATAAATCTAGAGAAGAAGTAATAGCTTTATCTGGAGAAGAAGTAGCAAACCGTTTAGAAGCATTAAATGCTCAAGATAGATTTAATAAATCAATAGAAAAATTACAATCTATATTTGTAAGTTTAATTGACGGACCTATAGGCATACTTTTAGATGCTGTTGCTAGTACATTAAGTTTATTTGTAGGAGATACAAGTGGATGGAAAAATTTAGCAGGACGATTTACTACATCAAATGATTTATATTCAGGATATGGCGAACGTACATTAATTACACCAAAAGGAGCATATGCTTTAAATAATAAAGATACAGTAATTGCTGGTACTAATTTATTTAGAGGAAATGATGTTTTTTCAGGACCAGCAGGTGCTCTTAATTTAACCCAACCAGAATTTGATTATGATAAATTAGCTCAAGCTATGAGTAAAGTACAAATATCATCTCAAGTTAAATTAAGTGAATTAACAACACCAATAACTGCTTATCAACAACAAAATATGAGACGTTCTGTTTAGTTTAATATTTATAATAAATAAATAATATGGGATTATTAGACAATTTATCAAAAACATTTTTAGGTTTAAACGGACAAAAACCTAATTTTAATGGAGAAACATCAACTTCTACATTACATTATCAATCATCTACAATAAATGATCCTAAAATTGTAAGGAATCCATCTATTTTAGATGAACAAGATGCTTTTAGTAAAAATAAATTTAGAAGTTCAAAAGGAAGCAAATATCAAGATAATTTACCTAAATAATAACTAATATGAGTTTATTTGACAAATTAAAAAGTGCAGGAACTAAACTTGTAGATAATTACACTTATAGAGGAAGTGTTAGAGGATCTTCTATTCAATATTCTACTAGTGAAATTTTAGGATATGGAGATGGTAAAGGATCTGCTGAAAATGAAAGTATTATAAAATCTATTTCAGACAAATCATCAAAATTACATAAAGAAGCATCTATAGGAAATAAACCTGAGTTAAAAAGTATATTAAATGCAAATTCGTATACTTACAAATATCATAACTCATCATTAAATCCAATTATTCCTAATGCTTCTAATATAGATGAAGGATCAAAAGCTCCTTTTATTGCCCCTTCTAGTCCTTCAGTTAAAGGAAGAAATATAAATGTAAGAGCTAATAGTATTCCTTCTTATTCCTCAATAAATTCATATCAATCTCAGTTTGAAAAATATAAAGCAATAGATCCTAATATAAATTCTAAATTTTAATCTATGCCTATTCCATTACCCGGGGAACCGAACCCAGAAAACCCGATAATATATACTCCTGAACCAGTTAATAGTAAACCTACTACTCCTACTGTTGACCCTAATAAACCAACAGCTAGTCCCACTGACCCCTCGGCTCCAAAACCATATAACAAACCTTCAATTAGACTTACTAATAATCCTGTTCCTATTAAAAGTGGACAATCAAATGAGCGTTTATTATATGATAAATTAGCGTTTAATGATACTAAATTTAAAACGTTAAAATATGGGAATGGAATAAATAGTGCAAATTATGATGAGCCTATATTAATTACTCCTATTAAAAATGATAATTCTCAAGGACGTCAATATTCTTTTTCAGAATTTGCTAGAGAACATCAATATCGTGTATCTGAATTATTAAAACTTCCACGTGGAATAAAATTTATATCTAATCAAGAAGAATTAGATAGACTTAATGTTCCTTTAGAAAAATTTAAAGGTACTCTTAGACCTACACGTACATATAGACCTGAAAATCTTAAACTTCAGCTTGAGGGAGAAGAAGGATCACATATTCCTCGTAATTTTAATGAAGGTTCCTATTTAGGTGAAACTTCTTTAGATCGTGTTTATAAATATTCTACTCTTGTTACTCAAAATAATCAATCAGGTAATAATAGATTAGAAACAATATTTAATAATTTTGATTTAAAAGCAGAAAAAACTCAAGCCAATATTAAATTTATAAGAAATAGTTATCAATTAGTTAGTAATTTTACTTCTAATATTATTGGAGGTTTAGGTTCAATTTTAAGTAATACTTCTACTCTTTTTAACGATTTTACTCAATGGATTAATGCTGGAAGAGCATTAAATAATCAATCAAGTCCTGAATATCTTGATAAAATTAATAGTTTTTTACAAGGTGCTAATTCTGATTATACAAATGTTTTAGCTAAAATTAATAAAATTAATTCTTATTTATCTTTTAGTAAAGCACAAGAAATAGATAGATATTCAAACGGACCTAGTAGTAATTTTAGTACTGTAATTTCTCGAACAGTAAATACTAAAGATTTTGCTGCTATTGATAAAATTAAAAAATTAGTTGAAAATAAACTAAATGAGCAAAAAGATAGACTTAATGTAAGACCTGACTTAACCCCATTATCTTTAATTGTTCCTGGACCTGGAACTCCAGATCCAACAACAGGTCCAACAGCAGGTTTTGCTCAAAAAAGTTTTATAGATCAATCAGTATATTCTGTTTCTTCAGCAGCTATTGATCCAAAAGATAATATTCAAAAAACTCGTAGTCAAAATATTTTTGCTACTAATCAGAACGTAGAGTCTAGAAAACATACTACATTTGATACAGATTCATATACATACAAAAAAGTAGAACCAATTAGTGTATTAAATAATGATATAACTTCTCCTCAAAAACCTTCTATTAAATGGATACGTAGTAAGGGATTAAATGGTGGAGAAATATCAAATGGAAAAGTAGGTGCTTACGATGATAAAGATATAGATTCAAGATCAGAAATCAAATTTAGTTTGATAAGACCTTTTGGAGGAGAAAAACCAGAAGATATAATGTTATTTTCAGGATATTTAGGTAGATTTGGTGATACTATTAGACCAATATGGAATACTACTTCTTATATAGGTCGTTCAGATAATTTTTATATTTATAATAGCTTTACTCGTTCTGTAACTTTTGATTTTAAAATTCCAAGTTATAATCAAAAAGAACTTAATGCAAATCATAATAAATTAGCTAAATTATTAGCTAGTACTATGGGAGAATATAAAGAAAATAAATTAGGAGGTATTATACATCAAGTAACTTTAGGACGTTATTTAAGTGACCAACCAAGTGTAATAACTAATATTGATTATAGTATACTGTCAGAAGATCCTTGGGATATAGATGAAGGTTTTTCTCAAGTAATATATGTAACTGTTAATCTTGATCTTATTCATGGGTATTTACCAACATATACTAATGCAGATAAAATATTTAGAGAAAATGCTAATGCAACTGTTATTAAAAGTAAAAAAGATGGTGTTAATGTAACCGCTGTAGAAAATATCCAAAATGTTTTAAATAATAAAGGAGGTAGTGTACTTGCTGATAACTTTGTAAAAGATTCTATTAATAATTATGCTAGTAATTTATTATCTCCTCTTGCTGGTAAATTAGGTTTTGGAAGTGGCTTTAAAATTTTTGGATAATTAGTTTAATAATTAATTTTTATTATGAGATACGATAATAGTATAATATATAAAACAACAAGTGATAAACCTTATTATAAAGGAAAGATATATCCTGATATTCCTTTTACAGATACTGATGATTATGTAATAACTACTATTGGAGATCGTTTAGATACTTTAGCTTATCAATATTATCAAGATTCTGAATTATGGTGGATTATATCTATAGCTAATAATCATATTACTAATGGATCTTTATTTCCTAAACCAGGAATTCAATTAAGAATTCCAACTACTAATATTAGTAGTATATTAACATCGTTTAATCAAATAAATGGATTATAATAGTTATGTCTTTATTTAAAGAACCTTTTCATAAAAATATAGTAAGTACTCTTAAAATTCGTCAAAACGTGATGGATAATAATGAGCGTACTATAACAAATTTAAAATATCTAAATTCAAATACTAACTGGGTATCATTAAAATCATCTGTTGATATACGAGAAGATAATGGAGCTGCCGCTCAACTAAATGTATTATTAGGAGGTACACTTTCAGGAGATATTACAAATGAAAATCGACTTAGAACAGGAATAAGTACTCCTCTATCAACTGACCCCGCAGATAATAGCCAATTATATACTTCAAAACTTCAATTAGGTATTCGTCCAATGGCAGGTATAACATCTGTTAGTATTGAAAATTTAGGTGCTTATGGTTCTACTCGTAAAGCTACAGTTAATTTTCAATGTTGGGATGTTTCTCAATTAGATATCCTAGAACAACTATATATGCGTCCAGGATATTTAGTTTTACTTGAATTTGGAAGAACGCATTGGTATAAACCTTCTCCAAGTAATCCTCTTTCAGGTGTACCTGATAAATTACAATATATTGGTAATTCCGATATAGAACTAGAAGTTAAAGATTTTTTTCAACAAAAAGATATTAATTTATTAGAATATTTAAATAAACTTCATAAACGTTCTGTTGATTCTTTAGGAAATTATGATGCATTTTTAGGATATGTTGTAAATTATGGTTGGCAATTAAGACCAGATGGAGGATATGATTGTAAAACAGAAATTATTTCTACTGGAGAAATATTAGAATCATTAAAATCTAATTTTTCGTATGCTAATATTACTTCATTTGCTGGAATAGATGATACTAATTTTTCTTTTAAAGGACTTATAGAAAAGAATATTAATAGTAATGATTTTCTTAAAATTGCTTTAGATAAAAGAAATGCACAAATAGATAATGTTTCTACTGCTCTTAGTCTCGATTCAAAACGAGTAAGAGATATGACGATTGAAGATGCTAATAAATTTTCATCTGATCCTGACGAAACAAAAGCACAAGAAGCTAGTTTATTTATAGATCATTATAAAAAAATGGTTGAAGCATATGCTAGTAACGCAATATTAGGATTAATTACAGAATTAGAATTTATATCTGCTGAATTAATGCCAAATACTCTTTTTAAAAATGGAGCTGATGCTAATGCGCTTACTATTCCTGTAAAAGGTAATACTCCTGCAGAAAATTTTGATTTAGCTATATGGAGAGGACATTATGATTCTACAACTAATGATATTTATTTTTTAGATAATGGATCAACTACTCTTAAAGCTGATGTTCAAACTTATATATCATTAGAATCATTTGTTGGTTTATTAAATAGATTTATAGTTCCTTATTCATATAAACAAAATTCATCAGTTCCTGAACATCCTATAACTAAAATATCAGTACATGATAGAGAATATTTAGGTAGAGGAAAAGAATTATTAAAATGTTTATTTAACCCACTTATGACATCAGTAGATCCTGATGTATGTTTTATAAGAAATCCTTATTGGGTAACTATTTTAAAAGGTATTAGTTTTAATCAAAAAATAGAATCTGTTAGTACTAGTAAAGATCTAAACCATTTCCCAGAGTCAAATAATCCTTTAGCTGATACTATTAGAGGTTATATGGCAGATGCGTTTCAATCAAGTAATGTTGATACAACAATTGGAGTTAGAGGCGATAAATTAAAATTAGATGCTCAACATAATTTAATTGTTAATGTATTAATTAATAGACTTGGATATGATAGATCTACAAAAAAATATTCACCACCAAGTGGATTTACATCTTTAAAAGATTATTTTAATTTTGTCCAAAAATGTTATCAAACTATTAAAGGAGGAGATTATTATTATATTCCAGATCCAGATCCTGCAAATCCAACAGCACCACGTACAGCAGTAAAAGCAGGTGCTGGTCAAAAATCATGGAATGGGATTAGTGATGAAACAGATAGACTATATTTTAGAGGAAATTTTAGTGATAAGGATAATTTTTGGGGAACTAGTGGCATTGTTGGAGATGCAATTAAATACTCAACATCAGCATATGTAGTAGGAGGACTTTCAGATTTTATTAAAGCTGATTCTAGTAATCGTCAACTTTTAGAAGCATCTTATAATTTTACTAATTTAACAGATGAATTAACTGAAAAAGTTAAATTTAAATCTGAAGCAGAAGCAGATATAAAAAACACAGAAGCAATAGATCAAGAAAATAATAGAATAGGAGATAGATATGCCTATTATATAAGAAACAATGAAGTTAAACCATTTGTTACTCCTACTCCTGGAAAAAGAGAATTTGGTATTATTGGATATATATACTTAAATACAAAAATATTGTATGAATTAGCAAGTAGTTTAATGCTAAAATCTCAAGATCCTGAAGAAAAAGATTCTATTTCTATAATCCAATTTTTGAAAGCTCTTATGAGAGAAGTTCAATCTTCTATAGGTAATGTAAATGATTTTGAAATATTAATTGATGATAGAGATAGTATAGCTCGAATTATAGATTTAAATTATGTTGATAGAAGTGGGGATCTTTTTGAATTTCAAATAGGAACTAATCAATCAATAGTTCGTGATGTAAAATTAGAATCTAGAATATCTAAAGATGTTACTACTATAATGGCTATATCTGCTCAAGCTACTGGAAATGGTGGTCAATATGGATTAGATAATACATCATTACTTAATTTTAATAAAGGTATAAAAGATAGACTTTTACCTAAAAAAGATATTCCTGTTACTGGTGGAGATGAACCTGTAAGATTAAGATATTTTATATCGTCTTTAACTAGTATTGTTAATAATTTTTTTAAACCTTATATGAGATGGTATGGAGGAAGAGAAACCGGTTGGGAAACTACTCCTACAAAATCTCAAACTTATTTTAATAAACAAAAATCATCTCTTTTTAAAGATCAATTAAGAGATGTAATTAATTATTTTACTTCTATTAGCAATACATCTAATAGAAATTCTAGTTTTTTACCTACTAATCTTTCTCTTGAACTAGACGGAATTTCAGGAATTGTTATAGGAAATTTATTTACTATTAATAAAGATTTTGTTCCTAAAGCTTATAAATCAGTAGATTTAAAACAAAAATTAGGATATGTAGTAACAAATGTTCAACATAATTTACAAAAGAATGATTGGGTTACAAGTATAACTGGTATTCCTTTTGTTAAAGATGATTTTCAAACAATTTCTGGTTTGCCTAGTCTTACATTTAATATAATTTATGATCCTAATGTAAAACAAGTAATAATAAATGATAAATTAGCTAGTGCTAGTGCTAACGAATTAATGGAAAAAATTAAAAAAGTAAATCCAAACATATCAGCTAAAGCAGGAGTAACAGCAGTTAGAGCAGAAACAGAAAAATTAATGTTATATGTATTTAAAACATTAAACACAGCAATGCCAGGAACTAAATTCCGTATATCACGAACATTTGGAACTTCTGGAGCCCCCGGTACTAAACATGGTGAGAGGTTAGCTTTTGATTTTGCTTTTATTGATCCTGCTATATCTACTACAGATAGTAACGGTGCATCTTTTAACAATGGTAAAAGTGATTCTGGAACAAAGAGTGTACCTCAAGCCGTAGATGGCGCTACTACAGGAACATTTAGAGTACATGGATATAGAGCAAGTGAATTACAAGAAATTAATAAAGTTATGCTTGCTTTAGGTGCTAAAACAGATCAAGGATGTACTAGACTTGTTTTAGATGGTGTTTCATGTGATGTTTGTAATGAATATGTATATCCAAATACTAATGCTACAGGACCTCATTTTCATATTGAAGTAGATGGTTAAAATAATATAAAAAATAAATTAATATGGCTGTAAGAGCACCTAAAAATAAATTAGTAAGCGGGTTACAAACTCAAGGAAATGAATTTATATATTCTAATGGAGAATTTGAAGGAGAGGATTATGTAGGTCCTTATTATTTTTTAAATAATAAACCTTACCCAGGAATAGATCCAGAAGACAATAATAAAAATTTTCCAAGTGTATCTATAGAAGTAAAAAGTTTTGATGAAGTTGATTTGTTTGGATTTAGACGAACTACTAAAAAATTAGAAAGTGCTGTTAACAAAGTAAATAAAGCTGTAGGTTGGGCTACAACTGCTTATTATACTGCAAAGAGAAATGTAGAAGTAGCTAAAGCAGTTGTATCAGAAGTTAAATCCTGGTTTCCTGTTAAAAATGAAACAGAAGGAGCTCCAGCTAGAACAGGAATTCATTATTATAGTAAAAAAGTATCTGATAATACAATAAAAGAAATATCATCGGAAGATTTTAAAAATATATCCCAAAATCCAGCTTATATAAATGTAAGTATAAATTTTTCATCTATTTCTGTTCCTGATTTTATTCGAGAATTAGAGGAAGCTGAAAAGAAAATTCCAGGAATAAAACTTTTTTTAGGATTTCAAAATTAATGATTTCTTAATTACATTAATAATAAAAGGTTATGTTATGTTTTATATTATTGAAAAACAAGATCAATTAGATCAGTTACATATTGGTGAAGATGCATTCATTCATATTATTCCAACGAATGAAAATTATCATCCTGCTTTACAACAAATTAGTTTAATTTATGTTCGTTGGTTAAAAGGACATAAAGGATATATACTTTGTGTTAATCATTCCGAATCATTTCAATTAGAAATAAACGCGATTATTAATAAACTATCTAAAGTCAATAATTTATATACATTAGATAAGAAAGCGGTGTTACATCACTTTTCTACGTTAGATTCTCAACTAATTGATGTGCAACTAATTAGTTCATATCATACACTTCAAGATATTAATATTGAACAATATGAATCAAAAGTTGAAATAGATTTTAAACGTAAATATTATACAGCCGAACCATCAACATTAATTCCTATAGCTAAACATTATGAAAAATGGGAAAATGTATATGATCATATTGAACAAACTATTAATAAAATTAGTGAAAATTTAAATGAATACGCATTTTTAAATCATTACGTTGCTCCATTATTTTATAATATTGAAAAACAAGGTATTAAATTATCTAAAGAACCATTTATTAAATATTTTAATACATTACCTAATCCTAAATTTTCAGTATCTAAAGGTAAAATATATACCCAATATAATTTAAATACATTAACTGGTAGACCATCAAATGCATTTAATGGAATTAATTTTGCTGCTTTAAATAAAACAAATGGTGAACGATCTGCATTTATTCCAGAAAATGATACATTAGTTGAAATAGATTTTAAAGCATATCACCCAAGCATTATTGCTAGATTAGCTGGATATAAATTTGATGGAAACATATATGAACAACTAGCAACCCAATTTTCAGGATCAACATCCGAAACAATTAAAGAATTAGTATTTCAACAATTATATGGTGGTGTTAGAAAGGAATTTCAAGATAAACCATTCTTTTCTGATGTAAATCGTTATACAAATAAATTATGGAATGAAGAATTGATTGGAATTGGTACTCAATTTGGTAAACAATTTACTAAATCTATGATTGAAAATCCAACACCTCAAAAATTACTTAATTATATTGTACAAAATACAGAAACAGTATTTAATGTAGTTCAATTTACAAAAGTAATGAATTTACTTAAAGATAAAAAAACAAAAATCATATTATACACATATGATTCTATATTATTAGATTATGATTCATCAGAGAATTTATTAGATAGTATAACTTCATTATTAAAGTTTAATCATTCTATGAAATCTGGACAAAACTACGCAGAAATAAAATAAATCATATATTTATGACAGACTTAAGTTACGATTTATTTAATAATACATTTTCAATGGCTAATAAGCTATTCTGTACTTTTACTGCCCCCGAGGAGTTAGATAATACTTTACATTCATTAACATCTCATTATACAATATTATATTCTAAAATATTTGTACTTGAATCATTATCTTCAGAAGAATATATATGTACTTATAATATAGATACGTTTAATTCATCTCAATCTGTATTACCTAATACAATATTATTACATCGTAAAAAAGAGTCAAATACGTTATATACAATAAATGCATTAAATGTATTAATCAAGTCTTTGAATAATGGTGTTTTAGACACCAACTACAGAATCACATGGTTAGATTATAAAAATTCAATATTACTTATTCAGAATAACGAATTAAATATAATAAAAACCAAAATATTCAAAATAATAAATCTATAAACTGGCTTGCATATCAAGCCTTTCTTATTTATATTACGCGTATAATAATTTAAAACTTAGAATAGTTATGGACATTAATTTGTTAAAATCAAAGCTGAGTTCTCTAAACAGCGCTGGAAAAAAATCCACAAATCAAGGAGAGAAAATCGACTATACCAAAATCTTTTGGAAGCCGCAACCAGGTAAATATCAAATTCGTATTTTACCATCTAAATTTAATAAAGCTAATCCATTCCGTGAGGTATATTTTCACTATGGATTCGCTAAAGGTCCTATTTTAGCATTAAACAATTTTGGAGAAGCAGATCCAATTATGGAATTTGCTGCTAAATTACGTCAAACACGTGATAAAGAAAATTATCTATTAGCTAAAAAATTAGATCCAAAAATGCGTGTGTTTGCACCTGTTATTGTTCGTGGTGAAGAAGATAAAGGTGTTCGTTTATGGGAATTCGGTAATACAATTTACAAAACATTATTAGGATTTGCTGCTGATGAAGATTATGGTGACTTTACAGATATTGCTGATGGTCGTGATTTTACAGTAGAAGCAGATTATACTGAAGTAGCAGGTAAACGTGTTGTAGGTTGTACACTTCGTATTAAACCAAAAACTACACCTATTTCTGAAAGCAGTGAATATGTTAATAAATGGTTAGAAGAACAACCAGATATTATTTCATTGAATCGTAAACGCGAATATGATGATATTAAATCATTATTAGCTAAATGGTTAAATCCAGATGCTGAAGAAGAACAATCATCAACATCTACAGCAACTGAAACTGCACCTGCAGCACCATCTGCTCAATCAGATTGGGTAAATGAAAATCAAGTAACAGAACAAGAACGTGCTGCATTTACTTTAAATACAAATCCATCAGATAAATTCGACGAATTATTTAATTAATAATGGCAAAAAAATCAGTTTCGGAAACAGTGTCTACAGTGTTAGGCGACAAATCGAAATTTAATCTGTCTGCGTTCAAGAAATCTAAATTCTTGGACCAGTCAGTTAAATTTAAAACACAGAAATGGCTACCATTATCACCTGCGTTTAATGAAGTATTATCATTACCAGGTATTCCAATGGGTCATATTACATTACTTCGAGGTCATAGTGATACAGGTAAAACAACTGCAATGCTAGAGTGTGCAGTAGCAGCTCAAAAAGCAGGTGTATTACCCGTATTCATTATTACCGAGATGAAATGGAATTGGGAACACGTTAAACAAATGGGTTTTCAAATTAATGAAGTATGGGATAAAGAAACAGGCGAATTAACTGATTATGAAGGTGATTTTATCTATGTAGATAGAGGAACATTAAATACAGTTGAAGATGTAGCAGCATTTATTGCTGATTTATTACATGAACAAGCACAAAATCGATTACCATATGATTTATTATTTTTATGGGATTCGGTTGGATCAATTCCGTGTAAGTTATCTGTTGAATCAAATAAGAATAATAATGAATGGAATGCTGGAGCTATGTCTCAATCCTTTGGTAACTTTATCAATCAAAAGATTGTATTATCACGTAAAGAAAATTATCCATATACTAATACATTAGTAGCAGTAAATAAGATTTGGGTAGATAAACCATCAATGCCGATGGAACAACCTAAAATGAAGAATAAAGGTGGTAATACTATGTTCTTTGATGCATCAGTTGTAGTAACATTTGGTAATATTACTAATGCAGGTACAAATAAAATTAAAGCAACTAAGGGTGGTAAAGACGTTGAATTTGCTAAACGTACTAAAGTAGCAGTAGATAAAAATCACATCACAGGTGTTCAAACTAAAGGTTCAGTTATTATGACTGTACATGGTTTTATTGATGATGATAAAAAAGCAATTGATAATTATAAAAAAGATCATTCTGAAGAATGGTTAAAGATCTTAGGAAGTGCTGATTTTGATATTGTAGAAGAAGCAGCTGAAGACGGAATCGATACATCAGTAATGTTTGATCAAGAACCAGAATAAAATGGATAAAGACTTTTTAAATAAATTATTCTCTGAATTAAAAGCAGATAAAAATACATCAAGAAATGCTAGAGTACTCATTGTAGATTCAATGAATACATTTTTACGAAGTTTTTCCATTATCCAACATTTAAACCCAGAAGGCCACCACGTAGGTGGTCTTGTGGGTTATTTAAAATCTGTTGGATATGCAATTAAATTATATCGACCATCACGAGTAATATTAGTATTTGATGGTCAAGGTAATTCTACAAATAAACAATATTTGTATGCTGATTATAAAGCAAATCGTAAAACAAATAAAGTAAATAATTGGAAAGTATTTGATACTAAAGCAGAAGAAAGCGAATCAATGGCTAATCAAATGGGTCGTTTAGTTGAGTATTGTACTCAATTACCTGTATCTATGATTGCGATTCCAAAAATTGAAGCTGATGATACTATTGGTTATTTAGCTAAAAAATTTGAAGCAGACTCTGAAGTAGATGAAGTAACAATTATGTCTGCTGATAAAGATTTCTTGCAATTAACATCAAATAAAGTTCAAGTTTATTCTCCTACTAAGAAAAAAACATATCGTCCATCTGATGTATTAAATGAATATCAAATTCACTCACATAATTTTATTAATTATAAAATATTAATGGGTGATCAATCAGATAATGTACCTGGTGTAGCTGGATTAGGCCCTAAAAAACTAATTAAATTATTCCCAGAATTACAAAATGAAGCACAACTTGAGTTAGATGATTTACTTGAAAAAGCTCGTTTAAATGAAAGTTCAAATGCTTTATATACTAAAGTACTTCAATTCGAACATCAATTACGAATTAATTATAGATTAATGTCATTAAAAGATCCTAATGTTAGTGATGAAGATAAAAAAGTAATTGATGATATAATTAATGAACCCCCTCCACCATTAAACATTGGAAATTTTGTCGAAATGACAGAAATGGACCAATTAAATGAAAGAGTAAATTGGCATAATTGGCTAGTAGAAAATTTTTCTTCATTATATTGGGGAAATAAGTAAATAATAATAAAGGTTATAAATGACGGCATTAGATAATTTAGATAAGTATGGAAATACCTTCCAAACTAAAGTACTCGGATTATTATTAACAGATAAAAAATTTCTAGTTAATGTATCCGATTCTTTAACGGATGAGTATTTTGAAAATCCATCACGAAAATGGATCGTTAAACGATTACAAAAATATTTTGATGAATATCATACTACACCTACATTAGAAGCATTAAGTATTGAGGTTAAGAAAGAGGAAAACGATGTATTAAAAATTGCATTAACAGAAGAATTAAAACAAGCATATTCATTAGCTGAACAAAGCAATGATAATGAATATATTGAAAAAGAATTTAGTGAGTTCTGTCAGAATCAACAGATGAAAAAAGCAATTATGACATCTGTTGATTTATTAAATGATGGTGATTATGAATCGATTCGTACATTAATTTCTAAAGCAATTATATCAACAGAAGAAAAAAATGTTGGTCATGATTATGAAAAAGATGTAGAAACAAGATATAGACCAGATGATAGACGTGTTATTCCTACTCCTTGGCCTGAAATTAATTCTATAACGCAAGGTGGATATGGTAAAGGAGATTTAATTATATTCTTTGGTGGCCCAGGTGCTGGTAAATCATGGGCTACTATATCAATGGCATTAGAAGCAGTTAAATTAGGTGGTAATATTGTTTATTATTCACTTGAATTAGGAGATGGTTATGTTGGTAAACGATTCGACGCTAATCTAACCAAAATACCTGTTGATCAATTACCTATGCATCGATTAAAGATTGAAGAAGCAGTATCAAAACTACCAGGTAAATTAATTATTAAAGAATTTCCGCCTAAACGCGCATCATTAGACGATATAGAGCGTCATTTAGACCAATTACATACTCAACATAATTTTAGACCAGATGCGGTTTTTATCGATTATCTAGATTTATTACGTAATAGACGTTCACGTAATGAACGTAAAGATGATTTAGATGATATTTACACAGATACAAAAGGTTTAGCTAAAGAAATGGGTATTCCATTTATTACACCTTCACAAGTAAATCGTTCAGGTGCTAATGAAAAAGTAGTTGAAGGAGATAAAGCAGCTGGTTCATATGATAAAATTATGATTGGTGATATTGTTATTTCTACATCTCGTCTACGAAAAGATAAAATAAATAATACTTCACGTTGGCATATTATTAAAAATCGATATGGAAATGATGGTATTACATTTACTTGCGATTTTGATGGATCAACTGGCATAACTAAAATTACAGGTGAATATGTTGAGGATGATGAAGAGTCAGAAAATGCATCAAAATCTCAACAAAAACCAAATTCAGATTTTAATAATGATGACAGAGATTATCTAAGAGAGAAGTTTTTTGAATTATCAAAAACTTCTTAATTATCATTAGTATATACTGTATTTATATCTGCACCTTAAAAAATTAAAATAAAATCTATGATAAAAGTTATTAAATTCTCTGCTTCTTGGTGTGGACCATGCAAGCAGCTTGCACCAAT
>JACCED010503746.1_pt1 | contig 23136 bp, 24 predicted proteins | sample 7455021 | NCBI WGS metagenome assembly JACCED01 (sample SAMN15323456, study PRJNA562643) | freshwater metagenome | isolation source: river surface water | place: USA:Blue River Watershed | collected 2017-08-19
AACCGGCCTTTGTGCGCTTCAAGCGTGATCATCCCTGCGGCATTCAAGTGCGATAAAAGCTCGCTGCTCTTTATATTTGCCTGTCCGAGTCGCGTGTCATCGTAGTAGACACTTCCGTTGATGTTGACTAGCCAAAGGTATGGTGTGACATCGAAACGCCACGCATCTGTGACCTGAAATACAGGTTGGGGTTTATTGGTGGGCGAGGTCTGTGCCGTTGCCGAGGTGCCGAGCATAGCGCTCGTTATGAACAATGCCGCCAAGGCTGTTTTCTTACCAAAATTGAGGTGTGTCTTCATGTTCAGTGTCTTGTAGTTGGGTACTGTTGCGTTCCAGATAGCGCAGTTTAACCTGTTGCCGAGAGTCTCTAGCCCTGTCGCGCGCTCGGTAAAGGTCTGCGTTGCGATGGCGTATCAGTTGTCTGAGGCACGCATGTCGGCTAGGATAAGGGAAATCACAACAACTTTTGTGCGCTGCAGCAATCCGTGATGTTTTCTCGCACGTGCTTGCCACCACACCCAGTCCAAAAAAAGGAAAGCAAGAATATGCATACCGCTCTGACCAGAGCCCTCGGGATTCGTCATCCCATCATCCAAGGAGGAATGCAGTGGATCGGACGCGCAGAACTTGTTGCCGCCGTCTCCAATGCAGGCGCACTCGGCACCTTAACTGCTCTGACACAACCGACACCGGAAGCGCTCATCGATGAGATTGCTCGGGTGCGGACAATGACCGACAAGCCTTTCGCGGTCAATCTGACATTTTTGCCTACTCTTAAACCGGTTCCTTACGAGGCGTATCGTGATGCGATCATTTCGTCTGGTGTTCGCATTGTTGAGACTGCTGGCAATAATCCGTCTGCACATATGCCCGCTTTGAAGGCGGCCGGCATCACGGTGATCCACAAATGTACGACCGCCAGACACGCCTTGAAGGCACAACAAATTGGCGTTGATATGGTTAGCATTGACGGCTTCGAGTGCGCTGGACATACAGGGGAAGAGGACATTCCGGGCCTAATTTTGATCCCAGCGGCGGTTGCCAAGCTGTCGATTCCTGTCATCGCCTCAGGAGGCTTCGGAGACGGGAAAGGGCTCGTTGCTGCGCTTGCCCTAGGTGCAGAAGGTATCAACATGGGGACGCGCTTTATGTGTACCCAAGAATCGCCTGCACATATCAATATCAAAGAAGCAATTGTCAAAAATGCCGAGACCGATACAGCACTGATTTTGAGGAGTCTGCGCAACAGTAGCCGTGTCGCACGGACTCAGCTTGCGCAGAGCATTATTGACATGGAGAAGGCCGGGGCTACGATTCAGGAGATAGGTCCCAAAGTTGCCGGAGCGAAAGGGCGCGCAGTATATGAAGAAGGAGATATTGAGGGCGGAATCTGGACTGTTGGTATGGTGCAGGGATTGATTAACGATATTCCTACCTGTGCCCAGTTGGTGCAACGAATCGTCGATGAGGCGGAACATATTATTGCGCAGCGCTTAGTTCGCCTCATTGGTGCGACTAGTTAGATTCAACCCGTTTTGATGTAGAGCAAATGTATTCATCTCCTATTGACGACCACGTCATTGTAAAAAAAGCACTGAGGGCTATTGCTCTGAACCGGACTCCCGGATACAGCTTTTGTGGAAATTTCTTCGATTTTTCTTACGACTCGGCGGATCAAGACCACTCGATTTTGCACATTAAGCCTGAAGCACAGAGTGTGGACGCGAGTGGACAGATCCATATGGTGGTTCAAGCAATACTCGCAGATATGGGGCTCGCAACCTGTTTGCGTTACAACATCGGAGACCGCCATCGCACCGCAACCGTATCGCTATCGTTGCAGTTCACGGGCGTAGTGCCATACGGCAACTTAGTCGCGACGAGTTATTCACAGGCTCATTTGCAAGGTGTGCAAGGGCGACAGGGTATTAGTCAGACACGACTGACCAGCGGCGAAGAGCTTGTGGCGATCGGTAGTGCAGCGTTCATGATTCTGCCTATGCCTGAGGGCACTATCCTGCCTCCTGTGCCCTGGGTGTCTCAAAAGCCTCCAGCCAATCCTTCTCTTGATCTGGCGAGCCTCAATGAGAAGGAGCAGTGGATACTGCATCGCGTTCGGAATTCAGTATCCGCTTGTGAAAAAAGCGGTCAGAATTTTTTGTCGCACTTCCTATCACTTACACCTCAGTTGATTGAAGGTGGTGCGATAGCTGAGGTCGAAAACGGCCCACATATTGGCAACCGAGTTGGACATGTTCAAGGCGGAATCATTTTGGCGTTTGGCATGGTTTGCGCATGCGCTGCGCTCGGCGACGAGTGGCTCTTGTCCGGTGTGACGGCAACCTATATCAGCCCCGGCGAGGGGGATGTGATTCGAGCGCAAGCCGTCATTGTTCACCAGGGCCGAATGACAGCTGTCGTAAAAACATCTGTCAAATCGGGTTCAGGAAAGGTGGCACTTGAAGTGCTGTCGACCCATGCACGTCGCGCTTAGTTGCCTGAGCTCGATTTTGGTGCTTTGGTTTTTGGCTTTCGGTAGCGGTTATAGCCCCAAAGATACTGCTCAGGCATTTTACGAATCAGTGCTTCCATTTCTTGATTGATAATGGTTGCTGCGGCCTCGGCGTCATCAGGAAGCGGGGCTTCAAGACGCTTGCAATGGAGAAGGTAGCCTTGTCCCACCGCCTTGCGTTCAGCGGCTAATACGAAAATCGGCGAACCGGTGAGCTGTTGTAACCGGTGCACGAGGGTCATCGTATATGCTGGTTTACCGAAAAACGGCGCCCAAACTCCTTCACCATCAGGCGGAACCTGATCCGGGAGGATGCCGATTATGCGACCGCGAAGAAGTGTCTTAACTAAGGTACGAACACCACTTTGGTTAGCAGGTGCCATGGTCAGCTGTCTACGCGTACGCATTTTGATGATCCAGTCCGTTAGCCACACCATGCGAGGCGGGCGAAATAGTGCGGTGGCGGGATAGCGTGCGCTAAAAACGGGTCCGAACAGTTCAAAACAACCCAAGTGCGGGGACAACATAATCACGCCTTTATTCAAGCTAATGGCGTCGTCGAACTGTTGCCAGTTGTCGCATTGCAGGGTAGCGTCCATAGCGCGCTCGTCCCGTCTGGTCCACCAGTACGGCATCTCGAACATCAATTGACCTACGCTCATCATGGCCGCCCGCAGCATACGAGGGTTCGCCTCTGGGAATGCCTGTTGTAGGTTTTTGCGTGCCGATTCCTTGTAGCTACCCGGTAAACACCAAGCGAGCCAACCAAAAAATTTCCCGAGTCGTTGTAGCACCGTTAGTGGAAGGGCGCCCAAGGACTTAAAAATTAGAGTGATAATTGGCGGGCCGATTTTTTCAAGCATGCTGTGAACGCCTCCGTAGCCCCAATCATAATGCCTTGCAGATAAAATGGCGCTGTTATGCACCTAAACTCGTCTTGGATGACCAATGAAACTGTCCGACCTGATCACACCCGTTGCTTTGATAGATGTCGCGCGCATGCAGAATAATATCAATCGTATGCAGCAGCAGACCGATCGGTTGGGCGTGGCCTTTCGTCCTCATGTCAAGACATCGAAGTGCGTTGATGTGACGCAAGCACAGGTTCAAGCTGGCGCAAAAGGGATCACCGTTTCAACACTCAAGGAAGCCGAGCAGTTTTTTAACGCCGGTATCCGCGACATTCTTTACGCAGTCGGCATTGCCGCAAATAAATTACCCCAAGCCGCCGCTTTGCAAGGAAACGGCTGTGATTTAAAGATTCTGACCGATAGCGTTGCTAGTGCGCAAGCGATTGTTGACTTTGCTCGGGCGCGCGGCATTGTGTTTAAGGTGTTTATTGAGATTGACACCGACGATCATCGCTCGGGTATCAAGCCTGACGCTGCTGGTCTGCTTGATGTGGCAAAGGTGCTGTCTGATGGCGGGATGGTGATCCAAGGTGTGATGACGCACGCAGGGTCCAGCTACGATCTGAACACGCCAGAAGCTTTAGCCAAGATGGCCGAGCAAGAGCGTTTTGGTTGCGTACATGCGGCTGAGCGTCTTCGCGCCGCTGGCTTTTCTTGTCCAGTCGTTAGTGTTGGTTCAACACCCACGGCTTTAGCCGCAACGAATCTTGAAGGGGTAACCGAGGTACGCGCCGGGGTCTATGTATTCTTTGATCTGGTCATGCGCAATGTTGGTGTGTGCCAACTAGAAGATATTGCGTTAAGTGTGCTGACAACGGTGATTGGTCATCAGGAAGAAAAAGGTTGGGCGATTATCGACGCGGGCTGGATGGCCATGAGTCGTGACCGAGGAACCCAAAAGCAGACAACGGATTACGGTTACGGACAGGTCTGTGATCTTGCAGGAGATGCGCTTGCTGGCTATGTTATTTCTGGTGCAAACCAAGAGCACGGCATCATATCGCGTACCGGCACACCTGACATGGACATCGTGAAGCGTTTTCCCGTCGGTACAGCATTGCGGATTTTGCCAAATCACGCGTGCGCAACCGGCGCTCAGTTTCCTGAGTATCAAGCGTTGGATACTCAAGGAAAGATACAAACTTGGACTCGCTTTTACGGTTGGTAGCATTGATCAAACTAGCCATGCGGTACCTTGCGTATTGAGCGGTTAGATTCATTGCTTCACACTCATCACCGTTTATGTTTTGTGATGAGGTTGTGATGATTTTTTTAGTGCCCAACAAGCAAGTATTGGGACCGCGCCCGCACAGTCAGCGCGGTCAAGGCATGACTGAGTACATCATTATTGTTGCTCTCGTGGCCGTCGCGGCGATTTCTGTCTATCAATTTTTTGGGCAAGTGCTTCGTGCCCAAACCGCAGCTATTGCGAAGGAACTCGCTGGCGAGGATGGTACCCAAGAGACCCGAACCGCGAGATCTGCAGCACAGGCGGCCAAGGCAGAAGCCAAACGTAAGTCCTTGAATGACTTCACGGGTAATGCGGACAAGAGCAGCAGATAGGATCACAAGTAATCGTGAGAAATAGCGCTGCTGTTGTCCAATATGGACAGACGCTCGTGCTTGGTGTTGGGTTGCTAGCACTCGGTATCTTGGCTTGGCTCCTCATGGTGCAGGTTGGTAGCTGGGTTCACAACAAGTCCTCCTTGCACCGGGCAACGGATGCCGCCGCATACAGTGCAGCGCTCATCTATGCTCGAACTCTTAACCTGCATGCCTATTTGAATCGTACTCAACTTGCGCACCAGGTTGCCCAGCTCCATCTGTTTTCACTGGCATCAGCCGAACGTTTCCGTTCTCGACTTGCTCGGCAAGCCAGCATGCGGAATCCGCCGGCGTCTTTGCTGGGGTTTCGCTTCGGTATGCATTACGCAGGTGCATACATATACGCGCGACAAGGCGGACAAAGCGACGCGATGATGCGCAATACATTGCAAAGGGCATTTGAGCAGCACGAGCAACTTATTCACGCATCGCTTCATCACATCAGACAATCAAGGATGAATGCGAGCCCTGACATCAATCGCGGACTAACACACACGTTGGTCATGAACCTGGGTAAGAGCGGTTCTGATAATCGCGGAGAGTCGCTCGATGGATTAGGCGTGCGCTATCGAGTCTTGCGCGACGACACCGCCGAATTCATTGTGAGTCGACCGACTACGGAGCACGACTGGTTCGACATGTTGCAAACGGTAAGGGCACGCTATCGCTATTTAGATGACCGGCGTGTTGTCGCCCGAAGTTTTAATGGCATAAATCTTCGCTGCCCATGGATGCAGCATCAGCTTAGGCGCCGTGGCAGCTTAAAACTTACGCCCGACGGCACTTGGAAGAGCGAGGAAACCCAATCTTTCCACAATATTCGTTTCAATCGATACATTGGTTGCTACTTTCGTGAATATCCCATGGGTTGGGCAAAAATTGCGACGCACCCAGGCGGCTCAACGGACGCTGAAACGCCGGATGAACCATTGCAGTCGTTCAAGGACAAACCATTTTGGAAGTGGGCTTCAGAACGTGCGTGGACAGGTTGGAATCTTTTTGGTGGTACTCGGAACCCCTTGGCCCAGCGTTGGGCAGAGCAAGCACCTGTCGTTTGGCGTGCGCGGCAGCACTCCCGGTACAGCCGCTTGAACCCGAGTGCCCAAACGGCATCAGCCGTAATTGCGCTTGAGGTTGACCAAAGGTGGCGTGACTTCCCTCGTCTGCGCTCTGCCGCTGCTGCAGAGTCATACTTTTTAAACCCAGCGACGAATCGTCGCTCGCACCCGATGCCGAGCTTATTCCAGCCCTTTTGGTTGGCGCGACTCGTGCCGGTCCCAATTTCACAGCACTCGCGGTCGGACCGCAAAGCGAGAGCACAATGACGCAGCGCATGACTCTTCAGCTTGGACAAGGTCTGATCGAAAATGTGCTCGTATTAGCGGCCTTGCTTGTGGTGTTGTGCAGCATGCATAGATCCGGGGAGCTACGTCATATGACGCTAGTTGCCCTGTATGAGAGCACTTTGACTGTGTTTAGGGAAAGAGGAGTTTCATCATTCCCTGAAAGTAACACCCAGAACGCCTATACCCAAAATAGTTTTGAAAATGAGCTGCTTGGCCGTGACTCAGGTATGTTCACGCGAGGGGTTGATGTTCAGCACGTACCTCATCAAAGGATCGGTAGCTCCCGACAGATTTCGAGCGATGTTTCAAGCGTACAAAGATTCAGCTACCTCTACGCCGGTGTTGGGCGAGCCATGTCGGACCAACACGTGCATAACAATATCGGGAGTTCAAAGCGAGCTTGGCGCAACGCTGCAATACCAAGCGCGCATGTAGCGCGTCGAGCGGCACTTAACACTGAGCCGGTTGATTCAGTGTGGAGGCGTGCGTCAGCACAGTTCGATTGGCTTGGCGCCTGGATCGATCTTGTGCCTCGGTCAACAGTTCGAGCGCGAAGATGAGTGTAAGGTGCTTTGGCCTAGGCTGGGCTGTCGTTCTCTGGATCGCCGTAATATCGTCGAGCGTTGCGAAGGACGTATTGCCATCCCTAAGTCCTGATCTCTCATACCATTCGTTGGTAGAAGGTTTCTGCATCCAAGGACACTCAATGCGCATCTATCGAATCGGCGGAACTATCAATATCGAACGTGCCAAACAAAAAGTGGCGAGCATTGCGCCGGTTGGTTCACTTGCAGACATTGAAAGCGACTATTTACTTGCGCAATGGAGCAACGCGACTGAGTCTAAGTTAATCGGTGTTTGGTCTGTCGCCCCATCTCAGGTGGAGGGCGTCTATTCGGTGTTGTCGAATGACAATTCCAAACCGTTTTCATTGGAGAAGTTGAATTGCTTCGCGAGTGATCCACCACCAAAATCGATGATTGCGTGGATGAAGTCTGGACTTGGCTTGCTAAATCTATTCTCGATCATCGATTATTCGCTTGAAAAGCCGACATACATGGCTATGTATTCAAGTTGGTTGGGGCCAACCGCACTAGCAGACTCAGTCGATGCTGCATTAAAAAAGAATGGATGGACTCTTAGCCGCAATCACAGCGGAGTGGCTTCGGCTGCCTTAAGCCGAACCATACATGCATCGAAGGAACACGCGCATCTTGAGTTGAATATTTTTTCGGTGCAGGGAACGTCAATCATGCACATGATTGCCCAACAAGGGGAATAGATGCTCAAGAGTGAACGTCAGAAAAAGTGGCTGCTGTTGGGTTTGTCGATTGCTCTTGGGTGCTTGTCTGCCTGGTCTATCAGCAGTCACCTTGCTAACAAGACGAGGGAGCTGGAAGGTCGCAATCGTGTGGAGTACGTAAATGTCTTAGTTGCTGCCCGCGAACTTAAGCAGGGCGACGTAATACGTCAAGAGGATCTCGATGAGCATGTCTTTCAGGCGTCAGGCGTTGCGCGCGACGTTGTTCATTCTGACGACATAGAATCTGTCATCGGATTGCGGTTACGCACAGACCTTAATCAGGGTGCTTGGGTTGTACGCAGTGCATTGGGGGAGCCCACTGCGCCAAGGCTTGCCGATCGTTTAAACCCGTCCCTGCGCGCCATCACATTCTCAGTTGACTCTGTCAATGCCATGTCTGGCTTGCTTAAGCCCGGGGATCACGTAGATCTTTTTGTGTCGTTTGATCACGAGGGGAGACGCATCACTGCGCGATTACTTGGCGCAGTTGAAATAATTGCCACGGATCAATATACGAAGGACTTTAGGCCCCCCGCGGATCAAAGGGAGCGTGATTATTCGACGATTACTGTTGCTGTGTCGCCTGCGGACGCCATGTTGCTTGTGACAGCCAGGCAAACCGGAACCATCAGTGCGGCGCTGAGCGCGCATGACGCGGTTGGGCCAAGTAGGCCATCAGATACGATTGCTTTGAACTTGGCTGAAATGCTTGGTCTCCAGGATGTGAGCGCAGGTGAATCTGCGCAGGTCATTTATGGAGATCGACTAGATGCTGAATTCGAGGCGCAAACAGCGGAGGTTCAGCGATCACGATGATTCGTATTTGGTCTGTTTGGTTTGGATTCATCCTCCTAGCCCAGGGGCTTCCAGTGTGGGCAGGTAAGGAACACACCCTAGAGCTCGAAGTAGGATCCTCTCATGTCTTGCGGCACAAGAGCGTCCAGCGGCTTGCAGTGGGAAATGGTCAAGTCTTGCAAGCTTCAGCGCTAAGCCCTACTGAGGCAATCGTATTCGGCAAGCGTTCAGGCACAACGACTATCAATATCTGGATTACGAAAACGTCGCACATTACCTACAGAGTTCATGTTCGTCCTGAGGGGTACGGCCAAGCGATGAAAGAGGTGAAAGCTATCTTGTCTAGCATTCCAGGTGCACGCACAACAGCTGCAGCTGGTCGAATCCTTCTGGAAGGCGACGATCTAACGGAAGCGGAGAGGTCTACGCTTGCGCGGTTGGCCGGACGCTACCCTGACTTCATTGAGTTCGCCAATCAATCTGAATGGGAACGCATGGTCATGCTCGATGTGCAGGTGATTGAAATCCCGTCTGCAAGGATGCAAGAGCTCGGCGTACGTTGGGACACGAACACCACCCTTGGCATGCAGTCGTCTCGTCTCGCGCTGACAGCACTTGTCTCGGCACGACTCGCGGCACTATCTAAGACGGGTGAAGCAGTTGTACTCGCGCAGCCACAGCTTCTGGCCCGCAGTGGGTCCACGGCAAGCTTTTCTGCTGGCGGAGAGGTGCCATACACGACGCAAGATAAGGATGGCAAGGCACACACGACGTTTAAGAAATATGGCGTACATCTCAACATAACGCCGCAGATTGGAAGAAACCTCGGAGTCCGCTCAAAGATTGAGATTGAGGTGAGCACTGTGGATCAAAGCCTCGCTTCCTCGGCGGGTCCTGCATTAAAGGTCAGACGTGCATCGACTGACTTCAATGTTCGGTCCGGACAAACACTTGTACTCGGAGGGTTCATTTCACGTGAGCAGTCCGGTGATACAGAAGGTCTACCTGGTGTATCCGAGGTTCCCGTATTCGGACAGCTGTTCGGCGTGAAGCGTTTACACAGGACACAGACAGAACTTGCAATCTTTGTAACACCTATTGTGGTTGATGCAAGCCACTCAGACCTTGTGCAACGTACTTCTAACGCGAGATCATTGTTGAGTGATAGTTTTCCTGATGCCCCACTATTGAATTCCCCAATTAGTGGCGATCAAGACCTTGATAAAAGAATCATTTTTGACGGTCAGTGGGACACCAACGTTGTTAATGGTCAGGAAGCGAGTGTCATCAACCAATGGGAGTAAGGTCATGATTCATATGACATTGACATTTGAAGACGGTCGGCAGGATAAGTTAAGCCTTGAGGCGCCGTTTGTCATTGGGCGTTCTGCAGAGTGTGCGCTACGCATTCCGCACTGGCGGGTAGCGAAAGCCCATCTTCGTGTGCGCCGAGATCACACTGGATGCTATTTAGAAGATCTTGGCTCTTTGGGGGGGACCCGTGTGAATGGGAATAGACTCGCTCGATATGGACCAGTACAACAGACGGATGAGGTTGTGGTTGGACCATGTTTATTACGCTTTGCAATTTCTGGACATGAAGGCGCGGTAGCGAGCGTAGAGCAAGTAGTTTTTCAAAATGGGGCGCAAGAGGTGAGGCAGTTAGGCTCAACTGAGCCCAGTCGCTTTGATCGTGCACTTAGGAGATCTCTTCACCTCGGTCTGATAAAAGCGCTCGATTTGAGGCGCACCGATATCGCGTCTCTAACTCCCAATGCATTGCGGGATTACGCACGTGAGTGTGCGCGTCAGCTCCCACTTGATCTTGTAGATAACATTAACGACACCGAGAAAGATCACCTCATTGAGCTTGTGGTCGCTGAGGCTGTTGGCCTCGGAGTGCTTGAACCCTTGCTCGCAGATCCCGCCATCACCGAGATTATGGTTAACGCGTTTGATGATATTTACGTTGAATGCAATGGAACGCTTATGCGGTCTGATGTGGAGTTCAGCTCCGATGTGGCTGTGCGTGGAATCATCGAGCGGATTGTTTTCCCAATTGGTAGACGGATTGATGAGCTTTCTCCAATGGTAGACGCGCGTCTTGCGGACGGTTCGAGGCTCAATGCGGTGATTTCGCCTATCTCTTTGCGCGGTGCTTGCATGACGATTCGCAAGTTTCCCAAGACACGGCCGACACTGGACGACCTCGTTCAAAACGGTACGCTCGCTCGGCCGCTAGCGACGTTTCTTTCTTGGTGCGTTGTGAATCGCATCAATATTCTTGTGTCTGGCGGTACCGGCTCAGGTAAAACAACGTTACTCAATGTTTTGGCCAGCCAGATACCAAGTGAGCAGCGCATTGTCACGATCGAAGATTCAGCGGAATTGCAAATCTCACACCCCCATGTCGTTAAGCTAGAGGCTCGTCCGCCAAGCACAGAGGGACGCGGTGCGATCACTATTCGTGACTTAGTAAAAAATGCACTGCGTATGCGCCCTGATCGTATCGTGGTAGGCGAGGTTAGGGGGGCTGAGGCAATCGATATGCTTGTCGCCATGAATACTGGGCACGAGGGTTCCTTGACTACACTTCATGCAAATAGCCCGCGTGATGCGCTGGCTCGGCTCGAGACTTTAATGCTAGCCGCCCAAAGTGGTCTACCGCATGCAGCGATACGTGATCAGATTGCGAGCGCCATACACTTGATTGTCCACCAGACAAGGCTGCAAAGTGGCCGACGCGTCGTGCATGCCGTGTCGGAGGTATGTGGTATGGAGTCGGGAGTGATTCAGACACAAACCATCGTAAGGATGGACCTTGGCTCCGGGGTTGCGCGCGGCGTGGGGTTAATGCCCACTTTGTTTGATCGGATGAATTATCGACCTGATTCGCAAATGGCAGACTGGTTTGTTCTGACATGATGGCAATCGAGGGGGGACTTGCTGGTCTTTCGATTGCGTTGCTTTTTTGGGTAACGCATCGAAGTCTGAACAGCGCATGGGTTAAATATCGGGATACGCTGAACACAGAAACACAAACTCAACTGACTGAGATGTTTGTGTTTGTCGACTTATCCTTACTTTGGCCGCAGTTACTCGCATTTGCCGGCATAGTCGGGTTGCTAATTTGGGTGTTGACCGATAGCGTAATTCTCAGTGCTTTAACAGTGGTATTTCTGTTCTTTGCCCCGCGCGTTATTTTGACACGCGCGCGCGCTGCCAGGGCGCATCGACTGGATCGACAGCTGCCGGATGCGTTACGCATGGTCGCGAGTGCTTTAGGGGCTGGCTCGAGCCTAAACTCCGCGCTCAACGCGATAGCTAGGGACCTCAATGCGCCGCTTTCGCAGGAACTATCCCTCATTTTGCGTGAACAGCGTGTGGGTATCCCCTTGCATGATGCGCTAAATAACTTTCGTCTTCGATTAGGTACGGATAGTGTCGGACAGGTAACAACCTTATTACAGGTTGGTGCCGAGTCCGGTGGTTCATTGTCAGCGCTGCTTGACCGGCTAGCTGCAAACTTGAGTGCTCAGCAACATATTGCACTCAAAGTAGATATGTTGACCTCCCAAGGCAGAATGCAAGCCTGGGTGATTGGAATACTTCCGATACTGCTATTAATTGTCCTTTGGTGGATTGATCCGGTTGCAATGCACTCTGTCCTGACAACTGAGGTAGGGAAGTTTGTCTTGCTGTGTATCGCCTTGCTTGAGTTCACCGGTTTACTTTGGCTTAGATCTATCTTACGGGTGGTCATGACCTGATGTTGCTTTGGTTCAGTATGTTTCTTAGTGCGATTGGTGTGGGGATTGTTACCTACTTGCTGTGCACAATGTTGTGGGGCTCTAAAGTTCTATCGTTTGTCACATGGAACCAAAGACGTGTTGGAACATTACTATTAACACGTGCTGGGTATCCACAGTGGCGCGTCGGACAACTTTACTTGCTTAAATTTCTTTGTTGTGGAGGCGGTGGGTCTATGTCTGCTGTTCTTCTAAACTATGCTCAGCAATGGGATGCTTGGAATGCAGTGCATCTCATTCTGGTTCTAGTCGGCGCGGCGCTTGGATATCGATATCCGTCGGCGTTTCTCCGAGCGGGGGCCCGAAACAGACAGTTATCTATTCTGCGAGATATGCCCCCCTTTTTGGATTTAATAGTTCTTGGACTTGAATCAGGATTGAACTTACAGGCGTCCCTTCAATTGGCGTTGCAATACAGTCGCCCTGGTGCGCTCCATGCAGAATGGACGCGAGTCTTGAATGACATCCGCGCTGGGCAGCCGCGGACGCACGCGCTGACACAGCTCGCTGTGCGCACTGACATGACCGCAGTGAGGCAATTGGTTGGCGCTATATGCCAAGCTGAGTCAACGGGTTTTAGTGTGGGTTTAATCATTCGTGGCTTTAGTGATCAGCATAGGGCAGAGCGCCTAATGAAAGTCGAAAAGCTCGCCATGCAGGCGCCCGTAAAAATGCTGTTTCCCATGGCGTTATGCATATTTCCTTGTACCTTTCTTGTTCTTGCTATACCGGTTGCCGCACAGTTACTCAGTCTGTAATGGTGAAGGCGTCATCGGAATCTATGGAAATGTCATTACAGATAAGGATCGCGGGCAACTTTATTGAGCGCGCGCGAGGGCTATTATTTTCTGATCCCTTGCCAGAGGGACATTTTCTGTATATTCCTAACTGTCGGTCTGTGCATACATTTGGAATGCGTTATCCCTTGATTGTGATTTTTTTAGATCAAGAGGGCCACGTGTTGCACGTGTATCAAAACGTGAAACCGATGCGAATTGTTTCTTGTCTCTCGGCCTGGGCAGTATGCGAGACTATGTGGCGGCCGGGGAAAGGACACGATACCCTAGACTTTACGCAATTGGAGGTGGCTCTGGCTCGGAGTCTTGAGCGGAATAGAAAACGGAAATAAAGCTTGTGTAAAAGCTGCAGTAAAGCACTGCGCTGGCAACTACATTGATGGGAACTTGCAATGTGGCGGTTAAGCTTTTTGGTATGCCCAGCATACTCAATGCGCTCAGCGCAGTGTCGAGCGCTAAGAATATAGCCAACCATGACAGACCGTAGATACCAAACGCCCACTTGTTCCGCCAGCAGGCAATGCCGCTATAAAAGAGCGCTCGTGTCATTGGGATCGAGTGCCACCCTACGAGGGCTGGTGCATACCAAAATATTGCCGCCATTAATATATATAAAACTGCAAAAATTGCCATTGGTGCACGGACTGCTTCCATCAATGGCAAAAGATCGTTGTTGGTTGTGACGGATTTGAGTGCCTCGGTGACTTCCTCAGAGAACGGCACGAAAGCAATCAGACCTAGTACTAGGCAGAACAAGACGTATAAGGTACCCATTCCTAGTAAACGTCGAAACACACCGGATTGTCGTAATGGTGCTATCCACGTCCCGATTAGTATCTTTTGACCGCGCTGGGCGCTGCGCGCTGCGCTGAGCGACAAGAGGGTTGCCGTCGGCATGAGCACAACAAATAGCAACGGCCCAATCGGTGGGGTCACGCTTGCAACCATGAGTATCAAACTCACAAACATTGCCCATGAAAAAAAAGCCATGGGTTGTTGACGAAATAGCGTCCAGCCGTCGCGCACCCAACGCCATCCGGCTAAAGCTGGTAGAGATACTGCTTGCATCAGGAGTCCTTAGGTAGAGCGGGGATCGTGTCCAGCGTCCTTTGGGCCAGAATACGCTCAAAATGTGTTGGGTCGTGTGGTTTGAGTGTTTGCGCCGGACGTGGAAGATAAAAGTCGTAAAGACGGGAAATCCAGAAACGCAAGGCCGCTGCGCGCAGCAGGGCTGGCCAAAGGCGGTGTTCTTCGAGAGTAAAGGGTCTTATCCGGGAATAGGCCGTGAGCCAAGCATTAACGAGTTCCGGGATGAACTTACCCGTGCTTTGCTCAATGCACCAGTCGTTGAGGCAGACAGCAACATCAAATAGCCAAGCATCGACACCTGCAAAGTAGAAGTCAATGAAACCGCCCAGCACTGGATTCTCAATAGTGCCTGCGAACAAGACATTGTCTCGAAAGAGGTCACAGTGTGACGGCCCCTTCGGGATGCATTGCCAGTCTGCAGACTCGCTAACTGCTATTTGCTCCGCTAATGTATTGGCTAATAATTCACTTGCCGAGCCGGACAAAAACGGAAGAACAATCGGAGCGGTTTGCTGCCACCAGGCAAGCCCTCGTAAGTTTGGCTGCGCAATCGAAAAGTCTGCAGCCGCCAAATGGGCGCGTGCGAGTGTTGCACCGGTTAATGCACAGTGCGCGGCATTCGGAGAGGCGATATAAGCGCCCGGCAGTTTGGAGACGATCGCTGCGGGTTTGTTGTGTAGGATCGTGAGTCTGCCACCGTCGCGTCTGGTTTGGGGTTTAGGCACTGGTATGGCGCGCTCCGCCAAATGATGCATGAGTTCGATATAAAAAGGCAGTTGTTCAGCCTTGAGTACTTCAAAAATGGTCAACACATACTCAGAAGACGAGGTGTGTAAAAAATAGTTGCTGTTCTCAATGCCCGCCGCAATACCCTTAAGGGATACGAAATCACCCAGGGAATACTGGCTGAGCAAGTCGCGCGCGTCTTGGTCGCTAACAGGGGTGAATACAGCCATAGCGGGATATGTTGCAAAGATTGACGAGGATAGTTGGCATTGCTGGGCTAATTTTACCAAGTCGCCACCATACTGCGTGCACGAGGTATCGAATGACCTCTAAAATTACACACGGCGCGATAATCGCTCGTATTGTGCGCATCCTTAACTGTGTTGGAAATGATTCTCCCACTATCATCACCCCCAGACCGAATGTCCGTTACTCGTCCGATATCTGATCGGCACGGTTGGCAGCTTTGCGTCGCACCCATGATTGATGTGACGGATCGTCACTGTCGCTACTTTCATCGACTCCTAGCGCCTCGCGCACGGTTGTACACGGAAATGATTACGACTGGGGCGTTAACCCACGGTGATGTTGAGCGCCATTTAGCGTTCAGTTCGGAAGAACATCCGCTCGCACTGCAACTTGGAGGCAGTGAACCCGACGCGCTGCGGTCTGCCGCGCGCCTCGGTGAAAAGTGGGGCTATGACGAAATTAATTTGAACTGCGGTTGTCCTTCTGAAAGGGTGCAAAAGGGCTCCTTTGGTGCGTGTTTGATGTCGGAACCCGAATTAGTCGCAGACTGCATTAAGGCCATGCAAGACGCAGTCAGTATCCCGGTCACCGTTAAACATCGATTGGGTTTAGACTGGAATGAGAGTTATGCCTTTGTTAGAGACTTTGTTGGGACGTTATATGACACGGGCTGTCGCGTGTTTATTGTTCACGCGCGCAATGCTGTATTGAAAGGGCTTACGCCTAAGGATAATCGGGAAGTACCCGCGCTTCGTTACGACCATGCCGCACAGTTAAAAATCGACTTTCCTGATGCTGTGATGGTTCTCAATGGAGGGCTCGTTTCGAGGGCAGATTGCGAAGCGGAGTGCGAGCGTTTTGATGGGGTGATGCTTGGTCGTGCGCCTTGGCATAATCCCATTGTATTGAGAGAGATTGCCCAAGCGTGGTGGCCCGACGACAATCTCGTTCCGGAGTCTGAAATAATCGAATCGCTGGCACGTTACGCACAGACGCAAACGGCAGCAGGAGTGCCTCTGCGAGTGGTCGTTCGTCCTTTGCTTGGGCTGTTCAATGGCCGGCCGCGCTCGCGGCTTTGGAGAAGAATGTTGTCGGACTCAAAACTTCTGAATGACAGCCAAGCAGATTTAATTCGCCAAGCTTATCAACTGGTTGGCGCGGCTTAGTCCGCCTTTGAGGGCGATTTCTCATCGGGCCAGTCTCGAATATAGGCCTTTAACATCGAGTTCTCAAATTTTTGCGCTGCCACGATTGCTTGTGCGAGGTCGTAGAAAGAGATGACGCCCAACAGCACGCCATCATCCATGACTGGAACGTAGCGGCAGTGATTGTCCAACATCAGATGCTGCAGGGTGTTGGCGTCGGTGTCTGGCGTCACGGAGACGGGAGCAGATTCCATGATTGCCCGTATGGGTGTGGCTCCAACTGCTCCATGGTTATTATTAACGTGGCGAATGATTTCGCGAAACGTCAACATGCCAGAAAGTTTGCCTTGATCCATAATCACGAGCGAACCGATGTCATGCGTGCTCATGGTTTCGAGCGCTTGGACGACTTGGGTGTCTGGCGAGGCGGTAAATAGGGTGTTGCCCTTTACGCGCAGTATTTCACTGACCTGTAGCATGTTCTTCCTCCTTATTGCTCCTAACTGATTGTAGTGTTTGTTTGCGTAGAAGCGGTAGATTGGCTGCCACGTGACCACCCAACAGAACGCCCAGCCACGAAAAGTATACCCATAGCAAAAAAACCGGTATGGCGGCGAACGTACCGTAAATCATCGTATAGGTTGAAAAGCGGGCTACGTACAGCGCGAAACCGAACTTCATGATCTCTAGAATCAACGCAGCCACAAAACCACCCAAGAGCGCGTCACGCCACAGTACCGTCGTGTTTGGCACAACAACAAAGAGCACCATGAGTCCTAATGCGCTCACGATGAATGGCGATAGTTTGAGCGATAGTTCGAGCAAAGCTGGGAGATCCATCACGTGGCCGAATGACTCACGTGCCAAAAAGGCAGTTGTCCAGAGCATGGCGCTCAGCAGAATTGGACCGAGGAATATGATCAAGATGTAGACGAGCGCGCGGCGAGCAGCGTGACGCTTTTCCTTGACACGCCAGATCGTGTTGAGCGCATCATCGACCGAAATAACGAGAGCGATGATTGTTCCAACTAAAAATACACCACCGATGGCGCTTAGATGGCTGGCTTGGGCAGCGAAGGTATTCAGGTAATCCATGATGCTGCTTGAGATCTGCGTGGGGAGCAGGTTGTTTGACAGATACTGCTGCAATGCCTCGTTAAACTGAACAAATTGCGGGAGAGCCGCAAAGACCGAGAGCACGACTGCGAGGAGGGGAACAATTGCAAAAACGGTCGAGAACGCCAGACTTGATGCGAGCTGCATGGTCTTGGCTTTAAGCGAACGCTTAAAGGCAATGACGATCGCCAGCTGCCAGGGGCGCAGCGCAGAGTCTTGATTGGCAGAGGCGAAATGGAGGGGCATGCGGTGGGTGTACTGCTCAAATGGCGCGGGGAACGATGGATAATACCAACCTGTGAAGATTAATTAAATAAAAGACCAACGTATGCCGAATGCGCTGCCTCCTACGATAGAGCGGACTCTCAGTTTGAATGTTGCGCTGCAACGCGTTGCGATTGTCAGCCTGATTGCGCTGCTGCTGTGGTGCGTTGTCTGGGAAATATGGTTTGCTCCGTTACGACCCGGGGGGACGTTGTTGTTTTTGAAGGCTCTGCCGCTTGCATTTGCGGTGCGCGGCGTCGCGCGAGGGAGTCTCTATACGATCCAGTGGGCATCAATGCTTGTCCTTCTCTATTTGATGGAAGGCGTTGTTCGCGTGATGTCTGATCCGCCTGGCCCAAGCATTTCTGCGGCGTGGGTTGAAGTGGTCCTTTCTTCAGTTTTTTTCTTTTGCTCGATTTTTTATGTGCGTCCCGCAAAGCGTGCGGCCAAAGCCGCCAAAAAACTTGCGGAATCAACAACCGCGCAGCGTTCAAGCGGCATCGATCAGGAGCGCCAATAGATGAGCGATGCCTACGCGCTTGAGGACAGTCCGTTTTTTAAGGTCCCCAAAGTAAACACCTTCGCTGGACTGCCACCGGACTTCTATACCCGTTTGCCAACGACTCCATTGAAAGCGCCGGTATTGGTGCACGCTAACCCGTTTGCAGCAAAATTAGTGGGATTGTCTACCCAGCACCTCATGCACCCGCGGTTCTTAGATGTTGTGAGTGGTGCTGCGCCATTACCTGGAGGAGACACACTCGCTTCGGTGTACAGCGGGCATCAGTTTGGTGTTTGGGCCGGGCAGCTTGGCGATGGCCGTGCACATCTCCTCGGTGAAATCGCTGGGGAGCGGGATAACTGGGAACTGCAGCTTAAAGGAGCGGGTCCGACGCCATACTCCCGGCGCGGAGACGGTAGAGCCGTGTTGCGCTCATCAATTCGGGAGTACCTTGCGAGCCAAGCGATGTCGGGCTTGGGAATACCCACAACGCACGCGTTAGCCCTGGTGAGCGCGCAAGATCGGGTGATGCGCGAGACCGTGGAGACTGCGGCGGTTGTTGCGCGGATGGCTCCCAGCTTCATCCGGTTTGGTTCGTTCGAGCATTGGGCTGCTCGCAACGCACCGGAACATTTGACCGCGTTAGCGGACTACGTTATTGAACGTTTTTATCCTGAATGCCTTGTTGCAGAGATTGGTGTTGCCGATACGCCTGACCAGCGCTACGTTCGCCTCTTGCGTGCAGTGGTGCGTCGGACTGCCAAGCTAATGGCACAGTGGCAGCTTGTCGGTTTCTGTCACGGTGTCATGAACACCGATAACATGTCTATCCTTGGCTTAACCCTGGATTATGGTCCCTATGGATTCATGGACGCCTTCGATGCCAAACACATTTGCAACCACACCGATGCGCAAGGGCGTTACGCCTGGCACGCGCAACCTGCTGTGGCGCACTGGAACCTATACCAGCTGGCCAATAGTCTTCATGTGATCGTCCCTGATGCCGAAGCATTGCGTGGGGCGCTGAACACATTTGAGCCGACTTTCCTGCAGGCGATGCAGACCAAACTGAGTTTGAAGCTCGGTCTTGGTGCCTGGCAACCCGGTGATGAAGTGTTGATCGACGATTTATGGTCACTTATGCAGGAGAATAGGGCCGACTTCACACTCACGTTTAGGCAATTGACACATGCGCCCGGCCTGGCACATGATGATTTTGGGCGCGTTATGCGGGATTTGGGAGGTACTGTCAGCGACACGATCGCACCGTTTGTTCACCTCTTTATTGATCGTGAAGCTGCCTCGGCCTGGCTTGAGCGATACAGACAGCGTGTGTATTCCGATGGCGCGCTGGACAAGGATGCCCGGATTGATTCGATGCTATCGACTAACCCACTGTATGTTTTACGCAATTATCTAGCGCAGAATGCCATTGAGGCAGCTCAGAAAGGCGATTTCAGTGAGGTAGCCATGTTGTTTGAGGTCTTGTCGGATCCATTTGTATATCAGCCTGGCCGAGATGCTTATGCGGCCCAACCCCCCGCCTGGGCGACTAAAATCGAAGTAAGTTGCTCGTCCTAGTGCAATAATTCAACATCACCCACAGGTTTGTACGGTTCACATATGTCAGGCAACACTCTTGGTACCCTGTTTCGCGTCACCAATTTTGGGGAATCTCATGGTCCGGCGATTGGCTGTGTGGTCGATGGCTGTCCTCCGGGGCTTGCTCTATCTGAAGAAGATATACAGCTTGAGCTAGATCGTCGTCGCCCTGGTACTTCTCGGCATGTCACGCAAAGGCAAGAGAGCGATCGTGTTGAGATTCTGTCTGGCGTATTTGAGGGCTACACAACGGGCACCCCGATCGGGCTGTTAATCCGTAACACCGACGCCCGTAGCAAGGATTACAGCAATATTGCGGAAACCTTCCGTCCCGGACATGCGGATTACGCCTATTTCAAAAAGTACGGTATCCGCGACCCACGCGGTGGCGGGCGTTCCTCTGCGCGGCTTACTGCACCAACTGTTGCTGCTGGTGCGATCGCTAAAAAGTGGCTAAAAGAAAACTTTGGCACCCATGTGCGTGGCTATATGTCGGCCTTGGGTCCTATTGAACTTGATTTCGTGAGCTGGGATCATGTCCCAGCCAATCCGTTCTTCGCTGCAGACTCAACGCGGGTTCAAGAGTTGGAAGACTACATGGACGCGCTTCGCAAGGCAGGGGATTCAGTTGGTGCGCGCATTGAAGTCGTTGCTGAAGGTGTGCCTGCGGGCTGGGGTGCGCCGATTTACGACCGTCTTGACGCGGACATCGCCCACGCAATGATGGGATTGAACGCTGTGAAGGGCGTCGAAATTGGTGCTGGCTTTCGTAGCGTCGCGCAACGCGGCTCGGAGCATGGCGACGAAATGACGCCTTCCGGTTTCTTAACAAATTACGCTGGTGGTGTTCTGGGTGGTATCACCACGGGCCAGCCAGTGACCGTCAGCATTGCGATCAAACCGACTTCCAGCATAAGAACCGAGCGTCGATCCATCGATAAGAGCGGAAATCCCGTGATGGTTCAGACGCTTGGTCGGCACGATCCGTGCGTAGGAATTCGGGCAACCCCAATTGCGGAAGCCCTCCTGGCGCTGGTACTTGCCGATCATGCGCTTCTCGATCGGGCGCTCTGTGGATCCGTTTCGCGCAGTTAAACGCTCGGGATCCCCCCTGATTGCTGGTTATCCCTATGGCATAATCGAACGCTAAATCATTAACACCCGACAGTGACTGAACTAGAGACAACGTCATGAAAAAAACACTTTACGACAAACTATGGGATGCCCATGTGGTCCACGAAGAGGCCGATGGCACAACAATCCTGTACATCGACCGCCACTTGTTACATGAAGTGACTAGCCCTCAGGCATTCGAGGGCCTGGAGCTGGCCGGACGTAAATTGTGGCGCTTGAACGCCAACCTGGCGGTGGCAGACCATAACGTACCGACGGTGGACCGCAAAGAGGGCATCACTGATCCGATCTCTAAACTGCAAGTTGACACGTTGGACGCGAACTGTGAAAAACACAACGTGATCGAGTTCAAGATGAACGACTTGCGTCAAGGTATTGTGCACGTCATCGGACCTGAGCAAGGCGCAACCTTGCCTGGCATGACGGTCGTCTGTGGTGACTCACATACGAGCACCCATGGCGCTGTTGCTGCGCTCGCGTTTGGTATCGGGACATCTGAGGTTGAGCATGTCATGGCGACCCAAACGCTGCAAGCCAAGAAGAACAAAAATATGTTGGTGCGTGTCGAAGGCACGCTGCCAGTGGGCTGTACAGCGAAAGACATTATCTTGCATGTGATTGGCGTCATTGGAACGGCAGGCGGCACGGGACACGCGATTGAGTTTGCTGGCAGTGCTATTCGTGATCTTTCCATTGAAGGTCGTATGACGCTTTGCAATATGTCGATCGAGGCTGGCGCTCGATCAGGGATGGTCGCTGTCGATCAAAAAACGATTGATTATTTTGTTGGACGCCCCTTCGCGCCAAGCGGTGCGCTGTGGGACGCTGCAGTCGCCTATTGGAAGACTCTGCGTTCCGATGATGGTGCACATTTTGATCGTGTTGTTGAGATCGACGCAAAGGAAATTTCACCTCAAGTCACTTGGGGCACATCTCCCGAGATGGTGTTGCCCGTAACGGGTCGTGTACCTGATCCTGATCGCGAGAAAGACGAAATCCGTCGTAGCGGCATGGAACGTGCACTGGAGTACATGGGCTTGAAGCCCAACACGCCGATCCAAGATATTAAAGTTGATCGCGTATTTATTGGTTCATGCACCAACTCGCGTATCGAAGACTTGCGTGCTGCGGCTGCTGTTGCGCGTGGCAAGCGTGTCGCGAGTAATGTCCGGCAAGCCATGGTTGTTGCGGGTTCGGGGCTAGTCAAAGCGCAGGCTGAGCGTGAAGGCTTGGATAAGATTTTTATCGAAGCAGGCTTTGAGTGGCGTGAGCCCGGATGCTCGATGTGTCTAGCAATGAATGCTGACCGCTTAGAACCAGGCGAGCGTTGCGCGTCAACTTCGAATCGCAACTTCGAAGGACGCCAAGGACAGGGCGGACGCACACATCTTGTTAGCCCTGCAATGGCAGCTGCAGCTGCAGTAGCCGGTCACTTTGTTGACGTACGTAACTTTCGGTAATCATCATGGACGCATTTACAACACATCAAGGCCTCGTTGCCCCACTCGATCGTGAGAACGTTGATACCGATCTCATCATTCCCAAGCAGTTCTTGAAATCGATCAAGCGAACTGGTTTTGGACCGAACTTATTCGATGAGCTGCGTTATCTCGACCACGGTGAGCCGGGAATGGATAACTCGAAGCGCCCTCTGAACCCAGATTTCGTTTTGAATCATTCTCGCTACCAGGGCGCCTCGATTCTGCTGGGCCGTAAGAATTTTGGTTGCGGTTCGAGCCGTGAGCACGCTCCGTGGGCCTTGGCTCAGTATGGTTTTCGCGCAGTGATCGCCCCTTCATTTGCGGACATCTTTTTTAACAATAGCTACAAGACAGGCTTCTTGCCTATCGTCCTGTCAGAACTGCAGGTCGCGCGATTGTTCGACGAAGTGCGTGGGTTTGTAGGCTACAAATTGACGATCGATCTTGAGAAGCAGGTCGTGATTGCGCCGGACGGTCGCGGAATGGAGTTCGACATCACACCACACCGCAAATACTGTTTGCTCAATGGCTTGGATGAGATCGGTTTGACGCTGCGTAAAGAAGAAAAAATTCGGACGTTCGAAGCAGAACGTCTCGCGCGTCATCCTTGGTTAGATGTCGTCCCGATCGTCCGTTAACTCTCTTATAAACGGGCCGGATTTCCGGCCCAATATTTTTGGATGTACAGATCATGACAAAAAAAATTGCGGTGCTGCCTGGTGATGGCATCGGTTCCGAAATTGTCGAACA
>JACCED010042641.1_pt1 | contig 23132 bp, 19 predicted proteins | sample 7455021 | NCBI WGS metagenome assembly JACCED01 (sample SAMN15323456, study PRJNA562643) | freshwater metagenome | isolation source: river surface water | place: USA:Blue River Watershed | collected 2017-08-19
CAGCTTTAGCACAAAATGCATACGACAATTCAAATACAAAGTATAATATAACTGGTGGTACGATTGCAGGCAACGTAACGATTGCAAACAATCTTACTGTTTTAGGTAATGTTAATTTTGTAGGTAATGTTACTTCATTACAAGTTACTGGTAATAGTGGTCAATTTTTTGGTGATGCTGCTAACGGATTCAACGCATTATATGCAGGAATTCCAGTTGGATATGACTTCCAACCACAAACAGTTTTTCAAGTATCAGCGAATGACAATGGTTATGCACAGATTAATATTCAAAATATTAATAATGGAGGTGATGCATCTGGAGATTACGTTGTAACTGCCGACAATGGTACAGAGAATGATACGTATGTTGATTTGGGTATTGGAAGTAGTACACATTCCGATCCAGACTTTACATTAGTCGGACCGAATGATGCGTACTTGTATGCACACGGAAACACTTCTACAAGTGGTGGTGATCTTGTAATAGGTACATTCTTAGAGAATGATGTTGTATTTGCTGCTGGTGGTATGAATGTTGAAAATGAGCAGATGCGTATTCTTGGTTCAAGTAATACAATTGCCATACGTGCCAATGTAGATACAACAAACTCAAAGAGTATTACATTAGGACCAATTGCAAATGTTCATATTGCTGGTGGTTCAGATGATGATTATATTAGAACTGACGGATTAGGTAACTTAACATTTGCATCTTTAACTTCTGCGAATGTAATCAAAGTATTATACACTACAACTAACGCTTCATTCGTTCAAGCTAACTCAGCATATAACAGCCAAAATGCAACTGGTGTATATGCTAATGCAGCATTCTTAAAAGCCAATAGTGCATATGAAAGTCAAAACACAACAGGCGTTTATGCTAATGCAGCATTCTTAAAAGCCAATAGTGCATATGACTCACAGAACGTAACTGGTACATATGCTAATAATGCTTACTCACAAGCCAATAGTGCAAGTCTATATGCCAACGGTGCTTTTGTACAAGCAAATGCATCATACGATAGTCAAAACACAACAGGCGTTTATGCTAATGCAGCATTTTTAAAGGCTAACAGTGCGTATGAAAGTCAGAATGTAACTGGAACATATGCAAACAACGCATATTTACATGCTAACAGTGCATATGAATCACAAAACACAACTGGTGTATATGCTAATGCAGCATTCTTAAAAGCAAACTCTGCTTACGAAAGTCAAAATGTAACCGGTACATATGCTAATAACGCTTACTTACATGCCAACTCTGCATATGAATCACAAAACGTAACTGGCACGTATGCCAATAATGCATATCTGCACGCTAATAGTGCATATGAATCTCAAAATACAACTGGTGTATATGCAAATGCTGCTTTCCTAAAAGCAAACTCAGCATATGAATCGCAAAACGTAACAGGTACGTATGCTAACAATGCCTACTTACATGCTAATTCAGCATACGAATCTCAAAACACAACCGGTGTATATGCAAATGCTGCATTCTTACAGGCTAACTCAGCATATGCATCACAGAATGTAACTGGTACATACGCTAACAATGCCTACTTACATGCTAATTCAGCATATGCATCACAGAATGTAACTGGTACATACGCTAACAATGCATATCTGCACGCTAATAGTGCTTATGATTCTCAAAACACAACAGGCGTTTATGCGAACTCTGCATTCTTACAATCTAATTCTGCATATACACATGCAAATGCTGCGTACAGTTCGCAAAATGTAACTGGTACATATGCTAACTCGGCATTTGCAAAGGCAAACGCTGCCGTATTCAGTATAACTCCAAACACAAATCAAATTTGGACAAACACATCATCTGGTAATATTCAGATTGGTCTTGCAAATGTTAATTCCAATATTGGTGTTTGGGGTGGAAATGAAGCAATTCCAGTAATTAATGTTGATGGATTTGGTCGTATTCTTTCAGTATCAAATACAACGATCTCTGTTCCGCCTGGAACGTATATCTTCCCAAATACTAATCAGTTAACTTCAAATGCAAGTTCTGGAAATGTTTTAATTGGTCTTGCTAATGTTAATAATAACATTGGTACTTGGGGCGGTAATGAAGCGATTCCAGTAATTAATGTTGATGGTTACGGAAGAATTTTATCTGTATCTAATACGACGATCTCTGTTCCGCCTGGAACATACATTTTCCCAAATACCGGACAATTAACTGCTAACGCTAATTCTGGTAATATATTAATTGGATTAGCACAAGTCGCATCAAATATTGGTATATACGGAAATTCTCTTTCTATACCGACTTTAAATATTGACGTTTATGGTCGTGTTGTTTCAGTAACTAATAGTGCTATTAGTATTCCAGAAGGAACATATGTTGTAAACAGTAATCTAATTGTTTCCAACTCATCTACTGGTAACGTTGTTCTTGGACTTGCAAATTCTGGAGTTATTCCTGGAGTTTATGGTGGAACTGGAAACATACCTGTTGTTACTGTCGACCAATATGGTCGTGTTATCAGTGCAGCCAATATTGCTTCTACAGTATCAACACTAAGTTCTATTCAACGTGCATCATTTACTGCGACTGCTGCACAAACGACATTCACATTAGCATCATCATTTGAACCAGGATATTGCGATGTTTATGTAAACGGAATTAAATTAAGTCCTGCCGATTATGTGGCAAACCCAGTTGGTAGTGTTTACATTTCAAATCCTGTTCTTCTTGCAGGCGATGTTGTCGATATTCAAACTGCGACAACGTTTACTGTAGATGCAAATGCAAGTTATACGAAGGTAACATTTACTGCAACTGCTGGTCAAACAGTATTCAATACAACATATATTGTTGGTGGTGTTAATGTATATTTGAATGGTTTAAGACTATATGACACTGTAGATTATTATGCAAATAACGGTACTTCGATAACAATCAATTCTGCTCTTGAAGCAAATGATATTGTTGAAGTTGAGAGAGTTGGTTCTAAGTATCTGTATTTCCAAAATCAATATCTCGCAACAAGACAGACAATTAATGTACCATCAAACGGACAAACAACGTTTACGATTACAGGCGGATATAAGTTAGATTTCGTTGATGTATTCTTAAACGGTATTAAATTAAATATTCCTAATGATGTTGTAGCGAATAATGGATCTACCATTACTATTCTGTCACCTACGTTAGAAAGTAATGATATTATTGAAGTTGTTGGTATTGGACCAGAATTTACTCCGGCAAATGCGATTCCAACTACTGGCGGTAATGTATATGGTAGTCTAATTATTTCAAATAATGTTTCTGCAAATGCTGTAAACGTTGCAACTGTTTACTTTAATGATGGAACAAAGATGACCACTGCGGCTTCTGGTCGTGGTGATGGAGTAACTTGGAAAATTGCATCTGCAAACGTAACTGCAAATCTAGGAGAAGGATTACTTGTCGATACAACTTCTGCGAGTGTTTATGTTACATTAAACGCTTCTCCTTACACAGGAAATACAACTCGTATTCTTGATATGACAAGTAACTTTGCGATAAATAATTGTATCATAAAAGGTAACGGTCAAAAGATTATGGGAAGTACAGATGATTTAGTTATCTCATCAAACAACGCCGGCATAGGTCTGGTGTACAGCAACTCAACTCACGGTTGGAGAATTATTGAGAATCCATAATGGCTGATTTAAGAGACTATACAAAAAAGAATATTATATTTGCTGGAACAGATGGTATTAGATTACCAACTGGTAATAATGCACAACGTACTGCGACTTCTAATGTTGCAGGAACTATGCGTTATAATTCTGATATAGGTGGATTAGAGGTTTATAGTCCAAACGGATGGACTCCTTTAGCAGCACCTCCAACAATAACAACAGTAACACCAAGTACATTTAACGGTACATCTGGAACTCAATTTGTAGTTAACGGAACAAATTTTACTTCTGATGCTTTAGTTTATTTTGTTACTGCTCAAAATATAGCATTACTAGCTGCTTCAGTTACTTACATTAGTCCAGTAGAAATTCGTGCAACAACACCACGTGCGATTACTGTACAAGAAGAACCTATTAGTGTTCGTGTTACTCAACAGTCTGGTACTACAACTAAAGTTGATTGTGTTGATGCTGGAGGATTACCAACATGGGTTACAACAGCAGGAACATTAGGAAGTATTTTTGGTGCAAATACTATTAATGTATATGTGACTGCAACTGATCCAGAGGGAACTGCTGTATCATATCAGTTATCAACAGGATCATTACCAGGTGGAATTTCTCTATCTTCAAATGGTTTAATTCAAGGTGTTGCAACTGCTGTTACTGCAAACACAACTTATAATTTCGTAATCAAAGCAAATGATACTGTAAATAATAATACAGATCGTTCATTCAGTTATACAGTTTTAAACAGAGCACCACTTATTAACACTGCTGCAGGATCATTGGGAACAATCTATTCTGGTAATGCTGTACCGTCTACAACTATCTCAGCGTATGATCCTGACGGCGGAACAATTACATTTAGTGCTCCTACAGGTAACATTGTAAACACGACTATCGGTTCAGCAAATGGAACTATTGTTGGAACACCTATTGTTGTAACTACAAATACAACATATACAATTGGTGTTACTGTTACTGATGAAGGAAGTTTAACTGCATCAAATAATTATACCTTCACAGTATTGAATAGACCTCCTGTTTGGAATACGGCAGCAGAATTACCTTCTGCGAATTCTGATTACAACAACAGTATTACTGTTAATGCTTATGATCCGGATGGCGGTTCGGTAACTTATTCTCTAACTTCAGGTTCTTTACCAACTGGACTATCTTTTGTTACTGCAAATGGAGCGATTGTTGGAGCTCCTTCAGATGTTGAATCTAATACAACATCCACATTTACGGTAACTGCAACTGATGTTGGAAACGATGCTAATGCTCGTACATTTAGTTTAACAATTACACCATCTCCACCTGATGCGAATATCGCAAGCACAGTATTATTACTAAGAGGTGATATGGGTAATACTGTTATTAAAGATGCTTCATCAAATAATAATAATTTAACCGTTTTTGGTGATGCTCGTGCATCCAATTTCAATCCGTATAACACTTCATGGGGTGTTTATTTTGATGGTAGTTCTAGAATATCTACTACTGCTAATACCGCTTTTGCATATGGAACAGGACCACTTACAATAGAATGTTGGGTGTATCCAGTTGCATATACTTCTACAAGTGGATATGGAATGGGTATTTACACACAAACCACATCCGGACAAAATTATTTTCTTTTAGACATGAGCAGTACCAGCTGGGGATGGAGTGGTGGCCATACTTCTTATATTGCCACAAATAGAGTTCTTCCTCTACATAATTGGACACATTTAGCGGTTGTTAGAGAAGGAACAGGTTCTAATCAAACTAAACTATATCAAAACGGTTTACTAGTAGCTACTGGAACAAATTCAACTGATTTGAGTGATACATCTTATAATCCAACTATTGGTGGTTATAGTCATTCATCTATTTTAGATTTTAGGGGTTATGTATCAAACTTTAGAATAACAAAATCTGCTGTTTATACGGCTAATTTTACCCCAAGCACAACTTCATTAACAACAGTTGCAAATACATCATTACTAACATGTCAATCAAATCGTTTTATAGATAACAGTAATAATAATTTTAATTTTACTGTAACTGGCGGAACTCCAAAAGTTGTTGGTGCTTCTCCATTTGCAGAAACAGATACGTCAAATGGTTCGATGTATTTTGACGGTAGTAGTGATTATGTTCAATTATCCAGTACAAATGCTCTCGCATATGGAACTGGCGATTTTACTATGGAGTGTTGGTTGTATTTGATTGCGGCTCCTGGAAGTGACGCTGGAATAATGGAAGCACGTCCATCATCAACTAACGGTGCATACTGTTCTCTGTTATTAAATTCATCTAGACAACCGTTTGTTTATATTAATACTGACGTTAGAATTACCGGCGCAGCTTTAAAATTATGTGAGTGGACTCACATATCATATTCTCGTATTAGTGGTGTTGGAACACTTTATATTAATGGAATAAGATCAGGTTCTACATATTCAGATTCTACAACATATATCGCTAGTCCTATGACCATCGGACAACATAATTTTGGTGGATCTGGAATAAATGGATATATTTGTAATGCTCGTATTGTGAATGGAACTGGAGTTTATACTGCAAATACAACTCCACCATCGGCACCATTAACAGCAATTACGAATACAAAGTTATTAACTTTACAGAATCGTAAACCACATAACAATAAATCATTCCAAGATAAGTCTAGAAATAAATTTTTATTCACTAGTTATAATGAAATTACTCAGTCATCATTTAGTCCTTATGGTCCATTTGGTTGGAGTAATTATTTTAATGGAAGTAGTGGAATAAGATTCGCTGACAATGCCGCATTTCAATTTGGAACAAGTGCGTTTACAGTAGAAGGATGGTTCAATGTTCCGTCAACACCGTCAAATGATGCAACTATTATTTCAAAATGGGTTGCTGCAAATGACGGTAATAGTTCATGGATGGTTGATTTTCAGTCTAGCAATTTAAGTGCTGCTATTTCAATTGGAGGTTCTGTAACTAGAATTACCGGAACAGGCGGAATTACTTTAGGAACTTGGAATCATTTTGCTTTAGTTCGATCAGGATCACCGGGAACATTATCATTATTTTTAAATGGATCTAGAATTGCAACAGCAACTCCTACAGGTTCCCTTGTAGACGATTCAAATCCAGTTGGAATTGGTGTACGTGGTGGCACAGATAGTTATTATTTAACTGGTTATGTATCAAATATTCGTGTTGTTAATGGAACAGCACTGTATGATCCAACATTAACATCTCATACAGTTCCTACAACACAACCAACTTCTGTAACTAATACAAAACTGTTAACGTGTCAAAGTAATCGATTTATAGATAACTCTGCTGCAAATTCAGGTTCTGGATTTACTGCAACAACTGTAAGCACACCATTTGTTTATTCATTTAGTCCGTTTTCTCCACCTATTTCTTATAATCCGACCAGTAACAGTGGTAGTATTTTCTGTGATGGATCGAATGATTATTTGTATAATTCAGATCCAATATTTGATCCCAACTATACATTTACGGCAGAAGGTTGGTTCTATCTAACATCAACTCCTGGCGTATCTAGTGCTTGGATTATCGGTCAAAATAATAATGGTCAATTTGTTTGGGTAATTAATTCTTCGTTAGCTGTATCATGGGGATCATTCAACTATCCATCAGCAGGAAGTTCATACGGCGGATCAACTGCATCTAATGCAATAAGAGTTGGTTGTTGGAATCACTTAGCAGTTGTAAGAAATGGAAATGCTTGGAACATTTACGTTAACGGAAATTCTGCAAATAGTATCGCAAGTTTAGCTGCAACTTTTGGTTATCCTACAAACAATTCGTTGTTTATGAATAATCAAATTAATGATTATGGTAGTTTCCCTGGTTATATTTCCGATCTTCGTTTTAGTCAAGAAGCAATTTATACTGGAAACTTTACACCACCAACAACACCATTACAGGCTACATCAAATACTAGATTGTTGTTGAATGGAACAGATAATACTATATTAGATTCTGTTGGTAAGAATGCATTGGTTACAGTTGCTGATGTAAAAGCTAATAATACGATTTATAAGTTTGCAAACAGTGCTATATGGTTTGATGGATCTGGAGACTATTTACAGATGCGTCCACTTCCTATACAAACATTACCAGCAGCATTTACTTTAGAAGCTTGGATATATCCTGTAAGTAGTGGACAGTTCAGACTTTGGGGAAATTGGAATAGTAATACAAATGGTTATGCATTATTTTTAAGTCCGTCTGGTTCTTACGCTAGAATGTACTATGGAAATTATGGATCGAATGAAGGTTATCTAACTTCTACTATGACTATTCCATTAAATACTTGGAGTCATTTTGCGGTTTGTAGAGATACGTCAAGTAATTGGTATTTCTTCTTGAATGGAACTTCATATGGAGCTTCAGCCGGTGGTAGTATTTGGTCAAATTCTAGATCATTCTTCAACGTTTCTGATATGTTGTTTGTTGGAGATGGTTCTTACACTGGAGCTATTTCAGATTTAAGATTGACAACAGGATTAGCTCGTTATACAGCAAACTTTACACCACCAACTAGATCATTCCCAAATAGATAAGTAGAGACATGGCAACTAGAGCATCGAATACAGCATTTAACGTTAAACAAGTACCTGCATCATTTGCACAGGCTAATTCTGCATTCTCGTCTGCAAACAATGTAGCACCACAAGTTCAGCCTGCATTTGACACGGCTAATTCTTCCGGTCTGTATGCTAACTCCGCTTTTGTTAAAGCAAACGCAGCCTTTAATAGTGCAAACAACGTAGCACCTCAAGTACAACCAGCATTTGATACTGCTAACTCTGCTGGATTGTATGCTAACTCCGCTTTTGTTAAAGCAAACGCAGCATTTTTGGCTGCAAATAGTGTTAATGTTTATGATGCAAATACAAATTCAACTGGATATTTTGCGGTTCCAATAGGAACGACTGCACAGAAACCAGCGTCTCCTCCTTTAGGATCATTACGTTATAATACATCAAATAATGCATTAGAATCTTATGTCTCTACAGGATGGTTATCGGTTGTTTCTGATACTCCAACTATCACATCAGTTTCTCCATTAAGTTTTAATGGTAATGTTGGAACTTTATTTACAATTACTGGAGTTAATTTTAAACCAGATGCCACAGTTCAATTTGTATTAGCAAACAATACTACGGTTCCTGCTGCTACAGTTTCTTATGTAAATGGAACAACATTAACAGCTACTACAATTAGAGATTTTACAGTATCAGAAGAACCATTAGGTGTTCGAGTTTCTCAAAGTGGTGGTGCCGGAGTCTCAACATTATCTGGAATAATTGATTGTGGTAGTATACCAACTTGGAATTCAGCTGGAGGTTCTTTAGGTTCATACTTCGATACACAAAGAACTGGTGTTTCAATTCAATTGGGTGGTTATGATGCAGAAGATGCTAATGCTAATTTAACATTCTCAATATCTTCTGGTGCTTTACCAACAGGACTATCTCTGTCAGCAAATGGATTAATTAGTGGAACCGCAGCTGCTGTAGCATCAAATACAACTTATAATTTTACATCTATTATAACAGATTCAGGTGGAAATCAATCTGCATCAAGATCATTTTCAATCACAGTTTATGCACCAATAGTTTTAGCAACTTATTCTTATACTGGTGCAGATCAATCGTTTACTGTTCCATCTGGAATTACAAAATTCAATGCATATTTGTGGGGTGCTGGTGCAGGTGGTGGTGGACACAATCCAGGTGGTGTTGGTGGTGTTGGTGGATATACAACAGGTACAGTTTCAACTACTGCTGGAACAACTTATTCGATAGTTGTTGGTAAAGGTGGTGAGACAAGAGGTGGTGGTGCGGGTGCTGCTGGTTCTGCATATGGTTTCCCTGGTAATGCTGGTAATTCTGGTTTTGGTGGCCAAGGCGGTGGTTTAACAGGTATCTTTACTGGATCCACTTCAGTTGCTTCCACAGATACGTCACGAGCAGTTCTTGTTGCTGGTGGTGGCGGTGGTGGTGCATACGATACTCCAACATCTCCAGGTGGTCCAGGTGGTGGATCAAGTGGTGTTAGTGGAAGTAACGCAACTCCTACTCCAGGTGGAGGAGGAACACAAAGTGCAGCTGGCGGTGGACCGAATCCTGGATCTAGTATGGCTGGTGGTCGTGCAGGCGGTGGCGACGAAGGCGGTGGCGGCGGTGGTGGTGGTGGATACTATGGTGGTGGTGCTGGATCAGGTGTCACTGGTGGTGCTGGTGGTGGTGGTTCAGGATACATTGGCCATGCTTCAGTAAGCAATGGAACTACTACAGCTGCTTCACTAGGTGCAACACTTCCTCCAGAGTCATCAAGTCCTTATTACTCAGCAGGAATTGGTATACCTGCTACATACAATTCAAGTGGTGCAGTTGCAGGACATGGTAGAATCGTCATTACAATTTAAAATAAATAACTAAATGGCTACAGCAGGAAATACAGTTCATAAAATACAAAAGTTTGCATACTCAACTGCAAACAATACAATGGTGCATAACACTGATGTTGTTGTGCAGGGTAACCTTACGGTTAGAGGAACGCAGACTTACGCACAAACACAAACGTTGCTTGTGCAAGATAACATCATTACTTTAAATGCTGCAATCAATCAATCTGGTGTTCCTATTGCTGATGCAGGTATTGAGATTGATCGTGGTTCAGAATTAAACGTTTCTCTATTGTGGAAAGAATCTGAGGCTGCATGGAAGTTTACAAATGACGGTGTAAACTACGAAACTCTTGGCGGTGGTTCTGCTGGATCATATGCAAACTCAGCATTCTTACAAGCTAATGCTGCTTTTCAATCTGCAAACAATGTAGCACCACAAGTACAGCCTGCGTTTGATAGAGCTAATGCCGCATTCATTCAAGCTAATTCTGCATATGCATCATTAAATGCTTCATCAGCTTGGTCTGTACGTCATGCATTTATTGCTTCTGATGGACAAACATCGTTCGTACCACCATCAGGTTATTTGGCAGGATATATCGATGTTTTCTATAACGGTTTAAAGTTATATGGAAATGAAGATTATACCGCAACAGATGGTATTAATATTACCTTAACAAATCCAGCAGTAGCTAATTCTATTATTGAAGTTGTTGGTTTAAGAGCAAATGTTCCAGTATCAACTTTAACTACGTTATCATCTTCAATAACTGGATTATTAAATCGTCAGACATTTTTTGCAACAGCAAATCAAACTATCTTTACAACTGCTCAACAATACCGTGCTGGTTATGTTGATGTTTATTATAATGGTTTGAAGATGGTAATACCAGATGATGTTGTTGCAGCTGATGGAAGTACCATTAATTTTATTGGATTAACACCAACAACAAATGATGTTATTGAAGTTGTTGGTTTATCTCCAAACGTATCTCTTGCAAACGCAATTCCAATTACTGGCGGTTCCGTTTCTGGCGGTTTGACTTTAGCTGGAAACTTAATTCCTGCAGCAACTAATACTTACTATCTTGGATCAGAAACTCTTAGATGGAAAAGTTTATATGTAAGTGCGAACTCTGTTGATATTGACGGTTTAGTTTTAAGTAATTCTGGTGGTACATTAGCAATTACAACTCAAGGCGGAACACCATCAACATTTATTGATACGTTTGCTCGTGGTCAAGCTAATGCTGCATTCAATAGTGCAAACAACGTAGCGCCACAAGTACAACCAGCATTCAATACAGCAAATGCTGCTTTTGCTGCAGCAAACAGTGCGAATGCTGCAATCGCAAATGTAAACGTATATGGTGCTAATACAGTAGTAACAAGTTATTTTGCAATACCACAAGGTAATACCGCACAACGTCCAACAGATGCTGCTAATGGTCATATTAGATACAATACTACATTGGGACGATTGGAAACTTATCTTCATCGAGGTGGATGGGTTGGTATTGTTCAAGACAATTATGATATTGAATATCTGATCGTTGCTGGTGGCGGCGGCGGAGGCGGCTGGGGCGGCGGTGGTGGTGGTGGAGGTGGACTGAGAACATCAGTTCAATCTGCTCCATCTGGTGGCGGAGGTAGTGCAGAAGCAAAACTAACTGTCACTCCAGGAACATCATACTCAATTATCGTTGGTGGAGGTGGTGCTCATGGAGCAGTTGGTTCTAATTCTTCATTATCATCAATCATTTCAAATGGTGGTGGTTACGGTGGAGGATCTCAACCACCTGGAACTGCGGGTAGTGCGAATCCTTGGATCAATGCTACACCAGGTGGTTCTGGTGGTGGTGCAACTTGGGTATATTCTTCATCAAATGGTGTTGCTGGTACAGGAACTGCTAACCAAGGATATCCGGGAGCATCAATATCATGGAACAATACAAGTAATCACGCCTCTGGTGGTGGCGGCGGCGCCGGTGGTGCTGGCATAGTTCCTCCAAGTGCAGCAGGACCTTCGGGTAATGGTGGTATAGGTGTAGTTTCGACTATCGATGGAAATAACTATTATTATGCCGGCGGTGGTGGTGCAGGTGTTCACTATGCTGTTGCAGGATCAGGTGGTCTTGGAGGTGGTGGCGGAGGATCGGGAACAACTTCTCCAGCATCAACAGTTGGACTAGGTGGTGGTCAAGCGAGAAATCCTGGAGCTGCTGGAGTCAATGGTTCATCAGGTGGAGCGGGTGGTACAAATACTGGAGGCGGCGGTGGTGGTGGTTCTCCGCAAGCTGGATCATTTGCTGGTGGAACAGGTGGATCTGGAATTGTTATTTTAAGATACTTGGGAACACAACGAGGAACAGGTGGAACAGTAACTACAGTTGGAAGTTATACTGTTCACACATTTACTGGATCAGGAACATTCATAGCATAACATGTCAAAAGCATACGATAACGCAAAAGAATTAGACTATATTAATTTTGATTCTTCAAATAATAGAATCAATTTTGGTCTTAATATTACAACAAACAATTCAACTCTGGCTTTTAGTAGTGCAGAGACATATGCTAATGCTGCATTTACACAAGCAAATGCGGCGTTTAGTAGTGCAAACAACGTAGCACCTCAAGTTCAACCTGCATTTAGTACGGCAAATGCAGCATTTATTCAAGCTAATGCTGCATTCAATTCTGCCAATAATGTAGCACCTCAAGTTCAACCTGCATTCAATACAGCGAATGCTGCTTTTATACAAGCAAACTCTGCATACGATACCGCAAATAATGCGGGGGGAGTTGCAGCTTTACCAAACATATTAATGTTAGCGGGAATGTAAAATGCCACAAGTTTATAAAATTTTAGGACAATCAAATCCATCGGTAAATACAAATACAACTTTGTATACAGTACCGGCAAGTAATTCAGCTGTTATTTCTTCAATAACAGTATGTAATGCAAACGTTACTGCAAATCATAATTTTTCAATTGCTGTCGTTAAATCTGGAGAATCATTAGCGCAAAAACATTATATTTCTTCAAATAATGTTGTTGGGTTTTTAGACACAGTTATTATAACTTCTGGATTAACACTAGGTAATGGTGATTCTCTAACCGTGTTTACAACCGGTGCTTTAACATCATTTAGTGCATTTGGATCAGAAATCTATTAATCACGATGAGTATTAGATCAGTTAGGAGACAGGGTGCAAGTTCCCGTGTCATAAACAATTCAAGAGTTTCTAATCCAAGAAATCCTTGGACTACTAATATCTTAGAATATCTTGTCATTGGTGGCGGCGGTGGTGGAGGTAGTTTCATTGGCGGAGGTGGTGGTGCTGGTGGTATGCAAACTGGAACTATGTTATTCACCAATGGAACAGCATATCCAATATCAATTGGTGGTGGAGGTGGAGGAGACTCTAGTGGATCGGGAAGCACATTCTCGACAGTAAGTTCTGCTGGTGGTGGACGAGGTGGTCGTGCTGACTCAGGACCTCCGGGACAACCTGGTGGTTCAGGCGGTGGTGGCGCTGGTCCTAATAACACAGGTGGCGGCACTGGTAATACTCCAGCAACAATTCCTTCACAAGGAAATCCTGGAGGATCAGGTGGTGGTTCTGGTGGTGGTGGTCGTGCTGCAGGTGGTGGAGGTGGTGGTGCTGGAGCTGTTGGTGGAAATATTCAAACTGCTCAACAAGGGGGTTCTGGAGGTGATGGAGCTACATCAACTATTACAGGAACTTCTACTTACTACGCAGGTGGTGGAGGAGCAGGTGGTGATGGACAAGGTAATACTATGCCAGGTGGTTTAGGAGGCGGTGGCACTGGAAGAGGAAATACTGCTGGAAGTGCTGGAACTTCAAACACAGGTGGTGGTGGAGGAGGAGGTCTTTCTGGCGGTGGTTCGGGTGGATCTGGATACGTAGTTATTGTTATTCCTTCTGGATATACAGGATCAATTAGTGCAGGACTAACTTATACGTTAGATACTACTGGAAGAATAGGATACAAAATATATAAATTTACTGGCGGATCTGGAACAATTACATTTAGTGGTAGTTAATATGGCACATTACGCATTTTTAGATTTTAATAATATAGTAGTAAAAGTTATCGTTGGAAAAGATGAAAACGAAGGTGATATTAATTGGGAAGAACACTACGCAGAAGTAGAACAAAAACCTTGCAAGAGAACTAGTTACAATACTTGGGCAGGCGAACACAAATTAGGTGGAGTTCCTTTTAGAAAAAATTATGCATCGATTGGTTATCGTTATGATGAACAAAGAGATGCTTTTGTTCCACCACAAAACTTCTTATCATGGAAGTTAAATGAAGATACATGTCGTTGGGATCCACCAGTTCCTTATCCTACAGACGGTAAATTATATAAATGGGATGAAACTATTTTAAATTGGGTAGAGATAATAGTAGAGTAAAATGCCAACAAAATCAGCCAATAATGCAGTTGAATTAGGTTATATCAACTATATTCCTGCAAACAACACGTTAAATTTTACTGTTACACCGATTAGTGGTGGAGCTCCTATCGTCGATGCAACTGCTGGTGTGTATGCTAATGGTGCTTTTTTACAAGCAAACGGTGCTTTTATTCAAGCAAATGCAGTATACAACGCAGTTAATACACTATCACAAAGTTCAATATCTAGTGGAACATCAAATGTTAGTGTAGTTGGTACTAATGGAAATGTTAGAATAAATATTGCTGGATATACTACCGAAGTTATTTCTGCGAATCTTATTAGTAGAACAGAAGGTGTTTTAGACAACACATTATTCAGAGTTAATTCTAAAAACGTAACATCAAATATAACAATCAGTAACACATACAATTATATGTCAGTTGGACCTATTACAATCGCTAATGGAATAACAGTAACAATTGATACTGATGCGTATTGGACTATCGTATGAGTACATTAACAGTAAGTAATTTGCAGGGAACTGCGGCAAGTAATAACATCATTAATTTGATGCCAGGAAATGTTATCTATAATCCTGGTTCAGTTATTCAAGTTCAACAAGCATTTAAAACAGACACATTTTCAACAACAAGTACGAGTCTTGTAGATGTTTCTGGTTTAAGTGTTACGATAACTCCAAAAAAATCTAGCAGTAAATTTTTAATTATGGTAAACATGACTTACTTAAATACCTTCTATACAGGACATGTCGCACTAATAAGAAACGGTGTTGAGATAGGAAAAGCAGACGCAGCATCAAACAGACCAGTAAATTTTTTATTTTATTCTAATTCAACTAATGGTGGTGCTGACGGTCAGTGGGTAAGAGAAAGTATGGATTACTTAGATTCACCTTCAACATCAGCTGCACTGACATATAAAATACAGGCTAGTGCTAGGAGAGATAGTCAAGGTGGTACTATGTATATCAACAGATCGGCACCCGATAGAGATACATCAGGTTATGATGGTAGAGGCGTTTCAAGTATAGTGGTAATGGAGATTGCACAATGAGTACATTAGCAGCAAATTTTATTCAGTCTCTTGCAGGCAAAAGAATATTAAATACAACTGGTGGTATTTTACAGGTTGTACAAACAGTTAAAACAGATGTTTTTTCATCGAATCCTTCGGGAGTCGTTTGGACTGATATTACTGGTCTTTCTGTTTCAATAACACCATCTTCATCAACAAATAAAATTTTAATTTTATGTGATGTCAAAGGAACTGGAACGCAAAGTGGTACGATGATTCGTACCAAATTACTTAGAAATAATACCGATATCTATGTTGGTGATGCTGCATCAAATCGTCCTAGAGGAATGGCCCAATTTTATGGAGTTGATGCAGTGAGTTCATCATATCACATAGCTCAAATTGGAGGAACTTTTTTAGATAGTCCAGGAACAACATCTTCAGTGACATATAAAATTCAAATTGGTGGAGACAATAGTTCTTCAACAATTTATATTAATAGAACATCCGGAGATAGAGATGAAACTTACAGAGATGCTCGAGTTGCTTCATCAATTACCGCAATAGAGATTGCAGCATGAGTATATTAACAGTAAACAATTTAAGAAATTCATCGAATTCTGTCTATTTACCTATTGAAACGATTCGTAACAAAGAAGCGTTTGCTAATTTTTATTACTCGGTAAATGATGCTGCAGGAGATTTAACTATTGCAAACACAAGCACATATGGTGCTACAATGGGATTTAATGTTCGTGCAATAGAGAAGAACATAGTTGGTAATGTTAGTAACTATACATGGACACATGCATATACTGGTTATTATATGATAACAACAACATATAGACAAGCAAGTGGCGGTGATGTTTGGACATGTTTAGCTGTTTGTAAAAATGGTCCAGCAACTGCTGTTGGTATTAGTGCAAGAACTGGATCAGAAGATTCACACAACGAAAACTATAGTATTGTGTATCCAGTAGATGATACTTCTGCTACTTATCAATTACAACATTGGGTTGGTTCAGTTACAAAAGTAGTAACATCAGATATGTCACAAAGTAATCCTGGTTGGACAAACTATGCAACGTTACACAACAATAGAACAGGTGATACTGGTAGAATGGTAGATTATATCATCAGAAGATTAGGAGATTTATAAAAATGTACGACTTATCTGCAGCGTTAATTAGTCTTAGACCGGGTGCTGCTTGGTCATTAAATGGCGATGATTATTCTGGATTAAATTGGATAGACACAATTCAATCTAAACCATCTTATGAAGAATGTGTCGCAGAAATGGCAAGACTTAAAGCAGACTATGATGCAAAAGAATATCAAAGATTAAGAAAATATCCAACAATACAAGATCAGTTGGATATGTTGTATTGGGATAAAGTCAATAATACTAATGTTTGGAAAGATACTATCCAAGCAGTTAAAGATCAATTTCCAAAATCAAATTAAACGGAGAAAAGAGTAATGGCACATTTTGCAAAACTTGGTATTGACAACATCGTGTTAGAAGTATTAGTTGTCAATAATGTAGACACAATGACTCCGCAAGGAGAAGAAAAAGAAGAAATTGGTGTAGAGTTTTTACATAAACTTACTGGCCATGAAACATGGAAACAAACATCATACAATGGTACTTTTCGTAAAAATTATGCCGGCATAGGATACACATACAATAGTGATCTCGATGCATTCATTCCACCAAAACCATATAATAGTTGGACGTTAAATGAAACTACATGTAATTGGGAACCACCAGTTGCACATCCAACTGATGGTGGAATGTATAAATGGAATGAAGAAAATGGTAATTGGGAAGCGCTAACTCCAACATCATAACTATAAATGTCAAAAATATTAGATAGTGCAGTTGAATTAAATAAAATTCAATATATTGCAGGAAACAATACACTAAATTTTACTGCTACACCAATTACTGGTGGAGCTCCTATTGTAGATGCAACTGCTGGTGTGTATGCTAACGGTGCATTTGCACAAGCTAATGCTGCGTTTAATAGTGCAAACAATGTCGCACCACAAATACAGCCAGCATTTAGTGCGGCTAACTCTGCTGGATTATATGCGAATGCAGCATTTACTCAAGCAAACGCAGCATTTAATAGTGCCAATAATGTAGCACCACAGATTCAGCCAGCGTTTAGTACGGCTAACTCAGCAGCACTATATGCCAACGGTGCGTTTGCACAAGCAAATACTGCACTTTCAAACACTAATTTAAATGTTTCTGGAACAATCAGAATGTTAAATCAAGGTGGTGATGAAGGTGGAGAAATATTTTTAGATAAACCACAAACTAATACTTCATTGTCTGCTGGTATCACAGTTGATATTTACCAAAACAAGCTTAGAATATTTGAAACTGGTGGCAGCCTTCGTGGTGCATTTATTGATATAGCTAATACGACTGCAAATGGTGTTGGTAGTGAAATAACAAAGTATGATGCAAACACAACTTCAACAGGAGTTTTATCAATTCCTATAGGAACAACAGCACAACGTCCAGCATCTCCAGCTAATGGATCGATAAGATATAACACCACACTAGGTAGAATAGAAGGATATCTATACGCAGGTGGCTGGCAAAACATTCTTTCAGATAATTATACTGTTGATTATCTTATCGTTGCTGGTGGCGGTGGTGGAGGTGGACAAGGAAGTAATGGTGGTGGTGGTGGAGGTGCAGGAGGTTATCTTGTAGCAAACGGAGTCTCAGTAGATTCAGGTTCACAATATAGTGTTACAATTGGTGCAGGTGGTGCTGTTGGAACTACTGGAAGCAATGGAGCTAATTCATCATTCTATAGTCAAACTTCAGTTGGCGGCGGTGGTGGTGGAACTGCTGGTGGTGCTGGCAATTCTGGAGGTTCCGGTGGTGGTCGAGGTCGAGACGGTGGAACAACTGCACAAACAAATGGAATTGTGGGACAAGGAAATCCTGGCGGCGCTGCAGGAGGAACTTCATGTACTTCTGCTGGTGGCGGCGGCGGTGCAGGACAACCTGGATATCAGGGTGGAACAGATTGTGGTGCTCCAAGAACAGGTAATTTGGCAAGAGGTGGTGATGGTTTACAATGGGTAAATGCTACTTACTATGCTGGTGGAGGTGGTGGTGCTTGGGAAGGAATTAGTACAGGTTTAGCTCCGGGTGGTTTGGGTGGTGGAGGATCTGGTGGTTCCGCTTATCCTGGTATTGCTGCTCCTGCGACTGCTGGAACAACTAATACTGGTGGAGGTGGTGGCGGCGGACAAACATATGGCGGTGGTGGACCTACTGGTAATGCTGGAGCTGGAGGTTCTGGTGTTGTCATCATTCGTTACTTAGGATCACAAAGAGGAACTGGTGGAACTGTAACGTCACTTAATGGTTATACATACCATACTTTTACTGGTTCTGGAACATTTACAGCTTAACATAAATAAAGAACTATGTCAAAACCTACTACAAGACAAGAATTTAAGGACTACTGCTTACGTAAGTTAGGCTGGCCTGTTCTACAAATCAATGTTGATGACGATCAAGTAGAAGATCGTATCGATGAGGCATTACAATTTTGGTACGACTATCACTACGATGGCACAGAAAAGATGTTTCTTAAACATCGTATCACACAACAAGATATTGATCGTGGATGGATCTATTGTCCAGACTCAGTTATATTTGTAACTGGAATTTTTCCATTTGATGAATCTAATTCGTCAATCAATATGTTTGACTTGCGTTATCAATTAAGATTGCATGATTTATATGACTTCACATCGGTGTCGTATGTGTCATATGAGATCACAATGCAACATATTCGTACACTGAATCTGTTGTTTTCTGGTACACCACAATTTAGATTTCATCGTCATCAAAACAAACTGCATTTAGATATTGACTGGACAAGAGACTTGGATCCAGGTCAATATGTTATCGCAGAATGTTATCGTCGTTTGCAACCAGAGTCAATCACGATTACTGGTACAGTTGCAGGTAACACAACATCAAATACAATTATTGGTACAAATACAATCTTCGATCAAGAGTTGGTAGAAAAAGACTTTATTCAAATTGATGGTACTGCAAAACAAGTTAAGAAAATTATTTCTCCAACAGAAATATTATTAGACAGTCCACATTCTTCTAACACATCAGGTATTACAGTTACTAAAGAAGGTAACACAGATGTTTGGAATGATCGTTTCTTAAAGAAGTATGCTACGGCAAAAATTAAACAACAATGGGGAACCAATTTGAAAAAGTTTGAAGGTATTCAAATGCCCGGTGGTGTTACATTAAACGGTCAAAAAATTTATGATGAAGCTATAGAAGAAATAGAAAAGTTAGAAGAAGATTTAATCAGCACAAATGTCTTGCCTAGTGACATGTTTATGGGATAATTATGCATGACAACCAACTTCTACTTCAATAATTTTCCCAAAGATCACATAACCGAAGAACAACTTTTAGTTGAAGATTTGGTTATCGAAGCCATGCAAATTTATGGCATGGATGTATTCTATTTGCCTCGAACAAGTAGAGATGTTGTTGACAGAATTTATGGTGAAGATACACTAAAACAATTTGTCAAAGCATATCCAATTGAAATATATCTTGAAAATACTACAGCAATGGATGGTGACCAAGACTTTATGTCCAAGTTTGGTCTAGAAGTTCGTGATGAAATTACTGTTCTCGTTTCTCGTAAACGTTTTAAATATACAACAGGTGCTGCAAATCTTGTTCGTCCACGTGAGGGCGATTTAATTTATATACCATTACTGACTGGTTTCTTCGAAATCACATTCGTTGAACATGAAAACGATCAGGCAATGTTCTATACATTAGGTCGTGGACGTGGTGGTAATGTTTATGTGTATGCAATTAAACTTAAACAGTTTGTATTCTCAGATGAGATTATAGAAACTGGTATCACAGAAATCGATGAACAAGTAAGAGATTCTTATCGTAGAACTAATCTTCCTTTTGCAGAATCTGGAAATAATGTTCGTTATCTGATTGATGAAATCGTCTATCAAGGACCTGATCTTGCAAATGCAACAGCACAGGCAATTGTTCATTCAGTAAACTATACTGGTAATAATTATATTCAAGCAATACGTGTTCAAGGAAATTTTGTTTCTGGACAAATTATAAAAGGTAATACAAGTAATGCACAGTTTGGCATGACAGGATCATATGATAGTATGACACCGTTTGATGATGTAGGTTTACAGGACGCAATTGATAATAATGAAATTCAAGGTGAAGGATTTGACTTTATTGACTTTACAGAAACTAATCCATTTGGTGAACCATAATGTTAGGTAACGCACATTTTTATAACAGAACGATTCGTAAAATGGTTATTGCCATGGGAACTGTTCTTAATGATATTGAGTTAGTTCGTTACACTAAAGACGGATCTACCGCAAAAGAAAAGTTTAGAGTTCCTTTATCTTATGGTGCAAAAGAAAAATACTACGTAAGATTAACAACTGATCCTGATCTTGTTCGTTCATTAAATGTAGTCGTGCCTCGTATATCATTTGAACTTACAGGCATGTCTTATGATTCGTCACGTAAGATGCTTTCTACGTTGACAAACAGTGCTGCACAAACCGGTACTACTGCGTACAAACAATACTTACCAGTGCCTTACGATTTTAATTTTTCAGCATCAGTATATGTTCGTAATACAGAAGATGGTACACAAATTATAGAACAGATTGTACCGTTTTTTACACCAGATTTTACTGTAACTGCAAATCTAATTCCAGAACTTGGTTTAAAATATGACATTCCAATTATATTAAATTCTGTAACAAATGAGGTTGACTATGAAGGTGATTTTATGTCAACACGTTTGATTATTTGGAACTTAGACTTTACTGTAAAAGGATATCTATTCCCACCAGTAAAAGGTGGTGCTAAAACAATTCATTCCGCAAATACAAATATACTTGATATGAGTTCTGCTAACTTAAAATATGCAAACATTATGACTATGCCTGATCCTTCCAATGCAATGCCAGACGATGAGTATGGTTTTGCAGAAACTATAACTGAGTATCCAAATGCATGATGAACAAATCAAATCAAAAATTATCTGAAGTATTTGATCTGGAACCAATAACTCCAGAAGATACTGTCCAAGATTTAGTACCCATAAATAACTCTGTTGCCACAGATGATGCGGATTTCGCACGTTCTAATATTAAGAATCTTATTAATAGTGGCAGTTCTGCGTTGAACAATCTTCTAGTGGTTGCAAAAGACTCTCAACAACCTCGTGCTTACGAAGTTGCCGCAACACTGATTAAGAATCTCTCAGATTTAAATAAAGACTTGATGGAGATTGAAAAACGCAAACAAGATTTGACTGGTGAATCTACAAAACAATCCAAGAATATAAATGTGGATAAAGCAGTCTTTGTAGGTTCTACAACCGAATTAGTAAAATTTTTAAAAAATAATAAACAGGAATAAACATGGAAACATTAGTTCAACAACTACGTGTCATTCTAGGTACAAACTTCAGTCTATACTTTAAGGCACATTCATTCCATTGGAATGTTGAAGGACCTAACTTCAATGACTATCATGCATTTTTAGGTGTATTGTATAATCAGATTTGGGCAAACACAGATTTGATTGCAGAGAAACTACGTATGCTTGGAGTGTATGCACCTCCATCACTAGGTAGACTGTTAGAATACTCTGATGTAAGTAGTGATGCAATTACTATTCCAGATGCACGTATGATGTTTATGGAATTAAAGGTTGATAATGATAGAATGATTACTAACTTACGTGCAGGTATTGATGCAGCAGACGAAGCAAACGAACCAGCAATCGGAAACTTTTTACAGGACTTATTAGATCAGCATCAAAAACATGCGTGGATGATTAATAGTTTACTCAAATAATGGATGACGGTTACTTAGGTAATGCTCGCCTTAAAAAGGCGGGAGTGCAAATATCATATACGGAAGAACAAGTTGAGGAAATACTTAAATGTTCTCAGGATCCTGTTTACTTTATTAAAAACTACGTTAAGATTGTCAACGTAGATAAAGGTCTTGTACCTTTTGATATGTGGAATTTTCAGGAAGAAATGGTACGTGACTTCCATGAGAATCGATTTGTTATTGCAAAGATGCCACGACAGGTCGGTAAAACAACTACGACAGTTGGTTACATGTTGTGGTCTGCATTGTTTAATGAAGAATTTGTTATAGGTATTCTTGCTAACAAACTTCAACTTGCCCAGGATATCTTGGGTAAGATACAAAAAGCTTATGAATATCTTCCCATTTGGTTACAACAAGGTATCATAAACTGGAACAAACGTTCAATCGAACTTGAGAACGGTTCTAAGATTTATGCGTATGCAACATCAGCAGCTGGTGTTCGAGGTGGTACATACAATCTAATCTTTCTTGATGAGTTTGCGTTCGTACCACACAACATGGCAGTTGAGTTCTTTACATCAACATATCCTGTTATCTCGTCTGGTAAAACATCTAAAGTAATTATCGTTTCTACTCCTAAC
>JACCED012511643.1_pt1 | contig 23123 bp, 24 predicted proteins | sample 7455021 | NCBI WGS metagenome assembly JACCED01 (sample SAMN15323456, study PRJNA562643) | freshwater metagenome | isolation source: river surface water | place: USA:Blue River Watershed | collected 2017-08-19
ACCCCAATCTGCCATTCATCTTTAGCGGGTACTCTGGTCGAATTACGCCCAGGGGGATGTCTGAGGCCGATGCATTTAAGAAGTTAATTCAAGAGCAGGGCCTAAATAGTGAAAACGCCCATTACGAAAACCAATCTCGTAATACCTATGAAAACGTGCTTTATATGAAGCCGATGATTCAGGAGTTTGGCTTAAAAACTGAGGCTGGACAAACGAAGCCCTGGCTTTTAATCACCTCCGCTCGTCATATGTATCGCTCCGTGAAGATCTTCCAAAAACAAGGCCTAGAAGTATTGCCAATGCCAGTGGATTACCAAACTGCCAATCGCCTGCAATGGACAATGTTTGATTTGGTCGATGGAGCTCGCAATTGGAATATCCTCATTCATGAAATTGTGGGTCTTTTGGCCTATTGGATTACTGGAAAAATCTAGATATTCTGTAAAATATTACTTATGACTTCGGCTAAAAAAGCACCTCCTGCTTCAGAACTAGCTTCTGTCCCGAAGTTATCTATTTCTTTTTCGGCCGACCATCTCGCAAATCAGTTTCTAATTGCCATGCCAGGCATGGTAGACCCTAATTTTGCTGGCTCCCTCATTTATTTGTTTGAGCATACCGAGAGAGGGGCCATGGGCTTAGTAGTTAATCGTCCGACAGAGGTTGACCTGGCAACTCTTTTTGACAAGATTGAGCTCAAGTTAGAGATTGCACCTTTGTTAAAGCAACCAGTGTATTTTGGTGGACCCGTTCAAGTGGAGCGCGGATTTGTGTTGCATGAGTCTGATGCGTTGTCCCCTTATAGCTCTTCTTTGATCATTCCGGGCGGTCTGACTATGACAACATCGAAAGATGTTTTAGAAGCCGTGGCAGCCGGTAAAGGACCGCAACATTTTTTGATGACCTTGGGTTACTCGGGTTGGGGTGCCGGTCAACTTGAAGAGGAGATTGCTCTCAATGGTTGGATGAATGTACCGCTCAGTCGAGAGCAAATGATTGAAATTATCTTCAATACTCCTTCTAGTCAGCGTTATGAAAAAGCGGTGACCCACCTGGGATTCGATTTATCGCATCTTTCTGGTGAGGCTGGACATGCCTAGGGTATCCACGGTCATGTCTTTTGATTACGGAACTCGCAGAGTAGGTTCGGCAGTGGGTAATTCCTTGACCCAATCAGGTCAGCCACTAAAAACAATTATGGCAACGAATGCTGATGCCCTTTTTCAGGAAATTGAAGGCCTATTGAAGGAGTGGCAACCAGACCAGCTGGTGGTCGGAAAGCCGCTTCACCCAGATGGTGCTGTACATGATATGACTGCTAAAGCCTTGCGCTTTGGTAATCAACTGCATGGTCGCTTTCACATACCCGTGGCATGGGTTGATGAGCGCTACTCATCAGCAGTATTAGAGGGTAATGTAGAGATGCTTGACAATCTAGATGCGCATTCTGCTGTATTGATTTTAGAGCAATATTTTGCTGAGCAAAATTCCAAGCCTTTGAGCCAATAAACCATATCAGAATAATTTGAATAAATACCGGACTAAAGAATGAATGCAGAGCAGCTTTACAAGAAATTACTCGAGAATCTGTACCTAAGAGCGAAACAAGGTCCATTTGAGCTTGCAGGATTAGCCATGGGAGGCGCCTGGATTGCTGAGCGTTTAGCTGCTGATTTAGGTCTCTCGCACTTTGGTGTGATTAATGTTGCCTTTCATCGTGACGATTATGCAGAGAAGGGCATGACTGCCTTACGAACAGCGAGCACCATGACCACCCAGTTACCATTTGATGTGAATGGTGCCAATATTATTTTGATAGATGATGTGTTGCTCACCGGTAGAACCGTCCGAGCCGCCTTGAATGAATTGTTTGATTTTGGCCGACCTGCAAAAGTTGAGTTGATGGTGCTGGCTGATCGAGGAAATCGTGAGTTACCGGTGTGTGCTAATTTTGCGGGTGAGCAGGTCATGGTTCCAGAAAACCAAATTTTGGTTTTGGAGAGAGATGCCGCTGGCAAGTTTAACTTTCAGATAGAGGAGCGTGCTGAATGAGTCAGCAAGTCAATCAATTTAATGCGGCTGGAGAGTTAACGCACCTGCTTACCCTTGAGGGTCTTCCGAAGGAGCAAATTCTTCACATTTTAGATACCGCCAAGCAGTTTGTGAGTGTTACCGATCCTGCGCGCGAAGTGAAAAAAGTACCATTACTTCGAGGTAAGAGCGTTTTCAATTTGTTTTTTGAAAACTCTACTCGTACTAGAACGACTTTTGAAATCGCTGCCAAACGTTTATCGGCAGATGTCATCAATTTAGATATTTCCACATCTTCCACTGCTAAGGGCGAAAGTTTATTAGATACGATTGATAATTTAGTAGCAATGCAGGCAGATATATTTGTGGTTCGCCACAGCGTTTCTAGGGCGCCGATTGAAATTGCAAATCACTTACCAGGACATGTTCATGTAGTGAACGCTGGCGATGGAAGTCATCAGCATCCAACGCAGGGATTACTGGATATGTACACCATGCGTCACTTCAAGCAAAGCTTTAAGGGCTTGAAGGTCGCTATTGTGGGCGACATAGTCCATAGTCGAGTAGCTAAATCGAATATTCATGCGCTGACTACCCTAGGTTGTGAAGATATTCGCGCCATTGGTCCAGAAAGTTTGTTGCCAAGCGATTTAAATATGCTGGGTGTGAAGGTATTTCATAGCATCGAAGAAGGTTTAAAAGATGTAGATGTGGTCATGACGCTGCGCATTCAGAAGGAGCGCATGGAAGTGGGTCAAGTACCTGAGGGTGATGCGTTTTTTAGGCAGTATGGCTTAACCCCAAGTCGTTTGGCGCTAGCAAAATCAGATGCGATTGTGATGCATCCAGGGCCGATGAATCGTGGGGTAGAGATTGACTCTGCAGTTGCAGATGGCCCCCAGTCAGTCATTTTGAATCAAGTAACTTTTGGTATCGCTGTGCGGATGGCGGTTATGTCAATTGTGGCTGGTAATTAAATCAGTAATAGCCTTGGCGATATGTTGATCAAAATGAACGTGACTATCCAGTATTAATTCATCTTGAGCGGCAGCGCTAGAGTGCTCTAAATTATTGCTAATCACGACATTAAAGCGACAGAGCTTTGATAAGCCAAACATTTCTGCCCACGAGTTATTGCGATGAGGGTTGATTTCTAAAACTTTGACATCGTCATCGAGAAAGAGGAGATTGAATACCCCAGCTCCTACCATATACGTAAATGTCTTCGCGCTAGCTAAAGTATTGAGGTAGTCCTTAAAACTTAGCTTGGATAAAAAGACTTGCTCAATAGCATTTTCTTTTAAAAATTCTTGATCAATATTGAGTAAATTCTTACGGCTTAATTCATTTCGGCCATATATTAAATTTTTAGTTCTGATTTCGACAATATCATGACTAGTAAAACATCTTGATTTAATTTCCCGACAGATTTCTTGATAGTTAGGATAGATCTGCAAATCTCTTCCTTCCGGTGTCACAATGAGATCAGAGAAACTATAGACAGTGTCGTAGTCTAGAAATATTAAATCACTTGGGTCGATAACGGATTCCAAAAACTCTCTTTGAAATACATTACCCTTAATTGATACACAGACTCGCTTTTTATTATTTCGCCATTCAAGGTAAAAAGGAAAGAAAACATCATGGAAAAAATGGGCAATATTATCTGTATGAATAATGAGTAAATAAAAAGATTCACCTTCCAGATTTTTTGTCTTCAGGTTAAATGGAAATAAAGACCGTCTGCGAATAAAGTGAACCCGATCATTTTTTACAGATATTGCCTTTTTAGTAAACAGCTGATCTTGATAAAGAATGTAGTTGGCCCCACCCGCTAAGGAAAATAGGAGTTTCTGGAAGAGGTCTCTGATTTTTAGCATGCAGATTGAATATCCAATATGGTCTGGGAAGGCTACTATAATTCTAGTTACAAATATGATTTTAAGCGGTGATATAAAGGTGCTGATTGAAAGCTAAATCGATTGCGCAACAGAAAAATTGGCTTCTGCTTTCTCATGCATTCAATATGGATGGTAGAGCAGCCAGTTTAACCATTACGGATAAGATCCCTTATTTTTTAAAAGCTGGAATTCAGCCGACTGTATTTAGTGCAATTACCGGCCTGAAAGACGAGCGCTTTCCACATAAGCAATTTTTGGCTTGGGGTCCGGCTGCTTTTAGGTTTGATTTCCGTCATTGGATTGCCAATCAATATGGCCGCGGGTTCATTTATAAGATTACTACGAGAACAGTCTCCATTCTTTTGGCGCCATTTATTGGAATAGAGAAGTTATTACTCGGATATTCCAGTCAGTGGTCATGGGCGCTACCTGCATTTGTACGGGGTTATTTCTTGATTCGTAGTGGTAAGGTCGATGTCATTTATTCGATTGGTAGTGCTTGGTCTGCACACTTGGCCGGTGTGTGGTTAAAACGAGCAACAGGCCTACCGTTGATCTCTGAAGTTCATGATCCGTTGGTAATTCGTAAGAGCCCCCAAGATCAGGGTTTTGAGAAGCCCAAAAATCGCGATGCACGCTTTCGTCACTATTTGGAGAGTCAGCTTTGTAAGTATTCAGATTATGTATGGTGGTTTACCGATGGTGCTTTGCATTACGCCAAAGTAAGGAATCCAAATCTAAATACCACCGGAAATGCCGTCGGTTTTGTGGTGATGCCTGGCGCCAATCCTCCAGGGGAGATGCATGGTGTTTCTCATCATCAATATGGAAATTACCTGAATCTATGTCACTTTGGCTCATTAGCAAACGATAGATCACTTTCCATTATTTTGAAGGCTGCCCACACTCTTTTTGCCAAGTATCCAGAGGCTAAACAATACTTACGTGTTCACGCCTACGGGGCTCCTCTTGATCAATTATCAATAGAGGCAATAAAACAATTTGATTTTTCTGATGTGTTATTAGCACATGGCCGTCTTGAGTATGATCCTGAAACTGGCAAATCAGGGCGCGAAAGAGTCGCGCAAAAAATGCAAGAAGCCGATGTCTTAATTTTGTTACATGGAAATGATGAGTGGTGTGCAGAGTACATCCCCTCCAAATTTTATGACTACTTATGGGCTGGAAGGCCGATTTGGGGTATCACCCACCGTAATCCACAATTAGATCAAATGCTGCTAGAGCGTCAATCATATTTAAGTGCGGATGGCGATGATGCAGGTATCGCGATGGCGCTGGAGAGAATTTGGCTTGATTGGAAACAAAAACAACTTTTACAACCTCTATGGCGCCCTATTGGCGTGGATCAGGCGGTTAGCAGTATCCTGTCGCATATTGCTCAAGAAAAGGCCGCCCCTTGAAAGACCTTGTTCTTTACTGTAAATCTTATCGCAAAGATTTTTTGCGATTAAAACGACTGCTGAAATCAATTTCTGATTTCAATGCTGATCGTATTCAGTTCTATATTTCCACTCCAAAGGCTGATTATGAGTTATTAACCCAGCTTGTTGGTTCTGAGGGCTATGTGTGGGTATCGGATGAGTCTATTCTTGAGTCAAATCCTGCGGTACCAGCTGGAATTGAGAAAACTAAATCGGGAAGTTTGACGCAGCAAATTGTGAAGTCTGAATTTTGGCGTCTAGGCTTGTGTGAAAATTACGTCTGCTTAGACTCGGACTGCATCTTTATAAAGCCTTTTTATAAGTCTGATTTCATCGCCAATGATGGTCATCCATATACGGTGATTTATCAAAATAAAGAGTACTTTCAAGTGGCGATAGATCGTGGTTTTGCAAAAGCACCACATCAGCTGATGGCTGAAGGGAATAGGGTTAAGCAGTTATTTGGACGTCAGGGTCCAAATTATTATTGCCCTTGTCCGCCATTTATTTGGTCTTCTAAGGTTTGGAGATCCCTTGAGGGGCGTTACTTAAAACCCAAAGGCCTTTCTTTTTGGGATATCTGTACACCAGAGCACCCTGAAACACTGCTCTATCTAGAGGCTTTACTCAATTACAAAGCGATTCCACTGCATCCGATAGAGCAGCTGTTTCGTATTTATTATTACGATTGGCACTACTATCTACTCCGCCGCATTGGCGAAACTCCAGTGAAGTTGAAGGAGCACTATTTGGGTGTTATCTATCAATCAAGTTGGGATTTGAGTTTGGATTATGGTGCCAGTCAAAAATCTATTTTCTCAAGAGCGCTGAAAAAAATGAAGCGTTTTGGCCGCTATTTGCAAAGTTTTATCTAATGACTTCAAGGCCACTCATTAGCGTACTGATGCCGGCATACAACTCAGAGTTGTATATTGCTGAGGCAATCAATAGCATCCTGCAGCAGAGTTACCAACAGATAGAGTTAATTATTTTCGACGATGGCTCTACTGATCAGACTCGCCAGATTATTCAGAGCTTTGCTGATCCTCGAATTGTGAAAATGCTATCTGATCAGAATTATGGCGTTGTCAGGGCGCGTAATGACATGATTGATAGGGCAAGCGGTCAATATATTGCTCTGATGGATGCAGATGATATTGCCGATCCTTTGCGACTAGAAAAACAGTTGCATAGCTTGGAGGCTGGTGAATGTGATGTATGTGGAAGTGCCCAATGGGTTCTGGATGAGGCTACTGGTAAGTTAAAAAAATCAAAGGATATCTTTTCCGATCCTGATTTACGCTCATTGCTTTCGGTTTACTGTGGGCTTTGTAATTCTGCAATGATGGGTAAAGCAGAAATTTTTAAACGCTTTAAGTACGATACATCTATCTTAACCTCTGAAGATTATTACCTATGGGTTCAGATGGCAGCTGCAGGGTATCGATTTATCAACCTGAAAGAACGTTTAATTACTTACAGGCGTTATCCTGCGCAAACTAGCTCAGTACATCTAGACAAATTTAGGGTCACAACGATTGAGGTGCAGAAGAAGTATTTAGATTTACTTGGGATTTCAGCAAAATTGTATCCACAACAGTTGCCATGGCCTAAAAGAATGAAAATTGGTATGGGTTTGTTAGAGGCGCTGAATAAAAAATTTCCAGGTGTCTCGCTGCGAGCAAATATGCAAATCTATGCGCGTTTTCAGTTTCGAAGAAATGGCATTTGGACGCCGTTAACCCGCTTAGAACGTTTATATATGGGGCTTTGGGCGACCTATTTGGCTTCCTAATCTCTGAGTACTTGCTGAAGATGGGCAAGTACTTCACTTTCCCTTAGTTCAGACTGCAGGCTTGACACTTCTAGCAGTTGATTGGCTCCTCGATAGGAGTGCCACATTGCTGGCATCACTTTTGTTTGTTGATTTAGCATACCTGCTAAGTGGCTCATTCCACTTTTAGAGCCAATCAATATATCGGCATGTAACAGATGGTGAAACGAACTCATGAAATCGCTATCAATATGTTCGTGGACTTCATGCAGAGTATTTTGGAAATAAGCTTTCCAGGAAAAAGGTTGTCCGCTTTCGGAGTAATAATTCCCATCTTTACCTTCGCTAAAAATATGGATGGCAACTTTTCTTTGGGTATTACGTAAGATCATATGAAGAATTTCTAAATACCAAGTATCGGGCAGCATCCTGGACGAAAGATCTGAGAACTGTCGATCTGGTAATAAATCTCCACGGCGAATATGCACAGCAATATTTAGCTTTTTTGGATCATAAGAGAGATCAATGGGATGTTGCTCTCGCGCATTTGAATAAGCATTCAAAAACCATTCTCTGGTCGAGGCATATTCATAATCCCCAAAGCGATTATTGCTAATTTTGAAGGCAATATTAGGCCCTGGGTGACTTTGAATGAATTCATCGATTGTTCTGTAGATGTCATGATCATTTTGCTCGTTAGAGGGAATATGAATCTCAAAAAGGGGCAATTCAATGAGCTTAATTTCTCCGCTCCGAACCTTGCTTTCTATTTTTTCCCGGCTAGGTAAGAGCGCGATTGGATTGAGCATGGTGTTGAGATCATCCCCAATATTATGGGTCTCATTGGGCTTACGACCTCTGAGTTTGCGCAAGTTTTGCTTCATGCGCCATTTGAAGGATTGGTGATGGGACTTGGTGAGTTGAGTCTCAGAGTAGGCAAACTGTAACTGATTGCGATTGGCAATTTTGAGGGCACGATTCAAAATTCCCATTGAGTGTCCGATACCTGCATCAGGATTATCGTAATCGAGGATATAGCGATTATCCATGTTTTAGGTCTTTTAGAATCTTGCTCATAATGATTGACACATAAGTTGATGTATCAAATTCAAGGGCTTTAGGACTTGCCAAAAATTCACGGATATTTTCTTGATATGTTGTGAACTCCTGCGCGCTCATGCTTAAAAGGAAGCGGTGAACTTCGGCGGTATCCTTGAACTCTCGCCTATCGATAAAACAAGCTTTAGGAATATGATTCGTAATCGTATGAGAGCCCCAGTAGACCGGAACGCAGCCTCCAAAAAAGCAATCGAAAATTTTTTCGCTAATGTAATCAGGAAGATTAGCCACGTTTTCATAGCAATAGGCAAACTTTGTTTTTCGGTAGATCGATTCTTTATCCTCTACTTCTCCTGCATAACTTGGAAAAGGTTTATAGCCAATCAATTGAGTTGCCAGTCGCTTAAAGCGTCTAGACACCTTTTCGGATGCAGTAAAGGCAGGTTCCGGCTTGCTCCAACCTAAGCCAAATAGGGAAAAATATTGGGGTGCATGTGTCTCATACCAGCGAATGACTGCTAATCGCTCGCGATATAGATCATTGTCAAGACCTTTTGGGAATGCCTTATTTGCATTAATGATGCAGGAAAAAATAGGCCTCTCAGCGAAAGAGGGCGTAGCGTCATTGCGAATTTGATTGGGGATAAAGAGGTGGCTGACATTTGGTAGGCTTGAAAAGTCCGTATTCCAGGTAAATACGCCATCAAATTGGTTGAGATAGTTTTGATCTCGATTTCGGGGGCAAATATATGGGTTTTCAGTAGCAATCAGGTACTTTGGGCCAGAAATTTGATCTAAGGGCTGACCATCATGCAAAATACTAAAAGCAATTTCTCGACCCTCGTTGACATCTGGGTTGTTTAACTCAATACCGTGCTTCAGAAATTCTGACCTGAGTAATCTATTGGTAAAAGTTGGGTTGTAGGTATGATGTTGATCGATTTCCTCAAATGAGGCATTTTTTACCCTATCAGGTTGATAGTAATTGGCAAATAACATTTATATATGACTCTAGTGAAGTTTCGAAAACCCGCTCGTAAGCCTATAGCCGACTCCAAAATTTTGCTGGCTGGCCCGATTAGAAATGTAGCGCATACGATTCAAAATGAGGTTGAAACCTTGGCGGCAAGTTTGGGTAACTTCAAGGAAATTTATTGCTTTGTAGTTGAGAGCGATTCTAGTGATGATACCCCGAAAAAATTAGAGGAACTACAAAGCAGTATTAAAAATTTCTCGTTTGTTAGTGTGGGTAACTTAAGTAAGCAATATCCAAGACGTACTGATCGTATTGCTATGTGCAGGAACATCATTATTGATGCAGTAGCTTCTAAGCCCGAATACGCTGATATTGATTACATTGCCATGGCTGATCTAGACGGTATGAATGCTCTGGTCACCCCAGAAAAAATTGCGCAATGCTGGGAGGTTGAAGAGCCATGGGATGTGATTACGGCTAATCAATTGGGTGAGTATTACGACATCTGGGGCTTAAGCCATCCTTATTGGAATCCCATGGATTGCTGGGAGCAAAAGCATCGATTGGAGAATATTTTAGGTAATGATATGGCCCAAAATATTGCAGTGACTTGTAAGCAGTCCCCGATAGATCCGAGAGCCGATCTAATTGAGGTGGATTCTGCATTTGGTGGACTGGGTATTTATACAAGGGAATCATTTTTAGCGGGAAGATATGCCGGAACTGATGATCAGGCTGGCGGTATTGATGTCGCCGATCATATTCCATTTCATCGCGATTTACGTCAAAAGGGATATCGTATTTTTATTAACCCAGCTTTGATTAATTGCGATAAGACGCCAGGTGGGTCCCCTGAGGTTGTTATCTTACCTAAACCAAAGGGTGGACTAAAATTCATCCAGAGCTTAGGGATTCTTTTGTTTGGCAAAAAGCGTTTTAATAAATACTTAGAGATGATGCATACGCCATAAGACAAAATAACAGAGGTTATGAATGATTTTAGTAACGGGTGGCGCAGGCTTTATTGGTGGTAACTTTGTTTTAGACTGGTTAAAAGTACCAGAAAATGAAGGCATTATTAATTTGGATAAATTAACGTATGCCGGAAATCTCGCGACTTTAGAGTCATTAAAAAATGATTCTCGTCATATCTTTGTGCATGGAGATATTGGTGATCAAGTATTAGTCACCAAACTGTTGAATGATTTTCAGCCTCGTGCGATTGTTAATTTTGCTGCCGAGAGTCATGTAGACCGTTCGATTCATGGCCCTGCTGACTTTGTTAATACAAATATTGTAGGAACATTTAACTTACTAGAGTGTGCACGAGAGTATTGGAATAGTCTTGAAGAAAAGTTAAAAGCAAACTTTCGCTTTCATCACGTATCAACAGATGAGGTCTATGGCTCACTTTCTGTGACGGATCCTGCTTTTACTGAAACCAATCCTTATGAGCCCAATAGCCCATATTCAGCCTCTAAGGCGGCTTCTGATCATTTGGTACGAGCCTGGTTTCATACTTATGGATTCCCGGTAGTGACAACCAATTGCTCCAATAATTATGGGCCATATCATTTCCCGGAAAAGCTTATTCCACTAGTGATTTTGAATGCCTTAAACAATAAACCTCTTCCAATCTACGGTGATGGTCAACAGATTCGTGATTGGCTTTATGTGGGCGATCATTGCTCAGCTATTCGTGAAGTATTGGCCAAAGGCAAATTGGGTGAGACTTATAACATTGGTGGCTGGAATGAAAAAGCCAATATTGATGTTGTGAAAACCATTTGCAGTATTTTGGATGAGCTCAAACCTCGTCCAGATGGCAAAGGCTATGCAGAGCAGATTACTTATGTAAAAGATCGCCCAGGACATGATCGTCGTTATGCGATTGATGCTAGTAAAGTTGAGCGTGATCTGGGATGGCGTCCAGAAGAGACATTTGATACCGGTATTCGTAAAACAGTGCAATGGTATTTAGATAATCCAGTTTGGATTGAGGGCGTGGTGAGTGGTTCCTATCGCGATTGGCTCCAAAAGCAATACCACTAATCGCTAATAGTTCAACACATAATGAGATGAAGTAACTACGTGAATATTTTAGTTTTCGGTAAAGATGGTCAGCTAGGCCAAGCATTTAAAACACTTTTTAATGCCTTGCCTAGAACCAAAAATGTCAATATTCAGTATGTCGGTCGGACTGAGTGCGACTTAAGTAATGTAGATGCATTAAAGGCGTTACTCAAAAAAGAGAGTCCGGACCTCATCATCAATACATCTGCTTATACGGCGGTAGATAAAGCAGAAACAGAAGTTGATCTTGCATTTGCAATCAATGCAACTGCGCCAGAATGCATGGCTCAATATGCTGTTCTACACAATGCTACTTTTTTGTATTACTCAACCGATTATGTTTTTGATGGAAGTAAACAAGGATGGTATGTCGAGAATGACGATCGTAATCCTCTAGGTGTTTACGGCAAGAGCAAAGCAGCAGGTGAATTAGCTATTGAGCAGATTTTTGCAGATTCATCTTCAGGAAAATTTGCAATTTTTAGAACCAGTTGGGTTTATGGCAATGGCGGCAACTTCATTCGTACGATGTTACGTTTAGCAAAAGAGCGTGAAGAATTAAAAGTCATTCATGACCAGTTTGGCGTGCCTACTCCTGCAACATGGTTGGCGCAGGTCAGTTTGGATTTGGTCTTAGATTCTCAATTCAACCTCAAAAATTTTGAATCTGGAATTTATCACGCGATTCCAGCAGGCGAGACTAGTTGGCATGGTTTAGCTTGCTTAGCGGTTCAGGCCGCCATTGATAATGGAGTAGTTCTAAAAGCCAGCCCAGCCGCCATTAAACCTATTCATGCTGTTGAGTATCCTTTGCCAGCTCCGCGACCCATGAATTCCCGCATGGATAGCTCTAAACTACGCTGCGCCCTACAAAATCAGGCTTCTAAAGCCTCGCACTCTTATAATGAATCCCAAAATATGTCCAATTTCCCTGCATGGGATGGCATGGTTCAAGAATATGTATCCAGGCTAGCAGCAGACGGTTTGATCTAAAAGCTGCTCTCTAGTCTGTGGTGCCAGATAGGAGTTATTTGCATGGCAGTTAAGCGTAAAGGCATTATTTTGGCTGGCGGTTCTGGCACTCGCCTCTATCCGGTGACTCAGGCAGTCTCAAAGCAGCTAATGCCAGTTTATGACAAGCCCATGGTGTATTACCCGCTGAGCACTTTGATGTTGACTGGTATCCGCGATATCCTGTTAATTTCTACTCCACAAGATACACCTCGCTTTTCAGATTTATTAGGCGATGGCTCGCAGTGGGGACTCAATATTGAATACTGTGTGCAGCCTTCACCGGATGGCTTGGCACAAGCATTTACCTTAGGAAAAAACTTTGTTGGCAATCATCCAAGCGCTCTAGTGTTGGGCGACAATATTTTTTACGGTCATGAATTAGTGGATCAACTCAATAGTGCAAATGAGCGTACTGTTGGGGCATCTGTTTTTGCTTATCATGTGAATGATCCAGAACGTTATGGCGTAGTAGAGTTTGATAAAGACTATAAGGCTCTATCCATTGAGGAAAAGCCAGTAAATCCTCGCAGTAGCTATGCAGTGACGGGTTTATATTTTTATGACAATCAGGTTTGTGATATTGCCGCCTCTATTAAACCGAGTGCTCGCGGCGAACTTGAGATCACTGATGTGAACCGTGTTTATCTGGAAAAAAATCATCTCAATGTAGAAATTATGGGTCGCGGCTTTGCTTGGTTAGATACCGGAACACACGACTCTTTATTGGATGCCGCAGGTTTTATTGCTACCTTGCAAAAGCGTCAAGGCCTGATGGTAGCTTGTCCAGAAGAGATAGCGTATCGCCAAGGATGGATTAGTGCGGAAACAGTTCAAAAAGTAGCGGCGCAATTGAGTAAAAATAGTTATGGTCAATACTTGAGCAAAATTTTGAAAGAACTGAGTAGTTCAGCACAGCCTATTTCTCTTTCAGTAAAAAAGTCTGTCAAATGAGCACATCCTCAAAGTTGCAGTTAACCCCTACTGCTATTCATGATGTATTGATTGTGGAGCCCAAAGTCTTTGGTGATGAGCGTGGCTGGTTTACTGAGTCATTTAATGCCGAAGATTTTGCTCAGGCAACTGGCCTGAACGTTCAGTTTGTACAAGACAACCATTCTTTTTCTCGTCAATGGACTTTGCGGGGCATGCACTATCAACAAGAAAAGACACAAGGTAAGTTAGTACGCGTTGTGAGCGGCAGCGTATTTGATGTGGCGGTAGATATTCGTCAGAATTCCCCGACTTATGGAAAATGGGTTGGGATTGAATTAAGTGCAGAGAACCATAAACAGTTATGGATTCCTGCTGAGTTAGCGCATGGTTTTTTGGTGCTTTCACCCACGGCTGAGTTTCTCTATAAAACAACCGATTACTATCATCCACAAAGCGAAGCTTGTCTTGCTTGGAATGATCCAACCGTAGATATTCAGTGGCCTCTGCCAGCTGGTATCCAACCCAATCTAAACGCAAAAGATTCTGCAGGATTATCGTGGGACCTTGCGCCCAAGTTTTAATATCTAAATCATCTTAAAAATAAGATAATGCTCATATGAGCGCTGTACCTTCAACTCCTTTAGCAAATCAACAACCTAATCCCAAGATTTTGTTGGTCAAACTCTCCTCTCTGGGAGATGTGCTGCATAACTTACCGATAGTTTGGGATTTGCGTGCTCGCCTGCCACATGCACAAATTGATTGGGTGATTGAAGAAGGGTACGTTCATTTACTGGAGCCACTTCGCAGTCGTGATGGTTTTAGAGGTATTGATCGTATTATTCCGTTTGGTTTACGTCGCTGGAAAAAGAATCTATTGAAGTTATCGACTTGGCAAGATTTCTTCACCTTTAAAAGACAGCTGCAGGAAGTTTCATATGACATCATTATCGAAACTCAAGGCCTCTTAAAGTCAGCGATGGTTTGTTCTTTAGCCAATAAGTCGTCAAATTGTATAGTTGCAGGCCTAGCAAATGCTACAGAGTTTTCTGGATATGAGCCCATTGCCCGGTCTTTTTATAACCAATCTGTTCAAGTTCCAACGCAATGTCATGCGGTAGATCGCTCGCGTTGGGTTATGTCTTCGGCATTGAATTGGCCATTGGTGGACCGCACTGTTGTGCCACAGTTTTATCCAGAGCTTTATCAACGTTTCCTAGATATAAATTCAAGAGAGGTTTCTCGGGCTTTTAAGCGGCCGTATGTCCTCTGTTTTCATTCGACAGCCAGAGAGGCTAAGCGCTGGTCAAACCAAAACTGGATAGCCTTGGGTAAAGAGCTCACGAGCAAAGGTTACCAATTAGTATTTCCCTGGGGTAATGCAAAGGAGCGTGCCGTAAGTGTTGAAATTGCTAATGCGGTGCCTGGCTCTGTAGTACCAGAAGCATTTTCAATTGAAGAGGCTTTTTCTATGATTTCGGGTGCAGCTCTCACAGTTGGTGTGGATACAGGGCTCACACATCTTGCGGCTGTTTTGAATAAGCCTACCGTAGAAATCTATTGTGACTCACCTCGGTGGAAAACCGAGGGTTATTGGTCAAACCATATTCGTAATGTTGGTGATATTCAAGCGCCACCAAGAGTGGCTGATGTGATTGAAGCTTCGCTAAGTTTGCTCAATTAACGTAGCAAAGCATTAATTGCGACTAGATCCTCATCTGTCAGAGCAGCAGCGTGTGCCTTTAACTTAATCGCATTTAGAATGGTGTTGTAACGTGACTGTTGTAATAGCGAGCGCGTATTGATGAGGGAATCGAGTGCAATCAAAACATCAATATTGATTAAGGTACCAACTTGGAATCCTAGTTTGCTTGACTCTAGCGCAGATGAAGTTGAGCGTTCAGCTGCCTCATATGCTTTAACGCTAGCTAAACCACCATAAAAGCCTGTAAAGGCGGCCCTTGTATTTTGGGCTGCAGTACGACGATAGTTGTCGTAGTTTGCTTTTGCAGCATCTAGTAATGCAGCATTCTGACGAATAAGTGAGCTGTTGTAGCCGCCAGATACCAACGGAATAGTCATTTGTAGTGCTACGGTATTGTTATAAATATTCGTATTGGTTGGCGTGTAATTATTCGGTGTGCCATTTGATGTGTTGTATCCAGTAGTGCCAACAAAATTCACAGTAGGATAATTTAAGGCTTGTGCACCACGATATGTGCTTTCTGCCAAATTCACAGACAGTTGTCCGGCCAATACATTAAAGTTTGATGACTCTGCTTGATGAATCCAGTCGTCTAAAGTTTGGCCAGGAGGGAGATGCGGATTTACGCTCTCTGCAATCGGATTGCCTTTAGAGTCCTTGCTCTTACTGCGGGGATCTTTGAGGACGCCCTCAATTTTGGCATCTTTCATAAGAGGTTTTAACGCACCTACAGGACGACCCACTAGCTGCTCCAGTGCACCCCGCTTGACTATGAGATCCGCTTGAGCAGAAATCTCTTGTGATTTTGCTAGATCAAGAGCCGCTTGAGCGGTATTCACATCAACAATGGTTGCAAGTCCAGCATCAAATTTTGCTTGAGCAACATCGAGCTGTTGCTTAATTAAATCTTTTTTATTTTTATAGAGCGCTACGTTGTCTTGGCTAGTAAGCGCATCAAAATAGGCTTGTGACACACGTAATATGAGATCTTGCTGTGCCGAGAAAAAGCGCATATCCGCTAATCTCGTATTTAAGTCACCTTGCTTAAAAAGTTCTAATGCCGCTACGTTAAAGACGGGTTGTGTGAGCGTGACGGTATAGCTTTTTTGGTCAAAAACGCGGGAATTGCCTGCGTTATTGGAAACTACTGTACTGCCAGCGCCACGTTGGTAGTAGCGCGTTCCACCGGGCGTGGCATTAGCCTGAGGCATCAATAAAGAGAAGCCTTGCCAATAGAGCTCTTTACTTGCTTGATAGTTAAAGCGAGCTGCGGTTAAAACAGGATCACTAAAAGCAGCCTCTTGATAGAGTTGAATTAAATCGTTTAATTGACCCTTTACCTCAGTATTTTTGTCCCCAAGTAAATTGGATGGAGCTAAAACGGGGGGTACTGCTGGCTTGCTTGGAGGGGGTGCTACCTGAGGCGGTTGCTCTAAGCCAATAAGGGTTGATGCACTCATTGGGGTGGGTAAAGCAGGTTTAGCCGCGCCATTAGGGTTTTGGGCCAGCGCTGGCAATGATGACCATGCTCCGAGACCGAGCGCTTGAATCAGGATCAAACCAAAGGTGGTTAGTCGAGAAAGTCTAAAGCGAGTGAGGGTCATGTAATTCGGATACTTTCCAGTGTGCCATGCAGTTTAAGGCTAATTTATTCAAAATGCTTATTTAGGCACTATTTTGCCAAATACCTTAAGTAGATCCTATATGCCTATAAAATTTAGGCCATGGATCTTATTTTGTTGCTAAAAGCAGTCATTCTGGGGGTGGTAGAGGGATTAACGGAGTTTTTGCCGATCTCTAGTACTGGCCATTTAATTTTAGTGGGTGACTTGCTCGACTTTAATGATGATCGCGGTAAAGCTTTTGAGATCATTATTCAGTTTGGAGCCATCTTAGCGGTTTGCTGGGAGTTTCGGAAAAAACTTTTGAAGGTGGCGAGCTCTTTCATGGATAGCGGTATTGCACGTCGATTTGTGTTGAACTTATTGATTGCCTCTATTCCGGCAATGAGTCTGGGCTTTTTATTCGGCAAGCACATCAAAGCTGTATTGTTTTCACCAATTCCAGTCGCTAGCGCATTTATTGTCGGCGCGCTGATTATTTTTTGGGCTGAGAGTCGTCAACAAAATATCAAGAGTGTTCCTAATCATATTCAAACTGTCGATGACCTTACCGCTATGGATGCATTGAAAGTAGGTTTAGCACAATGTGCTGCTTTGATTCCGGGGACATCCCGTTCTGGCGCAACGATTATTGGCGGAATGTTATTTGGTATTCCGCGTGCAGTCGCCACAGAATTCTCTTTCTTCTTGGCTATCCCAGTCATTGGTGGTGCTACTGCTTATGAATTACTCAAACTCTGGAAGGCTCCAGTAGCTTTCTCCGGAGAATTTACTCTGGCAATCATCGTAGGTTTCATTGCTGCCTTCATTTCCGCATTTATATGTGTGCGCTGGCTCATTCACTACGTGGCACATCATAATTTCATTCCATTCGCTTGGTATCGAATATTTTTTGGGCTTTTGGTATTAATTACGTCATACACCGGCTTAATTGCTTGGTCGCAGTAATTAGCTATTTTAGGAATTCATATGGACTCATCAATTGACGCAATTACCAATAATATTCAATTGGCATTGGCGCCTGTATTTTTATTGACCGCAGTTGCAACTTTGATTAATGCAATCTCAGGACGTTTGGCTCGCTCAGTTGACCGTATGCGTGCGATTCGACGTGCTATTGATGAGGGGTTAGTAAAGGATCCGTTGCTATTAAAAAATATGAATCAAGAAGCAAATGAAGCTAAAGTGCGCGGGCGTCTTTGTACTGCCGCCATATTCTTTGATGTGTTAAGTGGAGTCTTCATTTCTCTTACAGTACTAGAGCTATTTTTCTTTCAGGCTGGTGCAGTTCGCTCTTTGCAAGCAACTTATGTCGTTTGGACTTTTGTATTTGGCCTGCTCTTTTTTGTGACATCCTTATCGATTGTATTGGCCGAAATTGTCTATGCATATCGCTCTGCAGGTTGGAATAATCCCGCGCTCGATAAGTGAGTGCATTGATCAATAATATTTTTTTAAATCTAGGATCATTATGAACAAAATCCTCATCACTGGTGGCGCTGGCTTCCTAGGCTCTCATCTCACTGAGAAACTCCTGAAAGAGGGCAATGATGTGTTGGTGGTCGATAACTACTTTACGGGTACCAAAGAGAACTTGGCTCACTTGTTGCCTAATTCTCGCTTAGAGCTCATGCGTCATGATGTGACCTTTCCACTCTATGTGGAAACCAATCAGATCTATAACCTCGCTTGTCCAGCTTCACCGGTGCACTATCAATATGATCCTGTGCAAACTACCAAGACTAGCGTCCATGGTGCTATTAATATGCTCGGTCTTGCAAAGCGCACCAGAGCGCGTATCTTACAAGCTTCAACAAGTGAGGTCTATGGCGACCCAGAGGTGCATCCCCAACCAGAAGCATACTGGGGCAAAGTGAACCCCATCGGGATTCGTTCTTGTTATGACGAAGGCAAACGCTGTGCTGAGACTCTCTTTTTTGACTACTACCGTCAGCACAACTTAGACATCAAGGTCGTACGTATCTTTAATACTTACGGCCCTAGAATGCATCCCAATGATGGCCGCGTGGTAAGTAACTTCATCGTCCAGGCATTGCAGGGCAAAGACATCACCATTTATGGTGATGGACAACAAACCAGAAGCTTTTGTTATGTTGATGACCTCATTGATGCGATGGTCGGCATGATGAACTCCGAGCAAGGCTTTACCGGACCAGTCAATATTGGCAATCCGGGTGAGTTCACGATGCTGCAATTGGCGCAGACAGTCCTCAAGCTCTCAGGCAGTAAATCCAAGATCATTCATCAGCCCTTGCCATCAGATGATCCTAAGCAACGTCAACCTAATATTGATTTAGCGAAAGCGAAACTCGGATGGCAACCCAAAGTGAATCTGGAGGATGGTCTGAAAGAGACGATTGCTTACTTTAGGAAGATAGTGGGTTAAGTGGTGGGCTCTGCTTCCCCTCATTCTGAGAAGCGCTATGAACGGATTCGATCCTTTGTTCTAAGAGCAGGAAGAACAACAGCTGGACAGCAGCGTGCCATTGAGGAACTAGGTCCCCGATTCCTCATTCCTTATCAAACTTCTATTCTCAATTTAACCGAGGCATTTGGGGGTTCCCCCAATGCGAAGATTTTAGAGATTGGCTTTGGGATGGGGGAGACCACCGCTCAGATTGCGGCTCTGAGACCTGATGACGACTTCTTAGCGATTGAAGTACATCCTCCAGGTGTTGGTGCTTTATTAAAACTGATTGGTGAAAATCAGCTCACCAATTTGCGCTTGATTCGTCATGATGCTGTTGAGGTTCTGGAGAGTATGATTGCACCAGATTCTTTAGATGGTATTCATATCTACTTTGCCGATCCTTGGCACAAGAAGCGTCATCATAAGCGTCGTCTAATACAGGCTAAGTTTGTAAAGCTATTGATATCACGCCTGAAGCCTGGCGCGTATTTACATTTAGCTACCGATTGGCATAATTATGCCGAGCAAATGTTGTTGGTTCTCAATGCTGAGCCAGGGCTAGCCAATACCGCTTCAGAATTGGTAAAGATTGAGACTTTTTTTGCGGAAGATGTTGCCAAGCCTGACGAAGTTCCCAATGAATTTAAGCCCACCTTAGAGCAAATTAACTCTTTACATACTGGTTATGTGCCCAGACCTGAGTATCGTCCGATTACCAAATTTGAGAATCGTGGCGTCAAGCTAGGCCATGGTGTTTGGGATCTCGTTTATCAAAAGAAATAAACTAAAAAAGTAATGCGAATACAAACGTATACGAATACTCTTAGGTACCTATAGGCCTACGCAAACGTATTTCATCTCCAGGTATTCATCCATACCAAATACACTACCTTCGCGACCCAAGCCAGATTGTTTTACGCCCCCAAAAGGCGCAACTTCGTTTGAGATCATGCCGGTATTGACGCCAACCATGCCATACTCCAAGGCTTCAGCTACCCGCCATACACGACCAATATCGCGGCTGTAAAAGTAGGATGCCAAACCAAACTGGCTATTGTTAGCAAGCTGAATGACTTCTTCATCACTTTCAAAAGGAATGATAGGCGCTACTGGGCCAAAAGTTTCTTCATAAGTAATGAGCATTTGATTATTCACATTAGCCAATAAAGTAGGCTCAAAAAAGTTTTTACCTGCGATCGTTTGTTTGCCGCCAGTAATGAGTTTTGCGCCTTTGCTCAGAGCATCAGCAATATGTCGTTGGACTTTTTCAAGAGCAGCCGTTTCAATCAAGGGGCCTTGAGTAATTCCGGCTTCCAAGCCATTGCCTACTTTAACGCTGGAGAGTGCTTGGGTAAACTTTTCCTCAAATTGATCATGTACTTTTTTGTGAACATAAAAGCGGTTAGCGCAAACACAGGTTTGGCCTGAGTTTCTAAATTTAGAAGCCATAGCGCCAATCACTGCCGCATCAATGTCTGCATCTTCAAAGACAATAAATGGTGCATGACCTCCGAGTTCAAGGGCCACTTTCTTTACTGTGGGAGCGCACTGCTCCATCAGAATGCGACCTACCTCGGTCGAGCCGGTAAAAGAAAGGTGGCGCACTGTAGGCGATGCACACAGGGTTTTGCCAATCACAATCGACTGATTTGCATCGGCAGTCACGATATTGATCACACCATCTGGGATGCCAGCACGTTTTGCTAATTCAGCCAAGGCTAATGCCGATAGGGGAGTTAGTTCAGCGGGTTTGATGACAATGGTGCAGCCTGCTGCTAAGGCAGGCGCGATCTTACGGGTAATCATGGCGATCGGAAAATTCCAAGGGGTAATAGCGACGCAGACGCCAATCGGTTGCTTTAAGACCATCAGGCGTTTATCACTCCAGGTCGTCCCTAGAATCGATCCCTCAACGCGCTTTGCTTCTTCGGCAAACCATTCCACAAATGAGGCCCCATAAACTACTTCACCTGTTGCTTCTGCTAGAGGCTTGCCTTGCTCGAGCGTCATGAGCTTTGCTAAATCTTGGGTATTTTCAATAATCAGCTCAAACCATTTGCGCATGATTTGGGCGCGCTCTTTGGCCAATTTGCTACGCCATGCAGGGAGTGCTTTCTCTGCGGCAGCGATGGCCAGTTCAGCATCGCTACTTTCTAGGTTTGTTACTGCAGCAATAATCTCATCAGTTGCTGGGTTACTAACCTCGAAGGTCTTTGAAGAAGCGATCCATTTGCCATCAATAAAAGCCTCTTCCTTGAAGAGATGGATATCTTTCAAATGGCTACGGATATCTACTTTTTGCATGATTTTTTAACCTTAGTGAGCTAGGAGTTATTTTATCCCTTAGTGGATAAAAGAGCTTCAGGCCTCTCAGGTATAGAGGTGCAGCTATCGCCAGAGCTGGCTAGAGGGAGGTTTAGCCGGCTTGAGTTTCCGCGGTACGCAGCTTTTGGGCTAGTAGGTCTAGTACGCCGTTGACGTATTTATGGCCATCCGTACCACCAAAAGTTTTGGCGAGCTCCACTGCTTCATTAATCGCCACTTTATAGGGCACAGACAGGTCTGCAGCGAGCTCATAAGCGCCAATCAGTAGTGCTGCATGTTCTACAGGTGATAACTCATTAATGGGCCGATCTAATGCTGGGGTAATGATGGCTTCTAATTCATCAGTGCGAGTCAGAACGCCATTAAAGATGCCCTGGAAGAGTTCTAGCTGGCAGCGCTTGAATGCGGGATCTTCAGCCAGTTGTTTAGCGATTACTACACCATTTGGAATACTCCCCGCACGACGCATCACTAAGCTTTGATACACACCTTGAAGGGCATATTCACGTGCGCGACGACGTGGTGTGAGGGAGCGCTTAGGCGTTGGCTTGGATTCCTTGCCATTTTCGGGAAAGGGTGAACGAGCAGAGTTCTGATTAGTGCTAGACATAAGAGTTACTCTTCTTCGCTCGAGTTGATTTCAATATCTATATCAGGGGTTAATGCTAGAGCTAAATTGGCCATTTCTACAACGGCTTGTGCACATTCAGCACCTTTCACTTGAACCCGTGCATGAGCTTGTTCGTCAGTATCGCAAGTGAGGACACCATTAGCGATTGGCAATCCAGAGTCGATTGAAATACGGCTAATACCAGCAGCAGATTCATTGGAGACTAATTCAAAGTGATAGGTCTCGCCGCGAATGACAGCCCCTAAAGCTACTAAGCCATCAAACTCACCAGTCTCGGCGAGTTTTTGAAGAGCAAAAGGTATTTCTAGTGCACCAGGAACAGTGACGAGCTTGATATCCGATTGATGAACACCCAGGGAAATGAGTTCATTAATGCAAGCGTTAGTGAGGGCAACACAATGATCTTCATTAAAGCGTGCTTGGACTACGCCGATGCGCAAATCTTGGCCATTGAGATCTGCTTCTAATACACCTACAAAATCATTGTTAGAGTTAGTCATATATATTTTCTAGATAGTTATGCTTGTAGCAATATTAGGGAGCATACGGTTTATAGCCAGTGACTTCGAGCTTGTACCCCGATAGGCTTGGAACAGGGCTGGGGTTAGCAAGTAAACGCATTTTACCTACGCCAATATCTTTCAGAATTTGAGCGCCGATACCATAGCTTCTAAAGTCTGTTTTTCTGGTCAATGGCTTCTTCGCTTCATCATGCTGTTGGTTCAGCTTATGAAATTGCGCTAACCAGTCCTGATCACTCGGTGCCGCAATCCCAGAAGCGTTCAATAGCACAGCCACGCCAGCAGGGGCAGAAGCTAGCTCTTCTAAAGCTTTCGCTAGTGGCCAAGAATGAGTGCTGACATTAGCATCTAAGAAATCTAAAACAGTGACTGGCTCGTGAACGCGCACAAGGGTTTCTTGAGATTCAGCTGGCTTACCTTGCACCAAAGCGATATGCACACAAGAACTTGGGGTATCGCGATAAATAATGCCTTGAAACTTTCCCCAAGGGGTAATGAACTCGCGAGTACCTTCACGAATCACAATACTCTCATGCTGACTACGGTATTGAATAAGGTCAGCAATGCTGCCAATTTTTAATTGATGTTCTTTGGCAAATTCGAGAAGATCTGGAAGGCGTGCCATGCTGCCATCGTCTGTCATAATTGCACAAATCACGGACGTTGGAGAGCAACCTGCCATTGC
>JACCED010536702.1_pt1 | contig 23104 bp, 20 predicted proteins | sample 7455021 | NCBI WGS metagenome assembly JACCED01 (sample SAMN15323456, study PRJNA562643) | freshwater metagenome | isolation source: river surface water | place: USA:Blue River Watershed | collected 2017-08-19
GAAGGAGTTCCAGAAGGTCGAGATCGTCATCCATCGTGGCTGATCAGGTAATGCAGGAGCGAGTCGTCGTCGTTGATTTCGGCGCGCAATATGCACAGCTCATCGCACGTCGAGTGAGACAAGCTGGCGTCTATTCAGAGATCGTCGCATCCACTCATGCACTCGAAGCGATAGAAAAGAATCGGCCAAGCGCAATCATCCTCTCTGGTGGGCCATCCTCGGTCTATGAAGCGGGAGCACCGCTTCTTGATAAGCGGATCGTTGAGATGGGAATACCTATCTTCGGAATCTGTTACGGATTCCAAGCCATGGCGAATGCATTAGGTGGAAAGGTCGCAAAGACTGGACGATCGGAATTCGGTCGGACACCTTTCATCGCAAAGAACTCCAAACTCTTCGACCTTGCGAAGAACGAATTCAATGTATGGATGTCCCATGGCGATAGCGTCAACGAACTTCCACCAGGTTTCATTACGACTGGTAGCACAAACGAAACACCGATTGCAGCTTTCGAGAACGAGAGCGGATTGCTTGCTGGAGTGCAGTTCCACCCTGAAGTCCTTCATACCGAAAATGGCCAGGAGATCCTGCGTCGCTGGTTGATCGAGATCGTTGGTCTATCGGGCAATTGGAGTGCTGAGAACATCATCGAGAGTGAAGTGCGACGGATCCGTGAGGAGGTCGGAAGCGCTCGCGTCATCTGCGGTCTCTCTGGTGGCGTCGACTCTGCTGTTGCAGCGGCTCTTGTGCAGCGCGCCATCGGAGATCAACTCACCTGCGTCTTCGTCGATCACGGCTTACTTCGTGAAGGTGAAGCAGAACAGGTAGAGAAGGATTTTGTCGCAGCTACTGGAGTGCAACTTGTTGTTGCTGATGAACGAAAGCGATTCCTTCAAGCTCTTGCAGGAATCACCGATCCAGAGACTAAGCGAAAGATCATCGGTCGCGAGTTCATCCGATCATTTGAGAGCGCTGCAGAAGAGATCTCTCGAGATAAGAAGGTCGAGTTCTTAGTACAAGGAACTCTCTATCCAGATGTCGTCGAGTCCGGTGGCGGTAGTGGAACTGCCAACATCAAGTCGCATCACAATGTCGGTGGCCTGCCTGAAGACGTTGAATTCAGATTGATCGAACCGCTTCGTGCCCTCTTCAAGGATGAAGTACGTGCGGTGGGCGAATTGCTTGGCCTGCCAGAAGAGATCGTTTGGCGTCAACCGTTCCCAGGTCCAGGCTTAGGAATTCGCATCATCGGTGAAGTCACTGAAGAAAGACTTAGAGTTCTCCGTTCAGCCGACTTAATCGCTCGCGAGGAATTAAAATTAGCCTCGTTGGATCGCAAGATCTAGCAATGCCCAGTCGTATTACTTGCAGATGTGAGAAGCGTCGGAGTACAGGGAGATGGCAGGACTTACGGCCATCCGATCGTATTGCGGCCAGTCACGAGCGAAGATGCGATGACGGCAGATTGGGCTCGAATTCCTTACGAGGTGTTGGAGCGGATTTCGACTCGCATCACGAATGAGGTGCGAGAGGTGAATCGAGTGATCCTCGATATCACAAGTAAACCGCCGGGCACGATCGAGTGGGAATAGCAGGTGAGTTGATCTAGAACGAGTAGATGGAGTAGTGATGCGAAAGAGTAAGCGATTATCGATCGTCGCAATCTGTGCACTCTCCGCTTCACTTGCCATCACCGCACCTTCTCTTGCAAATGATGCTTCAAAAATCAAAACGCAAAAGATTTCGAAGACTGAGAAGTCCGAGCGAAGCTCTAAAGGTCCTCAGTGTCTTCCAACGTCGGCAACCAGTCATGCGCCTATTGATGTTCTAGTGCCAGAAAGTGCAATGTCCCAACGCCAACTCTCTCGGGCGATGAAGCAGATTGTCATTGAAACGAACTGCGGGGAGATCGTCATCCAGCCGAATTACCGAGCCAGACTTGCTTTGACAGCCATGCATGCTCTCGTCAAAGGTGGCTACTTTGATCAGTCACTCTGCCATCGTCTAGTCACTGAAGGAATCTTCGTGTTGCAATGTGGTGACCCAACGGCGACCGGAAATGGTTTTCCTAATTTCACTTTTAATGTTCTAGAGAACACACCTCGCAGTGAAGAGCGGAACTACCCCGAGGGGACTGTGGCTATGGCCAACATGCTCTATCAAGGAGAGAGGTTGATGGGAAGCCAGTTCTTCATCGTCTACGAAGATTCGACGCTGGATCCTGACTACACAATCTTTGGTCGCGTGACTAAAGGACTTGATATCGTGAAAATGGTGGCTCGCGCAGGAATCAAAGAGGGAACGACTTTCACTCCCAAGCAAACAATCGCGATCGAGAAAGCGTCAATCAAGTAATAAGAACTTTAGTTGGTATTGACCACTCTAAAGATTTCGGCGTAGCGCCCTTTCTCAAGACCCATTGATTCAGCAGTCTTTTCGCCCCACGAGCGGACCATCTCTTCCATATTTGGATTGTGAGCGGTCTGGCTGACATGTGCATGAAGGGCTTTGATCTTCAGATCGATGGTTTCAGTGATATCGACGTAATGATTCGGTTCTCCCGCCGACATCACCCAAACCTCTTTGACGCGATGGGGCTCGAGCCCCTCTTCTTTGAGTAGATCTTCGAAGGCGAATTGATTCCTTGCATCGGGATAGACCGCTTGGATCGCAGCTTCGCCGGCAGCCATGTGATCAGGATGTGATGAGAAGAGTCGATCCCAATTACGTTCTGGTGATTGGATGACAAGGCGATCTGGTTGGTGGATACGAATCTGTCGTACCAAGTCTTTGCGCAATTGGATCGTTGGTTCCAACCAACCATCACGATAACCCAAGAAGGTGATGTTTGAGACGCCAACGACTGCTCCAGCATCTCGCTGTTCGTTCTGTCGGATCTTCGGCATCTCTTCCCTCGGGACGCTCGGATCCTCACCGCCTTGATCCCCGTTGGTGCAGATGACGTAGGAGACTTCGATGCCTTTCTTCACCCAGAGCGCGATCGTTCCGGAACATCCGAAGTCGAGGTCATCGGGATGTGCGGTGATGATAAGAACCTTCTTGATCTCGTCATCGCCGAGCGGTGTGTACGCGACTTGATAGGGATTGGCCATGGCGGGATTCTCGCAGATTGCCTAGGACGCTTACACTCGCGGTCTATGTTGCACTCAGGGTCGCACTCAGTGTCGCTACTTGATGATCTCAACCCGCAACAACGTGAAGCGGTCATCCATCAAGGTTCACCGCTCTTGATCGTTGCAGGTGCTGGATCGGGTAAGACTCGAGTCTTAACGAGGCGGATCGCCCATCTCCTCAAAGAACGTGGTGTTGCGCCCTGGGAGATCCTTGCCATCACCTTCACCAATAAGGCTGCTGGTGAGATGAAAGAGCGGGTTCACGAGTTGGTCGGTGAACGCTCAAAGAATATGTGGGTCGCAACTTTCCACTCCGCCTGTGTGCGAATCCTTCGAAATGAGATCGAGCACTTGGGGTACTCACGCCAATTCACGATCTACGACAGCTCTGATTCGCTGCGTCTGATCACGATGGTGATGCGAGATCTCAATCTCGATTCCAAACGATTCGTTCCGCGGGCATTCCAAGCGGCGATCTCGAGAGCCAAGAACGAATTGATGGGGCCGGCCGACTATCGAAACTCCACACAGAACCATGTTGAAGAGGTGATCGCAGATGTCTTTGCACTCTACCAAAAACGTCTCGGTCAAGCGAATGCTTTGGATTTCGATGACATCATCGTCAAAACGGTCGAACTGTTACAAAGGTTCCCTCAAGTTCGAGAGCGTTATCGATTGCGGTTCAAACATATCCTGGTCGACGAATATCAAGATACAAACCATGCGCAGTATGTCTTGGTTCGATTCCTAGTCGGTGATTTCGCAGAGGGGATCCCGCCGGCTGAACTATGTGTCGTAGGTGATGCTGATCAATCGATCTATGGTTTTCGTGGCGCAACGATTCGAAACATCATGCAATTCGAAGAGGATTACCCTGACGCGAAGACGATCCTCTTGGAGCAGAACTATCGCTCCACGCAGAACATCCTCTCTGCCGCCAATGCAGTCATTGAGAAGAACGAATCACGTAAGGCGAAGAATCTCTGGTCGGAAGCCGGAAGTGGCGAGAAGATCGTCGGCTACGTCGCACAGAGTGAGCATGATGAGGCGCAATTCGCGGCGGATCGAATTCGACAACTATCTCGTGAAGGTGATTCTCGCTATGGCGAGTGCGCGATCTTCTATCGAACCAATGCGCAGTCGCGCGTCTTTGAAGAGATCTTCATTAGAGAATCCATTCCTTACAAAGTGGTCGGTGGAGTGCGCTTCTATGAGCGTCGTGAAATCAAGGATCTACTCGCTTATTTGCGAGTTCTCGTCAATCCTTCTGATGAAGTCTCACTACGCAGGATCATCAATACCCCCAAGCGTGGAATCGGTGATCGAGCGCTCGATATCGTTGATGGATATGCAAAGGCGAAAGACCTCTCCTTCTTCCAAGCACTTCTCAAAGCGAGCGAGATCGAGGAGATGGCGGCGCGAAGCGCGAGTGCCATCAATGGGTTTACCGATCTGATCGCCACGCTTCGAACCTTGGTCGAGGCGAATAGCTCTCCAGCGGCGATTGCGGCAGCGGTGCTTGAGCAGAGTGGGATGCTCGCAGAGTTCCAGGAGAGTGATGATCCGCAAGATGAATCACGCGCTGAGAACGTCCAAGAGTTCGTCGCGGTCGCGGAGGAGTTCGTAACAGCAAGGATCGAAGCAGGCGAAGGGACATCGCTCCTTGAGTTCCTAGAGGAGGTATCGCTCGTAGCTGATGCCGATGAGATTCCGGAGAGCGATGAGAGTGAAGGCGTCGTTACTTTGATGACGTTACACACTGCGAAAGGTCTGGAATTTCCAACTGTCTTCTTAACGGGCATGGAAGAGAATGTCTTCCCTCATTCACGTTCGATTGGCGAGAAAGATGAGATTGAAGAAGAGCGACGTCTCGCCTATGTCGGGATCACACGTGCACGTAAGAGGCTCTTCATCTCGCGCGCTGAATATAGGAGCGCTTGGGGTGCTCCCAATTACAACCCACCTTCACGATTCCTTGATGAGATTCCAGAAGAAGTCATCGAATGGAGTGGCGAAGCTATCCATGGCTCACCTGGTATCAGTGAGTATCGAAGAGCAATCTCGGGAGCTTCAAGTTATGTCCGGCGTGCACCAGCGCCCTTGGCAAGACCTAGTGCGACAGGCAAACGTACGACGAGCGAAGGATTGAAGCTCGCTCCAGGGGATCGGGTCACGCATGACACTTTCGGTCTTGGCACTGTGGTCTTGGTCTCAGGTGAAGGTGATCGTGCCGAGGCAACGATAGATTTCGGCACCTACGGAGAGAAGCGTTTATTGCTTCGATATGCCCCGGTAGATAAGTTATGAAAGTTATCTTCAAAAAGAGCGAGAGGCGATAAAGAGAGTGGATCTCTACGAGTATCAAGCACGCGATCTCTTCGAAGCACATGGTGTACCTGTACTTAAAGGTGCAGTAGCCACGACTGCAGAAGAAGCAGCGAAAGCGACAGCCGAGATCGGTGGTCGAGTAGTCGTCAAGGCACAAGTAAAAGTGGGTGGCCGCGGAAAAGCCGGTGGCGTCAAACTTGCTGAGAACGCAGACGATGCTCGCGAGAAAGCAAGTGCGATCCTCGGTATGGATATCAAAGGCCACACCGTCCATAAAGTGATGATCGCTCAAGCAGCTCCGATCGCCGCCGAGTATTACCTTGCAATCCTGCTCGATCGCGCGAATAGATCCTTCCTCGTGATGGCATCAGTCTCCGGTGGAATGGATATCGAACAAGTCGCGCATGAGACGCCAGAAAAGTTGGCTCGCGTCAATTTCGACGCATATGCAGGCTTGAGTGAGAGCAAAGCGCTTGAAATCGTCCGTGCTGGTGCTTTTCCGAGCGATATCGAGAGTGAAGTCGCTCGCGTACTCCTACTTCTATGGAAGGTCTTCAAAGAAGAGGATGCGACGCTCGTCGAAGTGAATCCATTGGTGAAGACCGATGATGGTCGCATCATCGCGCTCGATGGCAAAGTGACTCTCGATGACAACGCAGCATTCCGTCATCCAGCTCATGAAGCTCTCGTCGACACTGCTGCAGCGGATCCACTTGAGGCACTCGCAAAAGAGAAGGACCTCAACTACGTCAAGCTTGATGGTGAGGTTGGAATCATCGGTAATGGCGCCGGGCTTGTGATGAGCACTTTGGATGTTGTGGCCTATGCCGGTGAGAAGTTTGGTGGCGTTAGGCCAGCGAACTTCCTTGATATCGGCGGCGGTGCATCAGCGCAAGTGATGGCCGATGGACTCTCGATCATCCTTGGTGATAAGGATGTCAAGAGCGTATTCGTCAATGTATTCGGTGGAATCACCGCTTGTGATGCAGTCGCAAATGGCATCGTGCAAGCACTTGAGATTCTTGGAACAAAGGCGACGAAGCCGATCGTGGTTCGCCTCGATGGAAACAATGTGAAAGAGGGACGACGCATTCTCAATGAGGCGGCACACCCGTTGGTAGAACAAGCAGAGACAATGGATGGAGCGGCAGCACGAGCCGCAGAATTGGCGGCAAAGTAAATGGCGATCTTCCTTGATAGTTCGAGCAAGGTCATCGTCCAAGGGATGACTGGTTCCGAAGGAACCAAGCACACCGCAAGAATGCTTGCCTCTGGAACCAATGTTGTCGGTGGCGTCACGCCGGGCAAAGGTGGGCAGAGCGTTGAGATCGGCGGAAAGACTCTTCCAGTATTCAACACAGTGAAAGAAGCGATGGCAGCAACAGGTGCCAATGTCACCGTGGTCTTCGTCCCACCGAAGTTTGCAAAGGCTGCGGCGATGGATGCGATCGATGCCGAGATTCCTTTGATGGTGGTGATCACCGAAGGTATTCCTGTCCATGACACAGCAGAGTTCTTCGCTTACTCGCAGTCAAAGCGAAATGGCAATGAGGCAAAGACGCGCATCATCGGACCGAACTGCCCAGGACTTATCAGCCCTGGACTCTCCAACGTCGGAATTATCCCTGCAGATATCACTGGAAAGGGAAAGATCGGATTGGTCTCTAAGTCAGGAACTTTGACCTATCAGATGATGTACGAGCTTCGAGATTTCGGATTCACTACCGCCGTCGGAATCGGTGGCGACCCAGTCATTGGAACGACACATATCGATTGCCTCAAAGCATTCCAAGATGATCCAGAGACTGAAGCAATCGTGATGATTGGTGAGATCGGTGGCGACGCTGAAGAGCGTGCTGCTGCATTCATCAAGGAATATGTCACCAAGCCGGTCGTCGGATATGTCGCTGGATTCACGGCTCCTGAGGGAAAGACGATGGGTCACGCAGGTGCGATCGTCTCTGGATCTTCAGGTACTGCCGAGGCGAAGAAGGTTGCTCTTGAGGCGGCTGGCGTCAAAGTCGGCAAGACTCCGAGTGAGACTGCGAACCTTATGAGAGCGATCCTTCAAGGGTAAGAAGTTTCTTGGGGGATTCAGGCGAGAATAGGTCGGTGAAGAGCGCCGAGATTCTTGTCATCTTCCGTAGCGCGTTCCGTAGCGTCGTACTCCTTCTCTTACCGCTTGCATTCATCTCACTCATCGTCTGGGCAACTGCAGGAAGTAGTAGTGGATCGACGAGCGATCCGATCTTCGCTTCATTATGGATCTATCTCACCGCGCATCAGATCCCGCTCGATCTCTATGGCTCGATAAGTGGCGCTCGACTTTCATTTCTCCCACTTGGCGCTCTGGCACTTGTCTTCCTTGCGATTCGCTCCGGCATCACTCGCAGCTTCACTTTCCTGGGGCAGATAGAGAGCGAGGGTGGCAAAAAGAGCGAGAAGCGATTAATCGTTCCGACATTCGCTCTCTTTTATAGCGCGATCGTTGTGACCATCGCGCTTATCTCTTCGATTCGCGATGAAGTGGTATCAGTCAAGTTATATATTGCGCTTCCGATCGCACTGACGATCTCATTGACCTTCTCCTTGATTGCATCTCAACTCATTCCAGGTCGTACTCGCGCTCCGTGGGAGATCGCTATTGCTTGGGCAGCTGCGGCGCTTGCACTTCTTTTGGCGCTCTCAACGCTGGTTGCCCTGCTCTCACTCGCGTTCCACTATCGAGCTTTCTTTGATCTCACTACGGTGATCAGCCCTGGGATCTTCGGTGGCATCGCTTTGATTCTGATCCAGATCCTTTATCTCCCCAATCTCTTCGTTGCGACCCTTGGTTACATCACAGGGGCTGGAGCACATATAGGGAGCGATTCGATCATCCATCCCTTCATCTTCGAACTCGATCAACTTCCAGCCATCCCGCTTCTTGCTGCGCTTCCGCGAGGTACATTCCCTTGGGCGATAGCTGGCGCGATGGTTGTCATAGCGCTTGGTTTTCTCATCCATCGAAAACTTCGAGCGAATTTCGGCGATGATATGAGTTCCGCTATTTCGCTAGTCGCTTTCTTCGTTATGACATTCTTCGTTGGTTGGGCTGCGAGTGGTCAATTGGTCACCGATGTATTGAGCGAGACGGGTCTTTCATGGTGGAGGTTCCCTCTGGTGATCTCCGGTGAATTAGCCTTTGGAATGGCGATCTCTAGGATTGCGATCTTGATCAAAGTGAAGATCGATGAGCGAAGCAACGTTGGCGAGAAGTCGGAGTAACGATGAGGAAACGAGCGCTTCTCTCGGTCACGGATAAGGATGGGATCCTCGATCTCGCTCGCGCACTTATCCAATCGAACTTCGAGATCATTGCTACCGGTGGAACCTTCGCAACTTTGAAGGCCCATGGCATCGATGCGGTTGAGATCAGCGAGATCACTGGTGTCGGAGAGCTTGCGGGTGGTCGAGTAAAGAGCCTTCATCCGACCATCTTCGCCGGGATCCTTGCAACCGGTAAGGAGCGCGAGAACCTTGGATTCGCTCCGATCGATATCGTTGTGGTCAATCTCTACAGATTGTCGCGTTCTACCGCGAAGATCGATGTCGAAAGTATCGATGTGGGGGGAGTGGCTCTGATTCGAGCCGCCGCAAAGAATTTCACCGATCTGACACTCCTCACCTCGCCATCGCAATATCAAGAGTTGATCGATGCCCTTCCTATGGGAGTTGATGAGAATCGGCGAAGAGAGCTTGCCGCTATTGGGTTCGCCGTTACGGCCCGATACGACTTGGCGATCGCAGAGTCGATCTCCCAAGAGAGGTCAAAGGGATCATTGCGATACGGCGAAAATCCACATCAGAGTGCGACCTTGCTCAGTGACGGCAGCTCAGTAGCAGGCGGACGTATCGTCTCGCTAGGCTCGAAGGAGATCTCTTACAACAACTATCTTGATATGGATGCCGCGTGGCGAGCAGTCAATGATCATCCTGCGGATCAACCTGTCGTTGCGATCGTCAAACACTCGAACCCATGTGGCATCGCGCTCGGATCGAGCGCTCGCGCAGCATTTAGAAAGGCCTTGGAATCCGATCCTGTTTCAAGTTTCGGTGGAGTCGTTGCGATCAATAGAACTGTCGATGCAGATCTAGCCAAGGATCTTGCAGAGATCTTCCTTGAAGTGATCATCGCCCCTTCCTTCAGTGAGGAAGCAACGACGATCCTCTCTCGTCGTTCGACTTTACGTTTGGTGGAAGTGGCGCCAGAAGGTGAAGTGTTCTCCGGCGCTTTCATATCGGGCGGAATCTTGGTGCAAGAGCGTGATTCCATCATCGATGAATCAAGTGATGATTGGGATCTCGTCTGCGGAGTGGCGGTCAGCGATTCAGTCCTAGCCGACCTTCGATTTGCTTGGCGTAGCGTTCGTAGCGTGAAGAGCAATGCGATCGTGATTGCAAAGGATGGCGCGACTGTTGGAATCGGTATGGGTCAAGTCAGTCGCGTCGATGCGGCGCGCCTTGCGGTTCAACGTGGCGGTGATCGCGTCCAGGGCTCTGTTGCTGCGAGCGATGCATTCTTCCCCTTCGCCGATGGCGCGATGGAGTTGGTCAATGCAGGTGTGGTTGCCATCGTTCAACCAGGTGGGAGCAAGCGTGATACTGAAGTGATCGAGGCGGTATCGCAAGCTGGGATCACGATGTATTTCACCCATCGTCGCCACTTCTCGCACTAGAGATAAACTCGCCTTCTATGATCACGCTTGATGGGAAACACGTCGCGCAATCCATCAAATCGGCGATCAAAGCGGAATTGAAGGACCTTCCAGAATCCAAACGACCCGGCCTTGGCACGATCCTGGTCGGTGATGATCCGGGCTCACTTGCGTACGTCGCCGGAAAGCATCGTGACTGCGCAGAGGTTGGTATTCGTAGTCTTCGAATCGATCTCCCTGCAGATGCCAGCGATGCAGATATCTATAAGGCGATAGAGAGCTTCAATAACGATCGATCATGTACCGGTTTCATCTTGCAACTGCCACTTCCCAATCGACATGAGTCGATCAATTTCTTGGAGCGAATCGATCCGAAGAAAGATTGCGATGGTTTACATCCACTCAACCTTGGCCGACTTCTTCTAGATGAGCATGGACTCTATCCCTGCACGCCACTTGGGATCTTGACGCTGTTGAATAGCTATGAGGTCAATCTTGATGGAGCGTCAGTTGCGATCGTTGGTCGTGGAATCACAGTCGGGCGACCACTTGCTATGTTGATGAGTTCTCGCCACGTCAATGCTTCGATCTCAGTGATCCATTCAAAGACGCGCAATCCAGAGGAGATCCTTCAAAAAGCGGATGTAGTGATCGTCGCAATAGGAAAGAAGTGGTACCTGAAGAAGGAGATGGTCAAACCCGGAGCGACGATCGTCGATGTCGGTCTCACTCGCATCGATGGAAAACTCTTTGGCGATGTCGATCCCAGCGTTGCTGAGCTAGCAGGCGCACTCACTCCAGTCCCTGGTGGAGTCGGACCAATGACACGTGCCATGCTTCTCGATAACATCATGGCAATCCATCGAGGTCTCCATTGGTGAAGTCGCGCGCAGAAGATGTGATGCATCTACTCGGTCCGGCTCTCTTTACAGTCGGCGTAGTACTTGCGCTTCTTATCAACATTCAAGTCGGTTCGGTAACAATGGGCCTTGGCATCGCACTCCATCTTCTTGGTGATGGCATCGCGCTTGGCATCAAGGGGATATGGCGAAGACCGGTCGCAGTGGTCATCCCTCTGGTGATCGCTGTGGCGCTCGTAACAGTGGCACTCTTACTTCCTCGCTCATCTCTCTAGGTAAAGCCCTGCTTTCTCGCTCTTTTCCCACAGGTAAGATTCGGCTGTTTTCAAGGGAAAATTTCAAGGGAATATTTCAACGGAAAGTGTGAGAGGAAGAGCCTCATGGCATCGGGTCGCAAAGGGAAAGTCACAGTCGTCGGAGCAGGTTTCTATGGATCGACAACCGCACTTCGTCTCGCCGAGTACGACATCTTCGAGACGGTAGTTCTCACTGATATCGTCGAAGGAAAGCCAGAGGGCATCGCGCTCGATATCAATCAGTCACGAAGTATCGAAGGTTTCGAGACCAAGGTGATCGGTCAGAGCACCACCGCTGACGGTAAGGGATATGAAGCGATCGCTGGTTCAGATGTCGTCGTGATCACTGCAGGTCTGCCACGTAAGCCCGGAATGAGTCGTATGGACCTCATCGGCGTCAACGCAGGAATCGTTCGTGGTGTTGCCGAGAACGTCGCGAAGCACGCACCTGATGCAGTCGTCATCGTCGTCTCCAATCCATTAGATGAGATGACCGCTCTTGCGCAGATCGCAACGAAATTCCCACACAATCGCGTCATGGGTCAGGCTGGAATGCTCGACACCGCACGCTTCACTCACTTCGTCGCAGAGAAACTCGGCGTCGAGGTATCGAGCGTTAAGACGCTCACCCTTGGCTCTCACGGAGAGACGATGGTTCCCGTTCCAAGTCGTTGCACCGTAAATGGAAAGCCACTCAGTGAGATGCTCTCTGCTCCTGAGATCGCAGAACTCGTCGATCGCACTCGCAATGGTGGCGCTGAGATCGTCGCTCTACTTAAGACTGGTTCGGCCTACTACGCACCATCTGCGGCGGCAGCGCGTATGGCGAAGGCAGTGATCGAAGACTCTGGCGAAGTGATGCCGGTCTGCGCGTGGGTGACCGGTCAATACGGAATCTCAGATGTCTATCTCGGCGTAGAAGCTGAGATCGGCCGTAGCGGAATCAAGAAGGTTGTCGAAACCGCTCTCGATGGAGCTGAACTTGATGCGCTCAAGGTCGCGGCAGAAGCTGTACGGAGCAAGCAAGCAGATGTGAAGGACCTTTAAGAGTTATTTGAACCGAAGAGAGAAGGGTCAATAGAGATGAGCAAGATCAAAGTCGAAGGAACGGTCGTCGAGCTCGACGGCGATGAGATGACCAGGATCATCTGGGCCTTTATCAAAGAGCAATTGATCCTTCCATACCTCGATGTCAATCTTGAGTACTACGACCTTGGCATCGAATACCGTGATGCCACCAATGATCAGGTGACGATCGATTCAGCGAATGCGATCCGCAAGCATGGCGTTGGCGTCAAGTGCGCGACCATCACTCCTGATGAGGCTCGCGTCAAGGAATTCAATCTCAAGCAGATGTGGAAGTCTCCTAATGGAACCATTCGAAACATCCTCGGTGGTGTGATCTTCCGCGAGCCGATCATCATCAAAAACGTCCCGCGTTTGATCCCACATTGGACTAAGCCGATCGTTATCGGTCGTCATGCATTCGGCGATCAATATCGTGCGACCGATTTCAAAGTTCCTGGCAAGGGAACGCTCACCGTCACCTTCAAGCCAGAAGATGGCTCTGCGCCGATGGAGTTCGAAGTCTTCAAGTTCCCAAGCTCCGGTGTTGCGATGGCGATGTACAACCTCGATGACTCTATCCGCGACTTTGCTCGAGCTTCCTTCAACTATGGAATCGCTCGAAAGTATCCGGTCTATCTCTCGACGAAGAACACCATCTTGAAGGCCTATGACGGTCGCTTCAAAGATATCTTCGCTGAGGTCTTCGAAGCCGAATTCAAGAGTGAGTTCGACAAGCTCGGTCTCGAATACGACCATCGCTTGATCGATGACATGGTCGCCACTTCACTTCGTTGGGAAGGTGGATATATCTGGGCCTGTAAGAACTACGACGGCGATGTGCAGTCAGATACCGTCGCTCAAGGTTATGGCTCACTTGGTTTGATGACCTCGGTCTTGATGAGTCCTGATGGACGAACTGTCGAAGCTGAAGCTGCACATGGAACTGTAACTCGCCACTATCGCGATCACCAGGCAGGTAAGGCAACGTCAACTAATCCGATCGCTTCGATTTTCGCCTGGACTCGAGGTCTCGCACATCGTGCGAAGTTGGATAACAATCCGAAACTTAACGAGTTCGCTGAAGCCTTGGAGAAGGTCTGCATCGAGACCGTTGAGAGCGGAAAGATGACAAAGGACTTGGCTCTTTTGATTGCACCAGATGCACCATGGCTCAACACTCAAGAGTTCTTGGATGCGATCAACACCAATCTCAAGGCGAAGATGGCGTAAGGCTGACTGTAAAAACTCGAGAAGTCTCACAACCACAAAGGCCCGGAGCGTATGCCCCGGGCCTTTGTGATGAACTTCTTCTACAGTTTTTTCTTAGAGAGCCTTTCCACTGGCAACATCAAAGAAGTGAACTGCACCTGGTTGCGGTTGAACAGTGATGCGATCGCCAGGACGTGGTGGGTTCTTTGGATCCCAACGAACGATGACCTGTGCACCTTCATCTGCGGAGTTGTAGAACTTCACTGAAGCATCAGCTGGCTTTCCGTAGACGAAAGCATCGGCACCTAGCTCTTCGACAACTTCGACATTGACTTCAAAGCCAGTCGATGAAGGTACGAAACCTTCTGGTCGAACACCGACGATGACCGACCCTGAGGCGCTGGTTGGAAGCGAGAGTGAACCTAGCTTTGCACTTCCTCCTTCAACCGGAGCCACGAGCAAGTTCATGGCAGGGGAGCCAATGAAACCAGCGACGAAGGCATTTGCAGGCTTGTCGTAGAGGTTGCGTGGTGAATCGCATTGCTGCAGGAGGCCATCTTTCAATACTGCGACGCGATCACCCATGGTCATAGCTTCGACCTGGTCGTGAGTGACATAGACGGTTGTGATTCCGAGACGACGTTGTAGCGCTGCAATCTGAGTTCTAGTTGCCACACGAAGCTTTGCATCGAGGTTGGAGAGTGGTTCATCCATCAAGAAGACTTGTGGTTCACGGACGATCGCGCGACCCATTGCAACGCGCTGACGTTGACCACCGGAGAGCGCTTTCGGTTTGCGCTCGAGGTATGCCTCGAGGTCGAGAAGTTTCGCTGCCTCGCGAACTCGACGATCGCGTTCTTCCTTTGCGACACCTGCGATCTTGAGAGCGAATCCCATATTCTCTGCAACGGTCATATGTGGATAGAGCGCGTATGACTGGAAGACCATCGCAATGTCCCGATCCTTTGGTGCGACATGTGTGACGTGACGATCTCCGATGAAGATCGCGCCGTTATCGATTTCTTCAAGGCCAGCCAACATACGAAGTGATGTTGACTTTCCGCATCCTGATGGTCCGACAAGAACCAAGAACTCGCCATCATTGACGGTGAGATCAAGTTTGTCGACGGCAGGCGTTGTAGTGCCTGGATAGATTCGTGATGCTTTTTCGAAACGTACTGATGCCATTCTTCTTCTCCCTTAACCGGGCGGTACGTGCCCGACGATCCGTTGGATAAAGGCTTGCCAGATATCGAGTAGTTACCCGATAACCAGCAACGACGGGGTGGCCCGCCGTGAGCGGGAGATTACGCCAGAGTGAGCGTGAACGGAAGGGTGAATAGGTCGGGTTTCACGAGACAAGTTAGAATCAGCCACCTTATGGACCCTGACCCGAGTCAAACCCTTTCTGTGGTTCAACTCCTTCTTGATATCGCCCTAGTTTTCTTCTTCATCGGCATGGGCACGATCTTTGTTGCTGCCGAGATCGCCTTGGTGACCCTTCGAGAGGGGCAAGTCCGCCAGATGGCTGAACGTGGACGTCGCGGTGCTCGCGTTGCCCACCTTGCCAAAGATCCCAACCGATTCTTGGCTGCAGTTCAAGTTGGTGTGACGCTCTTCGGATTCCTATCGGCAGCGGTCGGCGCCGATCAATTAGGTGAATACCTGATCCCAACACTTATCGACTGGGGGATGAGTCAGGGCGCCGCTGAAACCCTTTCGCTCATTGGATTGACCCTGGTCATCGCTTACTTCTCACTCGTCTTTGGTGAGCTTGTTCCCAAGCGCGTCGCGCTCGCCAAGGCTGAAGCGGTGGCGCCAGCGCTTGCGATCATCGTTGATAACGTGGCGAAGGTATTCCGCCCGTTGATCTGGCTTCTGTCTCGATCGACGAATGCCGTCGTTCGAATATTCGGCGTCGATCCCAATTCAGGACGTCAAGACATGTCGGAAGAAGAGTTGATCGATCTCGTTTCAGGACATCAAGCTCTCACTGCAGAAGAGCGTGACATCGTCGAAGAGGTCTTCGCTGCGAGCGAGACCGAAATCCATGAAGTGATGCGCCCTCGAACAGAAGTCGATTTCCTTGACGCCACACTCACTGTTCAAGAAGCGGTAGCGGTTGCAGTAGAGAAAGCGCATTCACGTTATCCAGTGGTACGTGGCTCAAGTGATGAGGTGATGGGCTTCATCCATGTCCGAGATCTCCTCGACCCTGATCACTCACCAACCACATCAATCCGCGAGTTGGTTCGTCCGATCATCTTCTTGCCTGGTTCCAAGGGTGTGTTACCTGCGCTCAGTGAGATGCGTTCTACGCGCCAACAGATTGCAATCGTCTTGGATGAGTATGGCGGTACCGACGGAATCGTCACTCTTGAAGATCTCGTCGAGACCATGATCGGTGATATCCATGATGAATACGATGAAAGTGAGAAGGAGATCGAGACTCAACCGCGAACCGGAGACCTTGAAGTCGATGGACTCGTCGCACTCGATGACCTTGCAGAGGAATTAGGAAAGAGTCTGCCGGAAGGCCCTTACGAGACGCTCAGCGGACTTGTGATGCATTACCTCGGTCGTATGCCGAAAGCTCATGATGTCATTCACATCAATGGTTTCCGCATTTCGGTGATCGAGATGGAAGGAAAGCGCGTCGGTCGTGCGCTGATCACCTCGATTGGTTCATCAGAGCAGTAGTGATTCAAGCACGGTGCTCTCGAGCATCGCCTTTGCTTGCTCTCAAGATCTCTCGTGCAGCATCGGCATTGAGAATGAAGATGATGGTTCCCACGATCAAGTCTGGCCAGATGTTTGAGGATCTGAGAGTGACCAAACCGGCTGCGATGATCAGTACATTGGCGATGGCATCGTTTCTTGCCGAGTAATAAGCGGCCATCACTAGACCACCTTCTTCTTTGCGATGCCTCGCGATCAGGATTGCGCAGAAGAGATTGACTGCGAGTGCACCAGATGCGACGACGCTCATGCCGCGACCTTCGGGAGTCGTGGGAGTGGAGATTTGATGGAATACGTTCCAGAGGAAAGCCATTCCGGGCCATAAGAGGAGTAGAGCAAGGAACTTGCTGACTACTTCACGTTTGCGAATCGACCATGCGATGGCAAGTGCGATCAAGATATTGACCGATGCATCTTCGAGGAAGTCGATACTGTCACTTATCAGTGCAACAGAGTCGAAGACCCGACCAAAATGGAATTCAACCCCGAAATAGATAAGGTTCAAAAAAGCTACCAGTAGGACCGTCTTACGAAGGTTCATGTTGCGAGTCTATTGATGGCCTTGACCATAGGAAATAAAGAAGACCGATAAACTGCTCTAATGAGTGGTCAAACGAAGCGAGTCCTCTCCGGAATTCAACCGACCGCAGACTCATTCCATCTCGGTAATTATCTTGGCGCGATCAAGCAGTGGGTCGCTCTTCAAGATACCCACGATGCCTTCTATTGCGTCGTAGACCTCCACGCACTCACTGTCGAAGTGGATCCCAAAGTCTTAACGGAGCGAACACTCAAGTCTGTCGCTCAACTTCTGGCCCTTGGGCTCGATCCGAATCGCTGCACCATCTTTGTTCAATCACATGTGCCACAACATAACCAACTGGCCTGGGTGATGGAGTGCCTAGCTGGATTCGGTGAAGCAAGTCGAATGACCCAATTCAAAGATAAGTCACAGAAGGCGGGAGCAGACCGAACCACGGTCGGGCTCTTTACTTATCCTCTCTTGCAGGCTGCCGACATCATGCTCTATGGCGCGAATCTTGTTCCAGTTGGTGAGGATCAACGCCAACACATCGAATTAACACGAGACCTTGGTCAACGATTCAATACCCGCTACGGCGAGACTCTCATCATCCCAGAGGCCCACATCATGAAGGCAGGAGCGAAGATCAACGATCTTCAAGACCCCAATGCCAAGATGAGCAAATCCGCTGCCTCGCAATCAGGTGTCATCGATATCCTCGATGAGGCGAATGTGAACATCAAGAAGATCAAATCAGCAGTGACCGATATGGGCAAGGAGATCAGATTCGACGAGAGCGAGAAGCCTGGAATCTCAAATCTCTTGACCATACTTTCCAACTTGTCTAAGAAGAGCGTTTCAGAATTAGAGAGCGAGTTTGCAGGTTCTGGCTACGGTGATTTCAAGATGGCGGTAGCGACTGCAGTCGCCGATTACTTCGCGCCAGTTCGCGCTCGTACCCAAGAACTTCTCACCGAACGTTCAGAACTACTTGCCATCATTGAAGCAGGTGCCAAAAAGGCGGAAGCCGTAGCAAGCGATACTCTCGATCGTGTCTATGCGAATATGGGTCTCTTGCCGCGTTCTAGGTGAGCCTTAGATCCGAAAATCAAAGAGCGGAAGGTAGCGTGAGATCTATGTTTGCGCAGCGATCACGGCATTCACTCGCTCTCGCTGCCATCACTCTCTCGCTGATCTCCTCACTCCTACTTCCAACAGCAGAATCATCAGCCGATGAGATCGATCGAAGTCGAAAGATCGCGCTCCTTTTCGATTCTGGCGGACCTGGCGATGGCTCGTATAACGATGCTGCGCGCAAAGCACTGAAGAAAGCGGTGGCCAAATACAAGCTCTTCGCACCCAATGTACGAGAGCTTGTCACCGATGGAACCCTTGGAGATCGCATCTACAGACTTCGCTTAATGGCTCGAAGTGGGTATTACTTGATGATCGCGGTCGGCAAGAACAATGCTGAAGCGGTGCGACGAGTCAGCCTTGAGTATCCAGAGTTGGAATATGCGATCCTCAATGATGGCAGTGTCAGTGGACTCAACGTCGCTTCGCTCGTCTTTGATGATCGACAAGCGGCGTATATGGCAGGTTTTGCGGCAGCTCTCACCACACGCTCCGGGAAGATCCTCTATGTCGCCAAGGATCAAGCAGAGTTGGATCGACTCTCGCCTCAGTTCATTCGGGGGGCCGATGCCGCTTCACGGAAGAAGATTGATGTCTCGCTCACTCACATGGGAAGTGATTACATCTCGCCTCTTGATTCGAGCATCGATCGGGTCTATTCCACCTGGAATCTTGATTCAGCGCTTCTCAATCAAATCATCATCAGAAATCGTGAGCGAACCCGAGTCGGTCAGATCAAATTGATCTCCAACTCCCCGGATCACTATTACGTCAATTTGGAAATCGCAAAGCCGCATCTATTGCTGGTGATCAATCGAAATATCGATGCTGCAATTGATCTCGTTGTCTCAAGCGCAGTTCGTGATGAATATGTCCTCAATATTCTCGATGGCGTCGACAATATCTTCGGAAGGCGATTCACTTTCGCCAATGGAGGACTTACGATCGACTACCGAAGCGATATAGCTCGAGGTGTGAAACCTCGATTGGAGCAAGAGATCGCTCGAATCAAGGCCAAGCAGGTGAAATTCCCGGGAAAGTTGAGCTAGTCCAGAGCGAATAGAGCCGCCAGAAGACCGCTAGATAGGATGTGGAAATGACTTCCAGAATCGAATATCCGGAGAGTTCTGATCCGCGGTGGCTGACCTTAAGGGAGCGAGCGATAGAAGTGATGCATCGGGCCTACGCGCCCTATTCCGAATTCAAAGTGGGAGTGGCCGCACTCGTTGATGACGGACGGATCGTTACGGGATGCAATGTAGAAAATGCCAGTTACGGCGTCGGTCTCTGCGCGGAATGTGGATTGGTCTCGGATCTCGCATCAAGCGGTGGTGGTCAATTGATGGCTCTTGTTTGCGTGGATGGCGAAGGTAATCTCTTACAACCTTGCGGTCGTTGCCGTCAGATTCTTTTTGAGTTTGGTGGAAATGGCTTGCTGATCGCCACACCAGAAGGAATCCGTCCGCTCTCCGATCTCTTGCCATGGGCTTTTGGACCGGAGAATCTCAAGTGAATCAAGCGCTTTCAGCATCTATCGCTGCAAATCCGAATTTAGCGAAGATCCCAACTCGCAAGCAGATCCACTCGCTACCGAAGGCACTCTTACATGACCATCTTGATGGAGGCCTTCGTCCATCGACGATCATCGAGTTGGCGGATGAGATCGGTTATGACGCACTGCCGACAGATGATCCTGAGGAGCTTGGACGATGGTTCGAAGAATCGTGCAACTCCAAATCATTGGTTCGCTATCTCGAGACTTTCGATCACACCATTGCAGTGATGCAACGGCCCGAAGCTGTTCGAAGAGTCGCAAGGGAGTGTGTCATAGACCTTGCCCGAGATAACGTGGTCTATGCAGAGGTCCGTGGTGCGCCCGAGTTATTCACGCGCGAGGGCATGTCGATGGAAGATGTGGTTCGAGAAACTGCCCTAGGTTTCAAAGAGGGAATGGAACTCGCGCGCGAAGAAGGTCACACTATTCGCGTCGAAGCGTTGATCTGCGGAATGCGCCAGAACAATCGATCGAAGGAAGCCGCCGAGATGGTGGTGAAATTTCGCGACCAAGGCGTTGTTGGATTCGATATCGCAGGGCCTGAAGATGGCTTTCCACCGACGCTGCAGCAAGAGGTATTCGATTATCTCCGTCGTGAAAATGCTCATTTCACTATCCACGCGGGTGAGGCCTATGGATTGCCATCTATCTGGGAGGCGATCCAACTCTGTGGAGCCGAGCGATTGGGCCATGGCGTTCGCATCATCGATGACATCGATCTCAGCGGTAGTGAGGCGAAGTTGGGACTCCTTGCCTCCTATGTTCGCGATCGACGAATTCCACTAGAGCTCTGTCCAACGTCGAATCTACAAACTGGGGCCGCGAAGAGTTATGGCGAGCATCCGATCGGGATCCTCAACGACTTACGTTTTCGAGTCACGCTCAATACTGACAACCGCTTGATGAGTGGCACATCGATGAGTCACGAGATGGCTCAATGTGTCGAACACTTCGGTTGGAACTTTGCAGACTTACAACGCGTCACAATCAATGCGCTTAAGAGTTCATTCATCCCATTTGAAGAACGTCTTGAGATCATCGAAAATATCGTCAAACCACGGTTCGCCGCTATCGCAGCTCAATAGTCTTCGCTGAGGTTTTCGAACGGAGCTAAATTCCGATCGGGTGCCAAACCGTCTTTGCTTCCATGAACGCGATGATGCGTTGTAGCGAAACGCTCTCGTCGTAGTCGACTACGCGCTTGAGATTCTCGACCGATAGACGTTCAAGCTCACCCTTCAGTTTGCGCGCTGCAGGGGTATCACCGATTCCTGAGATATCGAGAGCGTCAACTTCCATATGGGAGGCAAGCCACGGTGCAAGTTCAGTACGTCTTCCAGTGAGGACATTGATCACGCCCTTTGGGACATCCGAGGTTGCAAAGACTTCAGAGAGGGTGATTGCCGAGAGCGGTTTGCTCTCGCTAGCAATCAGGACTGCGCTATTTCCACCCGCGATGACTGGAGCGAGGGTACGGACTATGCCAAGAAGTGAACTCTCTTCCTCAGCAAAGATGCCAACGACACCGACTGGTTCGTAGGAAGTGAAGTTGTAATAGGGGCCATTGATCGGATTGGTACTGCCGGTCGCCGAATCGATCTTGTCGCACCATCCTGCGTACCAAACCCAGAGATCGATAGCTTCATTGACTTGAGAAGTCGCTTTTGCGCGAGTTACGCCTTCAATCTCGATGATCTCAGCGATGAATTGATCTCTGCGACCTTCCATGATCTCTGCGATGCGATAAAGGATCTGACTCTTGTTGTAAGCGGCAGCGCTTGCCCAACTAGGCGCTCCATCCTTCGCAACTTTCACCGCATCTCGAAGGTCTTTGCGAGAGGCTTGTGCTGGATGCGCGATAGGAGAGCGTGCATTGGGGATGGGATAGCTTCGACCTGATTCACTGCGTGGGAAAGCGCCACCGATGAAGAGCTTGTATGTCTTCTTCACATCTAACCGAGACATCACTTGCCCGCCTTTCCAGCACTGTTGGAGCGAAGATAGGGAAGTAATCCATGTCGACCACCCTCTCGACCCCAACCCGATTCCTTGTAACCACCGAAGGGACTCGCGGCATCGAACTTATTGAAGGTATTTGCCCAGATGACACCTGCCTTGAGGTGCTTCGCACTCCAAAGGATTCGAGATCCCTTCTCGGTCCAAACTCCTGCAGAGAGACCGTACTGAGTGTTATTCGCTTTCTCCATCGCCTCTTGCGGAGTTCTAAAAGTCAGTACTGCCAAGACTGGACCGAAGATCTCTTCTCGTGCAATGCGATGTGCGCCAGAGACATTAGTGAAGATCGTTGGACGGAACCAGAATCCATTCCTAGGCAGCGCACAGGAAGGTTGCCAGGGCTTTGCGCCTTCATCCTTACCGGCTCTTGTGAGCTCTTCGATCTTCTCAAGTTGTGCTTTGGAGTTGATCGCACCAAGGTCGGTGTTCTTATCCATCGGATCACCGATGCGGATCTTCTCCATCCGACGCTGTAGTTTCTCGATGAGCAGGTCGTGGATATTCTCTTGAACTAAGAGCCGTGAACCGGCGCAGCAGACATGTCCTTGATTGAAGAAGATGCCATTGACGATGCCATCGACTGCTTGATCAAGTGGAGCATCGTCGAAGACGATATTCGCGCCCTTTCCACCAAGTTCAAGGGAGAGACCTTTCTCGCTTCCAGCGAGGGCACGCGCGATCATCTTGCCGACTTCTGTCGAACCAGTGAAGGCGATCTTGTCGACTCCTGGATGAGAGACGAGTGCTTGACCTGTCTTTCCATCGCCGGTGATGATGTTGACGACCCCAGCAGGTAATCCCGCGTCTTGGCAGACTTTCGCAAAGAGGAGCGCGGTCAATGGAGTGGTCTCTGCTGGTTTGAGAACCACGGTGTTTCCCGTTGCGAGAGCAGGAGCGACTTTCCATGCCAACATCAAGAGCGGGAAATTCCAAGGAATGATCTGGCCAGCGACGCCGTAAGGTTGTGGATTAGAACCAGCTCCTGCGTACTCCAACTTGTCGGCCCATCCTGCGTGATAGAAGAAGTGTTGGATCGCTAAGGGAATATCGGTATCTCGCGTTTCGCGTATCGGCTTGCCATTATCGAGCGTTTCAAGAATCGCGAATGCTCGAGCTCGCTCTTGCATCAATCGTGCGATCCTAAAGAGGTACTTGCCGCGCTCCTTCGCTGGCATCTTCGACCAGACCTTGAGGTAAGCGTTACGAGCGGCTTTGACTGCAGCATCAACATCGGCAGTCGTTCCGACCGCAACTTTACTGAGGATCTCCTCTGTCGCAGGATTGATCGTTGCAAAGCGTTTGCCGCTCTTTGATGGAACGAACTTGCCATTGATGAAGTGATCGTAGGTTGGATCGATCGAGACGATATCTCGCGACTCTGGCGCTGGGGCGTAATCGAATTTACTCATCCCGGTTTAGTCTCCTGATCGTCTTATTCTTATGATTATTCAAATTCTCATCTCGCTTCATAATTCTTGCCTTACTCGAAACTGACATAACTACTGCTTTGATAGTAACCATCTCGAAGTTTCATTCGTTGCATCA
>JACCED011296201.1_pt1 | contig 23082 bp, 18 predicted proteins | sample 7455021 | NCBI WGS metagenome assembly JACCED01 (sample SAMN15323456, study PRJNA562643) | freshwater metagenome | isolation source: river surface water | place: USA:Blue River Watershed | collected 2017-08-19
GACAAAGAAGGGTTCTTGAGATCAGCGCGTTCTTTGATTCAAATCATTGGTCGAGCTGCACGAAATTCGGAAGGTCAAGTCATCATGTATGCGGATAAGAAGACGGATTCCATGAAAGCTGCAATCGAAGAAACCAATCGAAGACGAGATAAACAATTGGCCCATAACAAACAATTTAACATTACGCCGATTACCATTAAAAAAGATATTCAATCGCCAATGAAATCCATCGATGATGATATTGCGAAGTTAACCCAAGTGAAAGGTAAGTCGTCAAGAAGTGAAATCGAACAGCGCGTTCGTGAATTTGAAAAACTGATGCGAGAAGCTGCAAAAGTCTATGATTTTGAACGAGCAGCAGAACTTCGCGATATTATTTTTGAACTGAAAGCAGAAATCAATGGATAGTTTCCCTTTTCATTTTCATCAAAACAAGGTATCATTTTGAATCGTAGGAGACATTTATGGAATTTACATTTTTAGATATCGTCTTTATTATCGTTTCGTTTATTATTATCATTTTATCGTTGTTACAAGGTGGTAAATCTGAAGGGGCATCCGGAGCGATTACCGGTGCAGGCATGAATGTGTTTGTCAAAACCAAAGAACGGGGTTCTGAACTCATCATTTCTTGGTTAACACTTGGTTTTGCTGTGGTCTTTTTCCTCCTAGCCTTGTTAACCAACGCTTTAGCCTAGTTTCATTACCAAATGTAAACGACGAGGGACCATATCCCTCGTTTTTCTTTGGTTGAATTTGATATAATTTTTATGCTTATGACCATTGCACAATATATTCAACAAGAAAAAAAACGTCTTCAAGGATTAGCTCAAGGGCTTTCCACCAAACCTCATTTGGTGATTATTCAGGCTAATGAAAATGAAGGTTCGAATATTTATATTCGTGGCAAACTTTCTGATTGCCAAGAAGTCGGTTTTCAAGCAACTCATCTTCGATTACCCATGTCGATTACCCAGGATGATTTACTCAGGGAAATACAAAAGCATAATCAAAATCCCATGGTTCATGGGGTGATTGTTCAAGTTCCATTACCTGCGCATATTGATGCGTCGGTGATCCGCCGCGCTGTTGTGCCTCATAAAGATGTGGATGGATTTCATCCTTTATCGCCAATGATGGCTTGCACACCGAAAGGCATCGTTGATTATTTAGCGGCCAGTGGGTTTGATTTTGTAGGCAAACATGCACTGATTCTTGGCCGGTCCTACATTGTAGGTCGTCCCTTAGCAACCGCCTTACTGGATCGTCATGCCACTGTGAGTATTGTCCATTCTAAAACAAAAGAAGAAGATAAAGCGAATCTATTGGCGAATGCAGATCTCATCTGTGTCGCCGTAGGTAAAAAATGGTATCTATCGAATCAAAAAGTTAAACCAACGGCATGGATCGTTGATATTGGCATCACCCGAGAAGATGGTCAGATTTTTGGGGATGTTAAACCAGGTCGCCATGTCGCGTTACAAACACCCGTTCCTGGTGGAGTCGGTCTACTGACGCGTCTGTCTTTATTAAAAAATCTTTGGGAAGCCTACACACAACAATTCAAATCAAAAGTAAAAGAAGATTGATTTAGTAATCTAGATTTGCCTTCAATTAATAAAAGCATATAATACCCTTAATATAAGGAGCTTTTTATGGATACTAAAAAATTAAGACAATTTGCAACTTTGGCGGTGCGCAGAGGTGTCAATGTCAAACCAGGACAAGACGTGATTGTCCACGCTGAACTCGATCAACCCGAATTTATCACGATGGTGGTTGAAGAAGCCTATGCTGCTGGCGCACGCTCAGTTCGCGTGAAATGGACTCATCAGCCCATCAGTCGTGTCAATGCTTTAGAAATGAAAGAAGAAGTGATGGCGGAAATTCCGGAATGGCAACATGCGGAAATGGCGCATAATGTTAAAACTTTACCAGCTCAAATTCATATTCGTTCGGTTGACCCAGATGGCATGAAGGGTACCGATCAAACCAAATTAACGAATGTTGCAAAAATTACCACGCCACAAATTCTTAAATACCGCGAACAAATGGACAATAAGTTTCAATGGACGATTATTGGTGTACCTTCCTTAAAGTGGTCAGAAAAAGTCTTCCCTAAATTAAAGGGTGAAAAAGCGGTTGAAGCGATGTGGGAAGCCATCATCAAAGCAACCCGTGTCACCAACGATCCTTTAAAGGAATGGGATCGTCATAATGCAACCTTACAACAACGAAGTAAACAACTTGATGCGTTGAACTTAGATTATCTTCATTTCCAATCCGCGAACGGAACCGACTTTAAGATTTGGATGATTCCTGAAGCCCGTTGGTTAGGTGGGGGAGAAAAACTCATTGATGGTCACTTCTATAACCCCAACATGCCAACCGAAGAAGTATTTATTACCCCTAAAGCTGGCAAAGCTGAAGGTAAAGTTGTGGCTTCAAAGCCTCTGTCCTATCAAGGTGAATTGATTGAAGATTTTGCAGTCACCTTTGCCGGTGGTAAAGTTGTCAAAGTTGAAGCAAAGAAAAATCAAAAACTTTTAGAACAAATGGTGAAAATGGACGAAGGTGCTTCCCGCATTGGTGAATTAGCTTTAGTCCCATTTGATTCACCGATTCAACAATCGGGTCTTTTATTCTATAACACTTTATTCGATGAAAATGCGGCTTGCCATATTGCGTTAGGTCGCGCTTATGTGAATTCCATTAAAGGTTATGCGACGATGACCCCACAACAACTGACAGAGATTGGTTGTAATCGTTCGATGATTCATGTGGACTTCATGATTGGTAGTCGTGATTTAAAAATCACCGGTTACAATCGTAAAGGTGTTGCCCTTCCTATCTTTGAAAAAGGCAACTGGGCTCCTTCACTTAAATAGTTTTTTAAATGAAGCAATAAAAAAACCTTCACACATCAGTGAAGGTTTTTTACTTATGAACTTAAAACTTATAAATGCAAGTAACGATCAATTTCCCATTGAGAAACATAGGTTCGATATTCGTCCCATTCTTTTTCTTTGGCGAGAATGTATTTATCGTAAGTATGTTTACCAAGGACGGCTAGCATCATCGGATCTTTCTTCATTTCTTTAATGGCATCCTTTAAATTTTCTGGAAGGTTTTGAATGCCTTGTGCTTCACGTTGTTCGCGTGTTAACTCAAAGATATTGTCGTAGACTGGTGGAACGGTTTTAGGATCTTTAGATGCAATTCCTTCTAAGCCTGCTGTCAGAATAAAGGCTAAGGCAAGATAAGGATTGGCGAGTGGATCGACGTTGCGTAATTCAGTTCGCGTAGAACCACCACGGGCTGCAGGAATGCGAATCATCGCGGAACGATTAGCATCAGACCAGCAAGCATAGCAAGGTGCTTCGTAACCAGGAATAATACGTTTATAAGAATTGACCGTAGGATTGGTTAAGGCTGCAATCGATCTTGAGTGATTTAAAATACCGGTCATCCACTTACGGGAAATATCGGATAATTGCATCTCGCCCTTAGGATCATAAAATGCGTTTTCACCTTTGGCGTTTGCTAATGACATATTCGTGTGCATACCCGAACCGTTAATTCCTTCAATAGGTTTTGGCATGAACGTCGCATGTAAACCATGCTTATGAGCGATGACTTTAACGACCGTTTTAAAGAGTTGTAGATTATCACAAGCTTTTAAAACATCTTGGAAACGGAAGTTTATTTCGTGTTGACCCACTGCGACTTCGTGATGGGAAGCTTGCACCATTAAACCTAATTTATCAAGTTCAATCGCGATATCACGACGGGTATAGTTATCACCATCCATCGGCGCTAAATCAAAATAACCAGCATCGTCATTGGGTTCAATGACGGGTTTACCGTCTTTCACTTTAAATAAGAAAAATTCTGGTTCAAATCCAACATTGAGTGCAGAAAACCCAGCATCTTGCATCTTCTTAATTGCTTTCTTAAGAATAAAACGAGGATCACCTTCAAAGGGTTCACCTTTTGGAGTGTATACGTCACACACAAGACGTGCCACTTTTCCTAACGCAAGACTTTCGAACGTAAGTATTTGCCAGGTGGATAAATCTGGATACAAATACATATCGGCTTCTTTGATGCGCACAAAACCTTCAATCGAGGACCCATCAAACATGATTTTGTTATTGAGGGCGTCCTCTAAACGTGAAATGGGCAAATCAACAGATTTGACCATGCCGAGCATGTCGGTAAATTGCATCCTAATAAACCGAACATCCTCTTTCTTAGCAATAGCTAAAACGTCTTCTTTCGTCATGATTGCCATGCCTAACTCCCCCTATGAGATGTTGCCATTATTATAAATTACTAATTGAATTAGTCAAATATAGCTAATCTTCATCATCTTCGGATTCGTCATCTTCTTCGTTGTCATCCTCATCATCATGACGATCGCCTCGAGGTCCGTGGCGGTCATCTTCCCATTCTCCATCTTCACGTTCACCATCTTCGTTAAATTGGACTGCTTGATAACGATAACCGATGATGTCATTTTGATCGTTGAGTACGGGAATGACATAGACTGCTATTTTGCCTTTGATTCTGCCACTACTTCCTTGCATATCAAATTTGATTTCAAGGATCGTTTCCCCGTCTTCCATCTCATATTCGAATTTAAACTTATCCTTGGTACGATTGGTGTCGTTATTTTCAAAGAAACTTAATTCTACGACGGTTTCATCATCTTCAATTTCAAGTTTGAATTCAGAAATGGTCAGTTCACCATTCACCATTTTTATAACTTTGATTTTCGTTTCATCTTCTTCAAACTTATATTCCGTTTCGATATAGTTTGTTTCATCTAGGTTGGCACGAAATACAATTTTGGTTTCATCTTCCTCTTGAGTTTTACTGCCGGTTACATCGTAACGAATGTTGTTATCAATGACCAAGGCACCCGTAAAGGCATAATAGGTTTCTTCTTCAATCACTTCTGAACTTTCAACATTGTAGTAAAGCGCATAAGGGACGGCCAAACCTTCGATGTCATAAACCACAAAGGTATCAAGAAATTCAAAGTTCATGTCGTCTGAAGTTTGGGACACAATCACCGGTGCTTCATTCGTGCCTAAAAATTGTTCAAAGACGGTTAAGTATGGATTCAGTAAGGTCATCGTTTCTTCAAAGTTGATGGTTTCTTTTTCACGTGAAGGTTTTAATTTGATTTGCAAAGATGGATTTAAGAGAGGTTGAGAATTATTGATGGTTAAGTTGGTTAACAATGTCGCGGAGGTGATACTTGAAATAGAGATTGCTTCTTTTTCATTGTTGAGCCGTAAGGGTGGTAACACCACTTGGCTTGATATTGGTAAAGAGGTTTCAGAGGTTTGGGATGATGTAATCGAGGTTAATGTTGAATCACTGGATGGGGCGATTGGATTAGCATTCTGAATGATCATCGCGACAATAAAAATACTGGTGATGACCGTTGCGATGGGTAGAAGCCGAAAGAATGAAAACGTTTCGTGTTTAGGAAAATTGTTTAACATGAAAGGACGAAGGTTAGGCATTTGACCATCTGCTTCTTGTTTAATCTTTTTTAACAGATCTTTTTCGTTCATTTTTTCAAGGCTCCTTTCATTTTTTTAATCGCTTGGTTATATTTCCACGTTACCGTTCCGATGGGTATGTTCATGATTAAGGCAATTTCTCGGTGCTTATATTCACTAATCGCATATAAGAAGAGAATCTTTTGTTCCTCGAGATCTAAGATTTTTTTCGCTAACGTGATCACGGGAGAACCTAAATCATAGATGTCTAGGCTACTCGGCAAGGTCGCTTCTAGGGTTTCTCTTTCTACTTGGGTTTCTCGATCGCGAACCTTGATAAGGTTTAAGGCAGTATTCCGCGCAATGGTGAGAATCCAATTCATCCCGTTCGTTGTCAGTTGGTATTGATGAATATTATCCATCACCTTTAGATACGTATCTTGCATCACATCTTCGGTTAATTGCGTATCGTGCAAATACGGAAGGATGAAAGCGAAGACCCCGCGACGGGTTTGTTCGTAGAGATCTTGCATCGCTTGCTTTTTCCCTTTTTTGATTTGTAAGAGTAATGCATTAATCGGATTCATTATGCATAACTTTACACCCAAACGATGTGGACTTCTACCCCTTTACAGGGAGCATCTCAAGGGGACTTAAGATGCTACTTATTTAACAAAGAAGTGCTTGAATTTATTGGTGATTGGATTTGAATATCGAGTAAAGATGAAAAATAAATTGTTTTTTCGTTTATTTTTAACCATTTTTCATCAAAATTGATTTGTTTAATCAACCCTTTTTCACTTATTTTTTTACCATCTTCAAAATAAATCATCGATCCAAATTGACCCTTGGCAATCAGAAGGTTCGCGTTGATAATGGCAGCCTGATCTTGGCTCACGTGAGGTTTTTCAATTCGTGCTTTCGATTGTTTCATTCTCACAATGGTGCCTTTTTGTTCAATTAAGGAAGCATAGGCTGCCCACTTTTTCATACCACGGTCGCTCATTTACGATGACCCCCAATTAAGGTGTGTCGTTCCCGTGTGGTTGATGCTTTTAATAAAGCGGACGTTCTTAAAATAGCATTATGTCCATAGCGTTCTTTAATGTGGGCGATGGTCACTTGTAGACGTCTTTTTTTGTCGGTGGTTTCGGCATCGGTAAATAAATCCAGTTGCTCATGATCTAACGGATTTAATTTACGAAAGGCAAAGGTAATATTACGAATCGGTTTTGGTTCAACATACCGATGATAGATTCTCATTAACGCTTCATAAAGCGTATCTTCATCATCTGTGGCCCGTATCAAACTCATTTGATGTGAAAAACCACCCAAACTCGCAGAGTAACCAATGCTTAGATGGACGAGTGAACTTAACTGACCTTGAAGACGTAAACGCAAGGTTAAATCATCACACATTTCTCGAATGACAACAGGGACCTCGTCGACTGAGTAATCACGATACAGCACTTGACCCATACTAATGCCGGGTTCTTTGGGTTGATATTTTTCACGAATATTGGAGTGATCAATGCCATTGGCGTGGTCATGAAGTTGTTTACCCATCACCCCGTAAAGTGCAATTAATTTGTGTTCAGGATATTCAGCAAGATCTTGAATGGTCATAATACCTAGTTGATGTAAACGATGTTCCATGCGTGACGCAATGCCCCACATGTCACCGACTGGTAATGGCCAAAATTTTTCTTGGATATCGTGTTGATGCCAAGTGGCAATACCGTCTTTGGCTTTTTTGGCTTCGATATCTAAAGCACTCTTGGCTAAAAATGGATTATCACCAATGCCGACTGTTGCTAAAAGTTTGAGTTTACGATAAATCGTATCCTTGATGGTCTTCATTAACTCATGAGGCGTTTGTTGGTATAACTTTAAATAAGGACCAAGATTTAAAAAAGCTTCATCCACACTATAAATGTGTAAATCATCTTCACCGACAAAATCCAATAGAATCGACATCACTTGCGCAGACTTTTCTAAATACAAACGCATGCTTGGGGTGGCAAAGATCATGTCATCTCGTTTGGGGAGTTCAAAAACGCGCAATCTTGATGGAATCCCTTGCAAACGAAGATAAGGTGAAACCGCCAGGACAATCGTACCTGTACCCCTTGTTTTGTCTGCCACAATTAAGGGTGTTGTATATGGATCTAAGCCTCTTTCAACGCATTCTACCACTGCATAAAAAGATTTGAGATCGAGTACTGCGACCACGGAAGGATAATTAAATGTTGGTTGAATATTTTTTAACATAATAAATGAATGGACTTTTATTTTAGCGAATGCTGGTGTCAGAAATCACGTTAATTTTTTTATGAAAACATTTTAAATTTATTTTCAATTAAAACTATCAAAAAACGAGAGAAAAAGTAAAAATCAAACATCAATTATGCTATATTATGAAGCATGGATATTAATGCATTACTTGAACCTATTAAATTAGCCATTCTCGATATCCTTGCTAACCCCATTATTCTTGATATTGGTTTAGGCATCTTCTTATTGATCATGGCAACAACAGGGGTTAAACGTGGATATTGGTTTGCCCTTTGGAATTTATTTTTCTCCGCGGTTGTTTTATTTATCTTATTAACATTCTTCTTGAATGTGGCCACTGGAGTCGTTAGCAACCTCACCGGTGCTTATTTGGTGTTTTCTGACCTTAATATGTCTAGAACCATGGCGATGTTTGGAATCTTACTTGCCGTTTTACTCTTCGGTTGGATTATCTCTGGTTTTATTTATTTAATTTTTACTCCGATCAAAGGCAAAAATTATTCTTATCGTGATTTAGATCCAATGGTGGTTATCAAAGTGAAGTCTTATGGTTTTACCGTAGGATTGTTAGAAGGCATTGCCTATGTTCTCTTATTCAATGTTTTATTAGGGAATATCTCAACGTATTTACCAGAAATTTTCCCCAATCGATTCATCTCTACATTCCTTGAAACCTTAAATCCTAGCAATTCGATTGTGTTAAGTTTCTTGAATAGCGTACTCGGTGACTACGGTAGCGTTTTTCAATTAGGTTAAATTCAATCTACCATAAAAAAACGTCTCTTCTTAGAGACGTTTTTTGTTTGATGGTTTTAGGCTTTAGGAGCTGCTTTTTTTCTTGGCTTCTTCGCAACTTTTGTCACATCTGTTTTTGCTTTTGCCGATTTGACAAGGGGTAATGCAACAGCAGGTTCATACCCGACTTTTTCCATGAAGACATCATAGAATCCATTGCCGATTAAAATCACAAACACACCTAACATTGAAGCTTCAAAGCTATTGATAAAGGTTACTACAAGGAGGATTAACATGCCTAGGATCGCTAATCGAGGAACATAAGGATAACCCCAAACGCGGTAGGGACGTTCTGCTTCCGGCATGGTTTTTCTGAATTGGAAGACGGATAAGAAAATGAGTGTATTAAAGATTAACGCACCAAATAAAATAATCGATAATAAATAATTAACATTGTTGTAACCAAGCAAGACAATGATTAATGAGACGATGGTTTGACCTAGAATCGCCACCCAAGGGGTTTGAAATTTAGCATCAATTTTACCGAAGACACTTGGTAAGGTTTGATCGTCTGCCATCGCAAGGTAAACGCGTGGGAATGAAAGTATCGATCCATTTAAAGAACCTAAAATCGAAATCGCAATCGCACCAAACACCACACAACCTAAAAGGGATAAATCAAAACCTGTAAAGATGGCACCAAAGGCACTGTAAACGGCACCTAAATCAAATCCTGCTGCAACGGCGCCTGTGCCAAGTGCGGCTAACGTACCAGCATCAATGATGCGATATAGACCCACCACAAATAAGACATAAACACCCATCACCAACGCCACAGCAATCGTTAGAGCTTTTGGTAAGTCTCTTCTGGCATCTTTCATTTCTTCGGCAACTGTATTGAGGTTCGTCCAACCTTCATAAGCAAATAAGGTTCTAGCAACTGCAAATAATAAACCTGAAATCAATAAACCGGCTTCAACATTTTCTGCTCCATTGCTAGCGATAATATTGGTTTCGGTTCCAAAGAATAATCCAAATAAAATGATGGTGACTAAAGGAATTAATTTTGCGACAAAGAAAATATTTTGCACTAATTTACCATAGCGAATGCCAAGATAATTAATCACCGACAATACGATGATGGTAATAGCGGCAATCATGCCTACCGTTGTGGCATCAAATCCTGCACCTTCATTCACACCTAACATATAACCTAAAACTTGCGCAAAGAGGATGGCAAGCAAGGCAACTGATCCAGAACTGGATAAGAAGAAGTTGGTAATGCCGGAAAGAAATGCAACACGTTTACCGTATGCTTTTCTTAAATAAACGTAATAACCACCAGTCTTTGGGAATAAGGTTCCAAGTTCAGCATAAGTGAGTGCGGAAAATAAAGTGATAATCCCACCAACTAACCATGCGACAAGAGAAAGGCCTAACGAATTGCTTGCAAGTCCCAGTACCAGCATCGAAAAGAAATAAATACCAGAACCGATCATAATACCGGCCAAGACCGATACACTAGAGAACAATCCTAACTCTTTTTTTAGTTTCATATGAAACCTCCAGTCAATGTTAAAAATAATTTATCAATTCATCCGATAAATTGCAAAGAAAATGATTTCGTGAAAACATTAGTTTTCTTTGATTTTGGTGAGTGCTTGGTAGTGTAGGATAGGCGTTCTAGCTGCAGATACTTCATCCAAACGACCCACTGGGGTGTTGTGAGGTGCTGTTTTCACGATGTCAGGATTGTTTGATGCTTCTTGGGCAATTTGTCTGAAGACTTTAATAAATTCATCTAAGGTTTCTTTGGATTCAACTTCCGTTGGTTCCACCATAATCGATTGATCAAAGAGGAGTGGGAAATAAATGGTTGGTGCATGGATGCCAAAGTCCAAACAACGCTTGGCAATGTCTAAGGTTTTCACGCCTGTGGTTTGATCGATGAGACCATTCATCACAAATTCATGCATGCAGGGTTGATCGGCGACAAGCTTGTAAAGATCTTTTAGTGAAGCTTGAATATAATTCGCATTTAACACCGCATTAGGACCTACATTCATCAAATCTTGGGCGACTGTTCGAATATAAGAATACGCACGAATCACGACGAGGAAGTTACCATAAAAGCCACCAACTTGGCCGCAAGAAGTAGCAGGATAGTCAAAGCGATATTGATTGTTGTCTTTTACGACAACTGGTTTTGGTAGGTATGGGACTAAATGTTTAGCAACACTGACAGGACCCGAACCAGGACCACCACCACCATGAGGTGTGGAAAAAGTCTTATGAAGGTTCATATGCATGATATCGAAACCCATATCACCGGGACGCGCTAATCCGAGTAAAGGATTGAGGTTTGCACCATCGTAATACAAGAGGCCACCGACATCATGAACAAGTTTTGCAATCGTTAAAATATCTTTTTCAAATAAACCGACCGTATTCGGATTGGTTAACATGATGCCTGCAACTTGATGGTTTAACACTTGTTTTAAAGCATCAACATCCACCATGCCATTCTTTGATTTAATGGTAATGGTTTCATAACCTAACATCATCGCACTGGCAGGATTGGTTCCATGTGCAGAATCAGGAATGACGACTTTGGTACGTTGCACATCACCACGGGCCTCATGATAGGATTTCATGATCATTAAACCAACAAGTTCACCATGGGCACCCGCAAAGGTATTCAAAGATGTGCCACCCATTCCCGTGACTTCGTTTAACATATTGGCCATATCGTAATAAATCTTCAATAAAGGTTGAATGGTGTCCAATGGTTGCGTTGGATGAATGAGTTTAAATCCATCTAAACTTGCCATTTCATCGTTTATTTTTGGGTTGTATTTCATCGTGCATGAACCAAGCGGATAGAATCCAGATTCGATGCCAATATTTTTTTGTGAGACTTTGGTGTAATGACGAACAATATCAAGTTCACTCACTTCTGGTAAAGATGCTGCTTCTTGACGGAACAAAGAAGCATCTAAGTTTGCTTGATTGGTTTTGGTAATGCCTGTTTCAGGTAATTGGTAACCAACACGACCATTGGATGATAATTCAAAAATAAACTTAGTGTAAGTCATGTTGCACCTCCTTGATTGCTTGGACGAGTGCATCGATATCTTCCTTTGTTTTGGTTTCACTTCCGTAAACCACAACTTGATTGGTGTTGATTGGGAATCCAAATAAATAACCTTTTTGGACCAATGCTTTTTCTAATTTTTTCACATCAACCTTAGAGGTTAAGGTGCATTCATACGCATATGGGGCCTTAAAGGTTTTGGTAAATAAACCAGTTAGCATCAATTGATCAACGAGATATCGTGTGACCAAACAAGCTTGATCAAATGCTTGAACCAATCCTTTTTTGCCCATCGCACTCATATAGATGGTTGCTTGTAAGGCGAGTAAGGATTGATTGGAACAAATATTGGAATTGGCTTTTTCACGACGAATATGTTGTTCTCTGGTTTGCAGGGTTAAAACAAATCCTCGTTGCCCGCGGTTGTCTTTGGTGTATCCACATATGCGACCCGGCATTTTTCTTACCCATTCGTTGAGGGTGGTGAGATAACCTAAGTACGGTCCACCAAAATTAGGATTGAGTCCTAATGATTGCGCTTCACCGCAAACGATGTCAGCTCCCAATTCTCTAGGCGTTTTTAATCTCGCTAATGCAAAGGGATCATTATAAGAGATTACCAATGCTTTTTTGGCTTTAATCATTGGAGATAGTTGATTAAAATATTCGATTAAACCAAAGCGATTTGGATATGAGAAAATAACGCCTGCAAAGGGTGATTCCATTTCTTTCATCAGTTGGGCTTGGTCGATTAAACCATCTTTGGGTTGAATGACGGTTAAGGTTACACCACGGTGTTTCGCATAGGTCTTAATCACTTCTTCAGCTTGCGGAAGTAAAGGTGATGCCACAATAATACGTTTAATGGATGTCACAGCAACAGCCATCATCATCGCTTCGGATAAAGCAGTTGGGCCATCATACATCGAAGCATTCGACACATCCATGCCTGTTAATTGGGTAATCATCGATTGCCACTCAAAAATATATTGTAATGTTCCTTGCGCAACTTCAGGTTGATAAGGTGTGTAAGATGTTAAAAATTCTTGTCGAGAACTCACCGCATCGATAATCGCCGGCCTTTCATGTTCATAAACACCAAAGCCTCTAAACGATTGAAGGACTTGACCTTGATTAGCCTTTAAGTGCTTTCTTAATTGACTTTCTGATAGTCTTGGTAAGATTTGATATGGTTTCTTTAAGCGAATGGATGCTGGAATATCATGGAGTAAATCATCCATTTTTTGAACGCGAATCACCTTCAACATCGATTGTTGATCGGCCTCGGTTAAAGGCAAATATTTAAACATACTTTACGCCTCCAATGAACTATTTAGGTAAGGCGTCGTAAGCAGCTTTAGATAACAGTTGATTGAGTTCAGCAGGATTCGAAATTTTAACTTTAATGATCCAATGATTTTCTGCGTCTTGGTTAATCAAATCCGGACTAGAGACGAGTGCTTTATTGATTTCAACAATTTGTCCAGAAACAGGAATATATAAATCCGATGCTGCTTTGACGGATTCAACAACTCCAAATACATCATTTTCTTTAAATGTTTTGCCGACAGCGGGAAGATCAACGAAGACGATAGTCCCTAAACTTCCTTGTGCATAATCGGTGATGCCGATTGTTGCAATATTCTTTTCTAAAACAACCCATTCGTGCGATGGTGAGTATTTTTTTTCACTCATATGTTTCTCCTAACGTTTATATTGTTTCTGCATAAATATCATATCACGAACCACTGCTTCAATAGGTGTGGTTCTCATGATCACGGTGACCTTGGTTCCTACCGTTGTAAAGGGTGTTTCTAGAATGGCCATTGCTAAGGCTTTGGTTGAATCTGGAAGAATATAACCTGTGGTAATCAGACCAACTTGTTTGCCATTCACCAGAACCGGATACTCGGCCCTAGCAACGCCACGACCGATCAGTTCTATGCCAACGAGTTTTTGTTTGACGCCCTTTTGGATTTGTGTGACCAGTGCATCTTTACCAATAAACGTTTTTTGAGTTTTTACCGCGAATTGAAGTCCGGCTTCAATCGGAGAAATGTGCTCTGAAATTTCATGGGAATAAAGTGGTAAGGCTGCTTCAAAACGAAGCGTATCACGTGCTCCTAAACCACAGGGAGAAACTCTTTCATCATTCACTAATGCAATCCATAAGGATTGGATTGTGCTCAAATCACCATATATCTCAAATCCATCACTACCGGTATATCCAGATCTAGAGATGATGAGTTCTTTTCCTTGATATCGTGTAATTTGATAGGTCATGAACTTTAGTTGACTTAATTCAACTTTTTTCGTGATTTTGTCTTGAAGAACCACTTCTGAAAGAGGTCCTTGTAATGCAAGTTGAAGAAGGGTATTGGTGACGACTTCAATTTTTACATCAAAGTTTCCTTTATGTTGATTCATCCATTCGATATCCACTTGCGCATTAATGGCATTGATGACGAGTAATATTTTCTTGGGATTAAAGACGTAGGCAATTAAATCATCGATTGGATAACCTTTTTCATTGCACATGAGGGCGTATATAGCTTTGTTTTGAGGAAGACCTTGTATTTGATTGGTAACCAAGGATTCGACAAATGGTAAGGCATCCTTACCCGTAACATAGACTCGACCCATATGAGATACATCAAAGACACCAGCAGATTGGCGAACTGCTCTGTGTTCTGCAACCAACCCTTTATATTCTTGTGGCATGGTAAAACCACCGTAAAAGACAATTTTTGCACCTAATTTAACATGTTCTTCGTGGAGTGGGAGTTTGGCCATAATTCACCTCTATTGGAATTCATTTTATCTTATGAAGGCAAAGCAAGGTATAAGAAAATAATCGTGATAAAATTAGACTATGAAACAACATAATTATTTAATCGTCGTGGATGTTCAAAAGGATTTTGTCGATGGGGTGTTAGGAACACCAGAAGCGGTCGCCATGATCCCTTATTTAGTTAAGAAAATCAAAGGCTTTAAAGGCGAAATTATCTTCACCCAAGATACCCATGATCGTGATTATTTATCCACAATCGAAGGAAAAAAGTTACCGGTCATCCATTGCGTTAAAAACACTCCAGGATGGCATTTTGAAGCTGCCATCTTACCTTATACAAAAGGTAAAAAAGTCTTTCAAAAACCCACATTTGGTTCCGAAAAATTGGTCAAATACATTAAGAAGCAACACCAAATTTCACCTATTCAATCTCTAGAAGTGGTGGGGATATGTACGGATATTTGTGTCATTTCGAACGTAATGATGTTAAAAGCCGCTTTTCCCAATATAAATATTAAAGTAGATGCAAAAGCTTGTGCTGGTGTCACGCCACAAAGTCACATGCGTGCTTTAGAATCCATGGCATCAGTTCATATCGATATTCAAAAATAAAAAACCTCCATATTATATGGAGATTTTTGTCTAACAAAGTTGGTGGAGCTGACGAGGATCGAACTCGCTACCTCGTCGTTGCGAACGACGCGCTCTCCCAAATGAGCTACAGCCCCAAGATTGCCCTACAAGATTAACAAAAAAAGCATAAAAGAGCAACCTTTTAACCATAATTTTAAGTAACTCGTACGTTCAATAAAATTTTTATTGTAAGCGCATACAAGATATCTTATGATAAAAGAAACCGATTTCCTTAATGAGGGAAATCAAAGGATATGAGTTATGAAAAACTTTATCAGTGATCGTTATCAAAAACAAAAACCCTTTGCAGGCTTTTTACCTGGTATTGCAGGCAAAGAAGGACTACCAATGTGGGTTTTTTATGTGAATCGTGGACAGGCGATAAGTACCTTTGGTGTTCGAGATAAAAATGGTGCGATTTCAGAATTTTATCCTGCTAATTTAGCGTATGCATACATCCATCAAAATGGATTTCGCACCTTCATTAAATATAAAGAAGAAGTCTATGAATGCTTCCAAGAAAAAAACGAAGCGCAATCTCTAACCGTGGATGCGCATGAAATCGTCATTGAAGAAACCATTCAAAAATGGAATCTTAAAATTAAGGTTACTTACGCGACTCTTCCAAATATGCCTTTATCAGCGTTAATGAGAAAGGTAGATATTACGTCCTTAGATGGTGTTGAAAAAAAACTTATTGTGATCGATGGACTAGCACAAATCTTACCTGCTGGTATTGATTACGGCGGTTACAAAGCTGTCAGTTATTTGTTACAAAGTTGGATGGAAGTTCAAGAAAATGATAATCACGTCTTTTTAAAATTACGGGCATCAACCGCTGATTCTAGCGAAGTAAAGGCAGTGGATGATGGAAATTTTTACACCTATGTTGGATTCAATCAAAAGCAATATTTATATGATTACAAAGCTGTTTTTGCACAAGATTCGTCCTTTTCCACGCCTTACCGCTTACAAGCTTTAGATTATCAAAACTTAGTCAAACAAAAACAAGCCCCCGTTAACCAAGTCCCTTCTGCTTTTGTTGCCTCTGAACTTTCTGTTAAAACCACCACAACCTTCTATGGTGTGTTTGGTTACAGTCAAAATCGGGCTCAGTTATCACCTTTAGTCCAAAAGATGAATGCTGTTTTTTTAGAAAATAAGTTTAAAGAAAATAAATCGACAGTTGATTTGCTAACTTCAGAAATTCAAACCCAAACAGCAAAACCAATGTTTGATTCTTATTTACAGCAATGCTATCTCGACAACATTTTACGGGGTGGTTATCCAATTCAATTTGAAACACTTGATGGGCCGATTGGCTACCATATTTATTCGCGTAAACATGGTGATTTAGAAAGAGATTATAATTTCTTTTCATTAGAACCAAGTTATTTATCTCAAGGTAATGGCGCTTTCAGAGATGTGTTACAAAACCGTCGAAATGATTTGTATTTTCACCCAGAAGTGGGAACGACCACCATCGCTCAATTTGCGTCTTTGATCCAAGCTGATGGTTACAATCCATTAAGTATCGAAGGGATTATGTTTACGTTTAAAGGCGATGCAAAAGGATATCCAGTATCGATACAAGACGTACTCAAGCAAGAATTCACCCCTGGTCAAATTGCTAACTTAGCCGGTCAATTACAATTGCCTGTGATGGAAACAGTGACTAAAATTATTCAACAATCCCATTATCATTTCAAAGCCACATTTGGTGAAGGATATTGGGGAGATCACTTTACTTATTTCTTGGATTTAATTGAAACCTATTTGGATATTTATCCCGATCAAGTTGAATCCTTACTTCAACAAAAGCATCGTTATTTCTTATCTCCAGCGCATGTTTTGAAACGAGATGAAAAATATATTTTAAAGAACGGTAAAGTTCGTCAATATCATGCCGTTCATCATGATCATGCCTTACCTCAACGAGGTTGGTTAAAACTTGCAAATGGAGACGATGCAACCACATCCTTATTTGGAAAATTAATCACGTTAGTCACGAATAAATTTTCACAATTAGACCCTGATGGACTTGGCTTAATGTATGAAGCTGAAAGACCAGGATGGAATGATGCGATGAATGGCATACCTGGTTTATTTGGATCGGGTGTTTCGGAAATGCTTGAATTAAAGAGAATCGTTCAGTTCTTACAAAAGCAAAAGCTAGTCAATCTTGATGTGCTTTCGCCATTAAAATCCCTCATCACTGCAATCTTAGGAATCAAAGAATCAAGTTTATTTGATCAATGGACGAAACGTATGGATGCACTCGAAACCTATCGTGACCAACTCAAAGCTCCATTATCCATTACCACGTTAAGTGCCGATGTGATTCAAACTTTATTAAGTCATATGGCTTCAACTTTACAATACTCCATGGATCGTTTATTAAAAATCCACCCCATTCCTTACACCTATTTCGTTTATGAAGTGGATCGTTATGATTTACTACCTAAAGCGAATGCAAATGCTCTACAAACAGTTCGGGCAAAATCTTTCAAACGTACGCCCTTACCTCACTTTTTAGAAGCACCTGCAAGAATGCTATCTAATGGATTCTTAACCGCTCAACAAGCGACTAAACTTTACACTGCAATTCAACAATCTCCGTTATATGATGCGCCTTTAAAAATTTATAAAACAAGCGCTCCTTTAGATCAACAATCCATGGAAATCGGACGGATTCGTGCGTTCACTCCGGGTTGGTTAGAACGAGAATCTGCTTTCTTACACATGACTTATAAATACATGCTTGGCTTATTAAAAGCAGAAGCTTATCCTTCTTTTTTTGAAGCGATGCAAAATGGTCTCACGTGTTTCATGAAACCCGAAGTATATGGTCGATCACCTTTAGAAAACTCATCGTTTATTGCGACTACCAATAATCCTGATTCTTCCAAACACGGGCAAGGATTTTATGCTCGATTATCAGGATCGACAGCAGAAGTTATATCAATGTGGAAGCGTTTAATTTTAGGGGCAACATTATTTACTTTTACGCAAGGCAAACTTCAATTTCAAATTCAACCGACAATTCCACTCGACTATTTTAAGGATGGGAAAATCGAAACGACTTTATTTGCACATACCAAGATTCGTCTAACTATTACAGAATCATTAAAACCAACTGACAAAGTTTTAAAGGTAACCGGCTATCGATTATTGTCACCAAAACAAACTCAACCTATTGTCATCCAAGGTTCCTCCATACAAGGGGATCACGCGATGGCAATTCGGCAAAAACGATATAGCGAGATCGAAGTTTTATTAAAAGGAGGACAACCAGCAACCTCAAATTAATACGCGTAGGGAAACATTGTTCACTCTTTAATCATCATGAAAGGAAATTATTGATGAAACATTATTGGAAAGGTCTCACCATTACATTAGCAGCACTTGTGCTTGCAGCGTGTGGTACGCCTAGTTCAAGTAGCCAAACGAGTTCAGCATCTACATTAACGTCGATTACGATCACGGGTGCAAATGATATCTCAATCGAATTTGACGCTGATTTTAATTTCTTAACTGGCGTTACTGCTACTGGTAATACAGGCGCAGATTATACGTCTAGCATTACGCTTTCCTCGATTTCAACTGCGGTTAATACGACCACAGGTGAATTAGACACGACTAGAACCGGTGTTCACACGGTGCAATATCGCGTTCAATCTGGAACCATTGTTGCTACAAAATTTAGAAACGTAACGGTGCAACAACCAGAATCAACTGGAGGTATGTTACTCAATCCAGATTTTGCTTTAGGCACCGCTGGATGGACTGATCCAAGTGTTGTCTATAACGAAAGTGGATCAAGTATTGAATTTGATACTGAAGATGGCGCATTAAAAGTTGTGGTCGTCACAAGTCCTGTTGCCTATGCACCTCGATTTGGACAAATGAATGTCCCATTTGAAATCGATACGACTTATGAAGTTAGCTTTAGAGCGAAATCAAGTGCTGCTAAACCTATTAATTTAAACGCTGGTGAATTGTTAACCTCCGCTCCTTGGTTCACGGATTTCAAACCTGGTCAACCAGAAGTAAGAACCATCGGAACTGAATGGGCAACTTATTCTTATATTTTTACCCATCGTTTAGACAATCAACGTGGTGGTATTTTATTTGAATTAGGTACGGTCAGTGGTCAAAGTGTCAATGCAACGATGTATTTTGATGACATCACGATTGAAGAAGCGACCGCTGGTCCAGATGTCACCGCTCCAAATTTCTCCGGTGTTGCTAGTACTATCAGTGTGTTAGTTGGATCAACCTATGATCCATTAAATGGTGTCACCGCATTAGACATCGTTGATGGTGATTTAACGGATTCAATTTTAGTAGAAATCCTTGATAGCAATAACGCGACTGTTAATACCGTGGACACGAGCGCTCCTGGTGTTTACACGGTTAATTATTCTGTTGAAGACGCAGCCGGAAATGAAGCGACTGCTCAAACCACCGTCAACGTGGTCAGTTTAGCTTTCAGAAATGAAAACTTATTAGCGAATGGTTCGTTCGCTGATGCTTTAGGCGCTGAATGGGGTTATTGGCAACAAGATTGGGGCACTGCTCCAGTTGTAAATCGTACCCAAGATACCGCTGCTGGAACCTATAGTTTAGATATTACAGGTGGTGGCGATGCTGTCTGGGCAATTCAATTCTTCCAAGATGGCGTTGAACTCATTGAAGGAACAACGTATCGTTTATCCGTTACTGCCGCTGCTTCCGTTGCACGTAAAATAAGCGTTGGCATTGGAAATGGCAATCCATGGAATGAATATGCCCGTAAGAACGGTCTTGAAATTGGAACCACATCATCAACACAAGACTTTGTCTTTACTGTTACCAAAGCAACTGCAGATGTAAAGGTTGTTTTAGAATTAGGCAGTCAAGATGGTTTTGCTAATGGTGCGTTAACACTTTCAGAAGTTCGTTTACAACGTCTTGATGCTGCACCTTTACTCAGTGATTCAAAATTCGCCATGACTGGTTGGAGACATTTCGTTAACGATTGGGATGGCACAGTTGCCACTTCCGGTATTGTTGCGGGTGAATATAAAATGTCAATCACCAAAACCGTTGGTTTAAGTCCAACTGCAGATAATTGGAAATTACAAATTATCCAAGATAACGTTGCATTTGGTGAAACGGTTGATAATGGCCGCATGAATTTAACGGTTGGAAAATCCTATACGTTAAGTTTTGATATGTATGCTTCCCAAGCCATCAGTGTCACGACCTTTATTGGTGCTCCTGGTGTCTGGGTCAACTATGTTCCAGAAGTGAATCGTACCAATTCAGTGACCACAAGTAAGCAAACCATTATGATTCCAGTGAGTACGGTTGGTGCAACCTTAAATGGTAATGAAAAATTATCGTTTGAATTTGGATCTTCCTTTACAAACTTTGAATCTGGTAATGAATTTGTGGCGATTGACAATGTTGTTTTAAAAGAAGGTAATACCGTTTTACCTAATGTCATCAACGGTGATATGAATGCAATTTTAGGTGGTCATACATTCTTCACAGAAAATGGTGGAGCGATGACACGTGGTACCAATGGCGGAGCTTCCATCGAGGTTCCTGCATTAGGTGGTGCTGCTTATCAACCTCACTATTACTATGTGTTCCCAACGCTTGCGAAAGGAAACTATGAAGTGAAGATTGCGTTAACAAGTTCAGTTACCCGTGATTTACGCTTCAATATTATTCTCCCAGATGCAGGTTATGCTTCGATCTTACCTGACAACTTTGTTGATTTTAGAGTAACTGCAGATTCACCTTATGTCTTTACCGTTTCCTTTGAAGTGGTCAATCCATTAACCAATGTGAAGCTTGAATTAGACTTAGGTAACCTCGGTGGTGATAAAATCTCTTTACCAGGTACATTCTTAATCTCAGAAGTACTCGTCTACGCCAACTACAATAGCTAAAGGAGGCCGTGGATAGTGAAACATAAAGCCAAACTATCCGTTGTAGCCTTGTTTGTCCTTGCTGGATGTGGGGGAACCCCATCCAGTAGCGGCAACACTACAACGAGTGAAATTTTACAGCCCGTGACGCTTTCATATGCAGATTGGGGTAATCAAGAACTCAATCAACGCATGATTGATTTATTTCAAGCTCGATATCCACATATTACCGTTGAATTACGACAAGATATTGTCGGTGCAGGTTCACAATTTACAGGCAATCTCGTCACTGCTGCTCAAGCTGGATTACTACCAGACGTCTTTGCTACGGATAACGTCCCTACCGTTATCAATGCTGGTTTGACGTTGGATGTTGCCCAATATTGGGATGCCGATGAAGATGCAGCACTAGTCTATGACAATATCGCCCTTGCAGGTGTTTATAACGGTAAGCGATATGCCGTTCCATCCTTCCAATTCTTAAAAGGTATTTTGATGAATTTAAATATCTTTGAACGGGCCAATTTACAAACCGTTCCTGGAAGATATCGTATTGATAATGATGGTTATCCAGTTAAAGATTGGACCTTTGAAGAATTCGTGAATATTGCTACCGACATTAAAAATTTCGATTTAGTGAATACCGAAAATTTAGTAGTTGGGATGGACACATGGTATGGATCACCTGATTTCCAACAAGTGTGGCCGATGATGCAAAATGCTGAAACCCAATACGATACGTGGGATGGTGAACAATTCAATTACACCTCCGCGGATTGGATTAGTGCGATGCAAGCTAAAGTTGCACTCCATCAATTAACCGATGGAACCACTACGCGCTTCACACCAGAAGATTATGATGCAGAAGATAATGACGAATTAAGAACGTATATGATTCAAACCGGTTATGCTGCAATGGACATTGAAGGTTCATGGCAATTCTGGGTGATTAAAGATGCGTTAGATAATCGTGACTTTGAACTCGGATTCTGGCCATATCCACAAGGTGACGCTGGATTATTTCCACCCACCATTCTAGACTTCCAAGCAGTGTCGTCACAAACCGAACATCCAGAAGAAGCTTATTTACTAGCCAAATGGATGACGTTTGGACGCGATGGTTGGGATGCTAGACTTTCCTTACTTGAATCTGATCGCGAAGATGCGCTTGCGGAAGGCGTGACGCCTGAATTCTTGGATCGATTCCCGATTGCCGACTATCCAGAAATTTGGACAAGAGTTGAAGGTTTAGTGGAAGGTATTGAAGGGATTGATGCCATCTTTGATCGCATTGAATATTCAAAACCAGACTTAGACAAATGGTTACCAGGATATAAAGATTTCTGGGCTTGGGCATATACGCCTGAGAATCCATTTAACTTCGATAACTTAGTTGCGGAAGGACCAAATGCAGTACCAACCTATGCTGCAGCCTGGGAAGCACAAATCAATACGTTAGTTGCAGAACAACTTGCCGCGTTAGGTGCAGGTTAGTATCAACATCCTCGGGAGGTTTCTAAAACGAAACCTCCCTCAAACTTGATCGATGAAAAAAATAAAATTGAATCTACCCAACTTTAATACAAAACAAACTGGCATTTGGCTAGTTGTTTTGTTTATGGGCATCACTGGTTTTGTTTTTTTGATTGATCAAACACCCGCTCCATTGAACCAAAGTTTTAACACCTATGATTTTATTCAACCTGATTTTGATTATGCCTATCAAAATCAAGTGTATGGCATCCCAACTTATACTGCGAAGCAAGATTTTTACCAAGAAGCTGGTGTAGCTAAGACGGGTTATGAGGCTGTTTATGACGCTACCGATATGGATGGACTTGCCGTTGGTGTTAATGATGAAGACTATGGTGAAATTGTTGAAAATTATGATCTACCCAACGACGTCTTCTTAATGAATGAATTATCTTCTGTATCATTTATGTATGATGGCCAGGATAGCGGCATTATTTCACTTGCGCTTGATTATTACTTACTTGATCAAGGAACAGAAGATACCAAAATTGCTTTAACGATTAATAACGAATATCAATTCTATGAATCCCAAACCTTAGTGCTTCCTGCTTCTTGGATGTTTGC
>JACCED010002060.1_pt1 | contig 23079 bp, 23 predicted proteins | sample 7455021 | NCBI WGS metagenome assembly JACCED01 (sample SAMN15323456, study PRJNA562643) | freshwater metagenome | isolation source: river surface water | place: USA:Blue River Watershed | collected 2017-08-19
CACTTTCGGCACGATGGCTGCGCGCGCTGCGATTGGTGACGTGGGCCGTGTGCTCGACATGAGCTACACCTTCTGCAAAGGCATCAGTGGCTTGATTCCCAACAAGCCGGGTCAGCACATCACGATTGCAGGGGCGATTGAGGTGGAGCCCATCTTGGCCGAGCGTTTGGCCAAAGAAGATGAAGTCAAAACCCTGTTAGAACTGGCGCAAAAGCTCGAAGGCATGACACGCAACGTAGGCATGCACGCTGGTGGCGTGTTGATTGCCCCTGGCAAGCTGACCGACTTCTGTCCTCTGTACCAACAGCCGGGCAGCGAATCGGCGGTGAGCCAGTTTGACAAAGACGATGTGGAAGCCGCAGGCTTGGTGAAGTTCGACTTTTTGGGCTTGGCGACGCTGACCATTTTGGAAATTGCGCGCGAGTTCATCATGGCTCGCCACAAAGGCCAAGAGCACTTTGCATTTGAAAACATTCCACTGGATGACGAGCCGACTTACCGCTTGTTCCAAGACGGCAAGACCGAAGCGGTCTTCCAGTTTGAAAGTCGCGGTATGCAGGGCATGTTGCGTGATGCGCGGCCTACGCGTTTGGAAGATTTGATTGCGCTGAACGCCTTGTATCGCCCAGGTCCCATGGACTTGATTCCTAGTTTCGTGGCGCGTAAGCACGGACGTGAAGAGATTGAGTACCCGCATCCCATGGTGGCGCAGATGTTGTCGGAGACCTACGGCATCATGGTGTACCAAGAGCAGGTGATGCAGACCGCGCAGATTTTGGGTGGTTACTCGCTCGGCGGTGCGGACATGCTGCGCCGCGCCATGGGTAAAAAGAAGCCCGAAGAGATGGCGGAGCATCGCGAAATCTTCCGCGCAGGTGCAGCCAAAAACAACATCAGCCAAGACAAAGCGGATGAAATTTTTGACTTGATGGAGAAGTTCGCGGGCTACGGCTTTAACAAGTCACACGCGGCCGCATACTCCTTGCTGGCTTATCACACGGGCTGGTTGAAGGTGCATTACACGGCGGAGTTTTTCTGCGCCAACATGACCGTGGAGATGGACAACACCGACAAGCTCAAGGTGTTGTTTGAAGATGCCCAGAAGATGGGGCTCACGTTTGAAGCGCCCGATGTGAATCGCGGCAACTACCGCTTCGAGCCTATTTCAGACAAAGTCATTCGTTACGGCTTAGGTGCCATCAAGGGCTCAGGACAGCAAGCCATTGAAGCCATCGTGGCCGCACGCCAAGATGGGCCTTTCACCAGTTTGTTTGATTTCTGTCGCCGAGTGGACCGCACGCGTATGAACAAACGCACAGTGGAAGCACTCATCAAAGCGGGTGCGTTTGACAACTTGCACTTGAATCGTGCCGAACTGTTGGCGAGTGTAGAGCGTGCGTTTGACTTTGCCTCGGCCAGTGAAGCCAATGCCAACCAAGGCGGCTTGTTTGACATGATGGGCGAAGACGCGCATGGCTCCAGCACCCAAGAGCCTGAGTATGTCGAGATGCTGCCTTGGGGCGTGAAAGAACGCCTCACACACGAAAAGGTGGCGTTGGGCTTTTACCTGTCCGGCCACTTGTTTGACGAAGTCGAGCGTGAAGTGCGTCGCTTTGCCCGCACGCGCATTGAAGACCTGATGGACTCACGCGAGCCGCAGTTGTTGGCAGGCATCGTGAGCGACATGCGTGTGATCAATGGTCAGCGTGGCAAGCTCGCCATCTTCAAGCTCGACGACAAATCAGCTGTGATCGAGGCCACGGCAGATGAAGCCACGATCAACACGTACCGCAACACCTTGAAGGACGATGAGTTGGTCATCATCATGGGCAAGGCACAGCCAGACCGCTTCTCGGGCGGTTTGCGTTTGTCCATTCAGCAGGTGTGGAGCTTGGAGCAAGCGCGTTGCCGCTTTGGCAAATACCTCAGTGTCACGGTCAACGGCACATCGCCAGACATTGCGCGCATGTTGCGCGACCATCCCGCCAAAGTGGAGCAGTCTGAGCAGGGCGAGTTGGTGCGAGGCATGGGCGTACGATTGAGGCTGTTGCGCGACGGGGCCACGGCTGACGTACAGTTGGGCGACAACGTCAAGTTTTTCCCCAGTGACGCAGCCTTGGCCAGTTGGATGGCGCAGGCCCACAACGGGCAATCACACATCATTTACGAGTAAACATTTTTATGTGGACCATTCCTACGCTCATGACATTGGCGCGCATTGCGGCCATACCGCTCATCGTGGGGTTGTTCTATTTGCCGATCGACACCGCAGAGCGCAACCTGTGGGCCACCGTGATGTTTGTGGTGTTTGCGTTGACTGATTGGTTGGATGGTTACTTGGCGCGCAAACTCAATCAGTCTTCTGCCTTTGGCGCATTTCTTGATCCCGTCGCCGACAAGTTTCTGGTGTGTGCCTGCTTGTTGGTGTTGGTCCACTTAGGACGCGCCGATGTGTTGGTGGCGCTCATCATCATCGGACGTGAAATTGCCATCTCTGCTTTGCGCGAGTGGATGGCCCAAATTGGCGCATCACGCAGCGTGGCTGTGCATGTGCTGGGCAAGCTCAAAACCACGGTGCAAATGGTGGCCATTCCGTTCTTGCTGTTTGATGGTCAATTGTTGGGTGTGATTGACACGGCCTTGTGGGGCACGGTGTTGATTTGGATCGCAGGTGTCTTGACCGTGTGGTCCATGGTGTACTACCTGCAAAAGGCTTGGCCTGACATCGTGGACCACGCCAAGTAATGAGCGAACAGCGCACCCAAGCATGGATCAATGCCATGCCTTGGCTCTTTGTGTTGATTTGGAGCACTGGCTTCATCGTGGCGCGCTATGGCATGCCCAACTCGCCGCCTTTCACCTTCTTGTTGTGGCGCTACGTTTTTTCTGTTTTATGTTTTGTACTGTGGGTGAAATGGGCGCGTGTGCCTTGGCCGCAGGGTAGGGCGCAGTGGTGGCACTTGGCCGTCACGGGCGTGTTGATGCATGCTGGCTATTTGGGCGGTGTGTGGGCCGCAGTGAAAGTGGGCATGGGCGCTGGCCTGACCGCTTTGATCGTTGGCTTGCAGCCTGTCATCACTGCCATTTGGCTGTCGGCCCGCGGTGGGCATGTGACGCGTCGCCAGTGGCAAGGTTTGGCTTTGGGCTTTGTGGGCTTGGCCATGGTGGTGTCGCGCAAGCTCGAAGGCGGCATTGAAGTCACGCCTTGGAGTTTGACCATGATCACCATGGCGTTGATCTCGATCACCACAGGTACGCTGTACCAAAAACGATTCGTCCAACCTTGCGATGTGCGCAGCGCCAATGCAGTGCAACTGATGGCCGCCTATGTAGTGACTTTGCCATTGGCTTTGATGGAAACAGAGCCTGCTTTGTGGAATGCCGAGATGAGCTGGGCCATGGCGTGGGCTGTGTTGGTGCTGACCTTGGGCGGCAGCTCGTTGTTCTACATCCTTATCCAGCGCGGTGCAGCGGCTTCGGTGACGAGCTTGTTGTACTTGGTGCCGCCGACCACGGCTGTGATGGCTTGGGTTTTGTTCAATGAACCCATCACCTTGGTGACATTGGTGGGCATTGGGGTGACTGCAGCAGGCGTGAGTTTGGTGGTGCGGCCTCCTAAAATCGCCGCTTAATTTATTGAATGTTTGCTAAGGGTAAAAGATGAGTCAAAAACGCATTGCAGTGATCCCAGGTGACGGCATTGGCAAAGAAGTCATGCCCGAGGGTATTCGCGTCATGGACGCCGCAGCGCGCAAATTTGGCATCGACTTGAAGTTTGATCACTTCGATTTTTCCAGCTGGGACTATTACGAGAAGCACGGCAAGATGTTGCCCGACGATTGGAAAGACCAAATTGGTGGTCACGATGCTTTGTTTTTTGGCGCTGTGGGCTGGCCCGACAAAATTCCAGACCACGTGTCGCTGTGGGGGTCTTTGTTGATGTTCCGTCGTGAGTTTGACCAATACATCAACTTGCGTCCCGCACGTTTGATGCCTGGCATCATCGCGCCCGTGGTGCGTCGTGACGGCACGCCACGTCAGCCTGGTGAGATTGACATGTACATCGTGCGTGAAAACACCGAGGGCGAGTACTCCAGCATTGGTGGTCGCATGTACCCTGGCACCGAGCGCGAAATCGTGATGCAAGAAACGGTCATGTCACGTATTGGCGTGGACCGTGTGTTGAGGTTTGCGTTTGAGTTGGCGCAGACTCGCCCTAAAAAGCATTTGACCAGCGCGACCAAATCCAACGGCATTGCCATCACCATGCCTTACTGGGATGAGCGTGTGGTTGAAATGGCCAAAAACTATCCTGACATCAATGTGGACAAGTTCCACATCGACATCTTGACGGCCCACTTTGTGCAGCGCCCCGACTTCTTTGATGTGGTGGTGGCGAGCAATTTGTTTGGCGACATCTTGAGCGACTTAGGCCCCGCATGCACTGGCACCATTGGCATTGCGCCCAGCGCCAACTTGAACCCAGACCGCAAGTTCCCTTCGCTGTTCGAGCCTGTGCATGGCTCGGCACCTGATATTGCGGGTAAAGGCATTGCCAACCCCATTGGGCAAATTTGGTGTGGCGCCATGATGCTGGAGTTCTTAGGTCACAAGGATGCGCATGACGCTGTGATGGCTGCTATTGAGAAGGTGCTAGACCCTCAGAGTGGTGCACCTAAGACACCTGACATTGGGGGTAACGCTAGTACGACCGATGTTGGTCGTGCCATTGCGGATGCTTTGTGATTTTTTGCTTCAAAAAACGACTAGAATTTCAAACATGCTGTGACACGAGGAGAGACACCTTCAACAGCGTCCCATACGGTAGGGCTAGTAAACTAGCATTCATCATTGACTAACATCACATCTCATTGAGAGGGGATTTTTGTGAATAAAACAGAACTGATTGAGCACATTGCCAAGCACGCTGACATTTCTAAAGCTGCTGCCACTCGCGCACTCGAGTCCACCATTGGTGCAGTGAAGACCACCTTGAAAAAAGGCGGCACAGTTTCTTTGGTTGGCTTCGGTACTTTTGCAGTTGGCAAGCGTGCCGCTCGCACTGGCCGTAACCCACGCACAGGCGCAGCGATCAAGATCAAAGCAGCCAAGGTGCCAAAGTTCCGTCCAGGTAAAGGCTTGAAAGACGCCTTGAACTAATTCGCGGTTTCGGTTGGGTGCTTAGCTCAGTTGGCAGAGCGGCTGCCTTACACGCAGTAGGTCGGCGGTTCGACCCCGTCAGCACCCACCACCCATTAAAAGGCGAACTCCATTGTTCGCCTTTTTTCTTGGCTTCTCACCCATCACGATGAGTCCTCCACATGTTTGATTTTGTTCGCAAGCACACACGGGTCATGCAGTTCTTGCTGTTCCTGTTGATCTTTCCATCTTTCGTATTGTTTGGCTTAGAAGGCTACAACCGTTTCCGCGAAGGTGGTGCAGCAGTGGCTACCGTGGATGGACAAGACATCACCCAAGCCGAGTGGGATGCGGCACACCGCAGTCAAGTGGAGCGCATGCGCAGCAGCATGCCCAATGTGGACGTGAAGCTGTTTGACACCCCTGAAGCGAAATACAGCACGCTTGAACGTTTGGTGCGTGATCGGTTGTTACAAGTCGCAGCGAGTAAGCTGCGTTTGGGGGCTAGCGACGCACGACTTGCTGCCGAGTTGCAACAAAACCCCACCATCGCTGCTTTGCGTCGTGCCGACGGCACCTTAGACATGGAGCGCTACCGTCAGTTATTGGCGACACAAGGCATGTCGCCAGAATCGTTTGAAGCGCAAGTGCGAGGGGATTTAGCCTCGCGCCAAGTCATGTCTGGCGTGGGTGTGACCAGCTTTAGCTCAGCCGCTTTGGCTGATGTGACCTTGAACGCGTTTTATGAGCAACGCCAAGTGCAAGTGGCGCGTTTCACGCCCGCTGATTTTGTGAGTCAAGTGAACCCCAGCGATGCAGACCTCGAGGCGTATTACAAAGCTAACCCAGACAAATTTCAGTCAGCCGAACGTGCAGACATTGAATACGTGGTGTTGAATTTGGCTGCGGTGCAAAAAGACATCGTGGTGCCAGAGGCTGAACTGAAAAGTTACTACGAGCAAAACGCTGCCCGTTTGGCTGGTTTGGAAGAGCGTCGCGTCAGCCATATCTTGATCAACGCCGATAAAGGTGCATCAGCAGCTGACCGTGATGCTGCGAGGGCCAAAGCGCAAGCCCTGTTGGCTGAAGTGCAAAAGTCGCCCAACCAATTTGCCGAGTTGGCACGTAAAAATTCGCAAGACACGGGTTCTGCCGCCAAAGGTGGTGACCTCGATTTCTTTGGCCGAGGAGCGATGGTTAAGTCATTTGAAGAGGCTGCGTTTGCCTTGAAAAAGGGTGAGACCAGTGGCGTGGTAGAAACTGAATTTGGTTTTCACATCATTCGTTTGACAGACATCAAGCAGCCTGAGCAAAAAAGTTTTGAATCGCAACGTGCCAAACTTGAACTTGAAGTGCGTGCCCAATTGGCGCAACGCAAATTTGCCGAAGCGGCAGAGCAGTTCACCAACATCGTGTACGAGCAATCAGATAGCTTGAAGCCAGCGGCAGAGCGACTCAAGTTAGACGTGCAAACGGCAAACAATTTGGCCCGTGAGCCAGTCCCTGGTAACACTGCGGCGAACAACCCCAAGTTATTGGCTGCCGTCTTTTCACAAGATTCGATTGAGAAAAAACGCAACACTGAAGCGGTAGAGTTGGCCCCCAATGTGTTGGCCGCAGCTCGCATTACCAGCTATAGCCCTGCACGTACCTTGCCTTTGGAAGAGGTCAAAGCCCGCGTGCGTGAGCAAGTGGTGGCCCAACAAGCTGGCGAACGTGCTCGCGCTGAAGGTGTAGCCAAGCTGTCTGAATGGAAAGCTAGCCCTGATGTAGCCAAGCTGCCTGCTGCCATTGTTGTGTCACGCGAAGCGAAGCAAGCGCAGCCCTCAGCGCTGGTGGAAGCCGCCTTGCGTGCCAGCACACAGACTTTGCCCGCATGGGTGGGTGTGGATTTAGGAACAAGTGGCTACGCCGTGGTCAAGGTTGAAAAAGTATTGCCTCGTGATGCCGCAAATGCCGCAGGTTTAGCCCGTGAGCGCGAGCAGTATGCGCAGTGGTGGGCTTCTGCTGAAGGACTGGCGTATTACAAGCTGTTGAAAGAAAAATTCAAGGCAGAAATCAAAATAGCTAGGTTATAATTTCGCTTCTACGGTGGCTGTAGCTCAGTTGGTAGAGTCCAGGATTGTGATTCCTGTTGTCGTGGGTTCGAGCCCCATCAGCCACCCCAAAATTCAAAAGGGTTCCCAATCGGGAACCCTTTTTTGTTGTCTTAATGGTGCTGCAATGACTTTGTCAATCGATGGAGCAATGAAGCATGAGTGGTGATTTGCCAGATTCATCCACAGGAAAAAAGCCCTTCATGCCATGCACATAAAAAGTGCTTTGCGTTGAGAACGCCATCGACCACTCGGGGAAACGTCGCTTTTGTGTTGGATGACGCACCAGCAACTCAATGTCTTTGTGTCGCTTGTCGCGTTGAATGCTTTGCCATAGCTGCTCAACACTTTCTGCGGGGCCTTCAAAGCACTGGGTGAATTGACCGTTCAGGAAAAGCAAATGCCCAGTGATTTGCAACTGAGCATTTCGAGATTGCGCTTCAGTGAGCAGTTGGAAGAGGGCCAGTGATCCAAAGTCTTCGGTGGCCATAGATTGATAGACGATACGCTCAAGCATGAGGCATCATTTTCCTGTTTAGTCTTTCAATTAATTTACTGTTTGTATTTGAATGATGGTTTTGACAACTTAGTGTCAGCATTTGCATTCATTCTTCGCGGATAAATTTGAATGCAAGCAATGACCATAACAACGGAACAAACCCAAGCCTTAGAGAGGTTGGTATATAAATCCAGAGCCACAGAGGTCATGGGGACGTTGGCTTTGTTCAATTTATTAAACCAAGCGCGTGAGAGAAATGCGAACCTGGGGGTGACAGGTCATCTGCTTTATGTGAACGGCATGTTCACGCAATGCATTGAAGGACCTACCTCTGCCATCGAAACCCTGTGGCAATCTATTCAAAGAGATGCTCGACATGACCAAATTTTGGTAGTCGAGCGAGGTCCAGTGAAGGTAAGGCGATTTGATGCGTGGGCGATGGCGTTTAGCAGCTATCGCTACCTCAATAGCTTCAATATGCCTGGATTTTTTCCGTTGAATGAAGCAGGCGTGTCTGAAAAATCAGGTTTATGCGCTGGGTCATGACGCACCCACTTTAAGTTTTCACAAACAGGCCTTGAGTGTGTTTGCGGCATAAGACACCGTCGGGTGTCTTATGCGCTGACGACTCAATTAAGCGCGCGCTTTGCGACGAGTTGGTGCTTTTGCAGCAGCTTTAGGCGCATGCTCTTTCAGCTTTGCCAAGCCTTCTTGGGCCAATTCAGCTGTTTTCTTAGCGTTTTTGCGTGCTTCGGCCAAGGCTTTATTGCCAGCATCAACGGCCGCTTTGACGGCGTTTACAGCGGCTTCAGAGCCTTCTGGCGCCTTTTTCAGGTTCTCTGCCAAAGCTTTGTTGACTGACGCATGTGCATGGTCAAAGTGTCCTTCTGCAAACGCAGCAGACTCAGCTTGGAATTCTTGCGTCAATTCAAATGCCGTTGCTGCAAAACCAGCCAAGCTCTTGGCAGAGTTTTCCAACTGAGATTTCAACAACTCGATAGCTGCTGCTGGGTCTTTGACTTCTAATACCGATGTCAATTGTTCTTGCGCCAGTTCAGCATTGACTTTGGCTTGTTCAAGGTTGAGTTGAGTCAGACGCTCGACTTGCGAGAAAGACAGATTGGCCAATTCGAAAGCGGCTTTCAATGAGGCTTCGACTTGTGGTTTGACTTGGTTTTGCATGATGGATTCCTTCAAGGTTGATAACGATGAAGAAATGGTATCCATGCGATGTGACAAATCAATGTGTTGAGTGCGCTTTAGAGCCAGTTCTCTAGTGAGGGGGCTTGCGTGCTGTGTGTAGTTTTTTATAGCTGTCCATCAGGCGATGGTGTCGCTCCAAGCCTTCTAGCTTCATGCTGGTGGGGGTTAAGCCAAAGAAGCGTACCGAGCCTTGGACAGACCCTATGACGGCGTCCATGCGGTCGTTGCCAAACATTCGGCGGAAGTTGGTTTCGTAGTCAACCAATTCAAGCTCGGGGTCGAGCAGAACTTCTAGCACCACGTTCAAGGCTTGGTAAAACAAGCCGCGCTCGACGGTGTTGTCGTTGTACTGCAAGAAAGCACCTACGAGTTCTTGGGCTTCATCAAACTGCTTCAAGGCGAGATGAATCAAGAGTTTCAGTTCAAGCACGGTCAGTTGGCCCCAAACTGTGTTTTCATCAAACTCGATGCCAATCAAGGTGGCAATGTCAGAGTACTCATCCAGCTCGTTGTTTTCTAGGCGGTCGAGCAGTGCTGATAAGCCTTCATCGGTCAAACGGTGTAAGTTCAGGATGTCTTCGCGGAACAGCAGGGCTTTGTTGGTGTTGTCCCAGATCAAGTCTTCAATGGGGTAGACCTCTGAATAGCCAGGTACCAAAATGCGGCAGGCGATGGCCCCCAATTGGTCGTACATCGCTGTGTACGCTTCTTTGCCCATGTCTTTGAGAATGCCAAACAGGGTTGCTGCTTCATCGGCATTGGAGTTTTCGCCATGGCCAGAGAAATCCCACTCGACGAATTCGAAATCTGCTTTGGCGCTGAAAAATCGCCACGACACAATGCCGCTGGAGTCAATGAAGTGCTCTACAAAGTTGTTGGGTTCTGTGACGGCATTGCTCTCAAACGTGGGGCGCGGTAAATCGTTGAGACCTTCAAAACTGCGTCCTTGGAGCAGCTCTGTCAGACTGCGCTCTAATGCGACTTCAAAGCTGGGGTGTGCGCCGAATGAGGCGAACACGCCACCTGTGCGCGGGTTCATGAGGGTCACGCACATGACGGGATAGGTGCCTCCCAGCGAGGCATCTTTCACCAGCACCGGAAAGCCTTGCTCTTCCAGACCTTGGATGCCAGCCAGGATGCTGGGATATTTGGCTAATACATCATGCGGCACATCGGGCAAGCAGATTTCGCCCTCTAAGATTTCACGTTTGACGGCACGTTCGAAAATCTCGGACAGGCATTGCACTTGGGCTTCTGCCAGCGTGTTGCCTGCGCTCATGCCGTTGCTGACAAACAAGTTTTCAATCAGGTTAGAAGGGAAGTAAACCACTTCGCCATCAGACTGACGCACATAAGGCAATGCGCAAATGCCCCGCTCAACGTTGCCAGAGTTGGTGTCGATCAGGTGCGAGCCACGCAACTCGCCATCGGGGTTGTAGATGTTTAGGCAGTAGACATCCAGAATATCTTTGGGGAGCGCATCTTTTTTTCCTGGCTTGAACCACCGTTCGTTGGGGTAATGAACAAATGCAGCATTGGCGATGTCTTCGCCCCAGAATGCACCAGCATAAAAATGGTTGTTGCTGAGACGCTCGATGTACTCGCCTAGCGCGGAGGCTAAGGCACTTTCTTTGGTCGCACCCTTGCCGTTGGTAAAGCACATGGGCGAGTGGGCATCACGGATGTGGAGCGACCAGACGTTCGGAATGATGTTGCGCCACGAGGCGATTTCAATTTTGATGCCCAAATTCGCCAACATGTTCGACATATTGGCGATGGTTTGCTCAAGCGGTAGGTCTTTGCCGAGAATGAAAGTGCTGCTGTCAGCGGAGGGCTTGAGGGTGAGCAAGGACTGTGCATCGGCATCTAAGTTCTCAACCTCCTCGATGACAAACTCGGGGCCAGCTTGCACCACTTTCTTAACTGTGCAGCGCTCAATCGAATTCAAGATGCCTCGGCGATCTACTTCCGCAATGTCCGGCGGCAATTCAACCTGAATTTTGAAAATTTGTTGATATCTGTTCTCGGGATCAACAAGGTTGTTTTGCGAAAGACGAATGTTTTCGGTGGGAATGTTGCGCGTGACACAGTACAACTTGACGAAGTAGGCCGCACACAAAGCTGATGAGGCTAGAAAGTAATCAAAGGGGCCGGGTGCCGAGCCATCGCCCTTGTAGCGGATGGGCTGGTCGGCCACCACCGTGAAGTCATCGAACTTGGCTTCTAGGCGAAGCTTGTCGAGAAAGTTGACTTTAATTTCCATGGGCGATATTTCAACGAGTATTCAAAATGAGGCGTATCACCAAGATCCTACATTGGGCATGTCCACCCAAGGTGAGATGGGGGCTAAGGCCTCACCTTTTTGAAGTAACTCAATCGAGATCTCATCGGGCGATCGTACAAACGCCATACGGCCATCGCGGGGTGGACGAAGAATTGTCACGCCATGCGCTTGCAGCTTTTCGCATGTGGCATAAATGTTGTCGACAGCGTATGCCAAATGACCGAAGTTGCGACCACCCGTGTAGACCTCGGGGTCCCAGTTGTAGGTGAGCTCGACTTGCGCATTCTCATCGCCTGGTGCGGCGAGGTAGGCCAAAGTGAAGCGACCTTGTGGGTACTCATTGGTGCGCAGTACGGTCAAGCCCAGTGCGTCGCGGTAAAAACGCAGGGAGGCTTCTAGATTGGTGACACGCACCATGGTGTGAAGGTATTTCATAGTGGTTTTCTTAGAGCGTGGGGTAGTCGGTGTAGCCGACAGGGCCTGGTGTGTAAAAGGTTCTGGGGTTGGGCTCGTTCAGTTCGGCATTCAATTTCAGGCGTTCCACCAAGTCTGGATTGGAAATGAACAAGCGACCAAATGCGATGGCATCCGCTTTGCCAGATTCAATCGCGTCAATGGCCATTTGGCGATCGTAGCCATTGTTGGCAATGTACGTGCCTTTGAATGCTTGGCGTGCCGCTGCGTAATCAAAGCCTGGCACATTACGCGGGCCGCCAGTCGCGCCTTCGATGAAGTGGATAAAAGCAATGCCGCGTTTATTGAGCGCCTCCACCAAGTAGCCAAACACTGCTTGCGGGTTGCTGTCTGCCAAATCGTTGAAGGGGGTGAGGGGTGATAAACGAATGCCGACACGACCCGCGCCGATTTCTGCCACACAGGCATCGACCACTTCGAGCGCAAAACGGCAGCGGTTTTCAATCGAGCCGCCGTATTCATCCGTGCGTTGGTTGGCGCCATCGCGAATGAATTGGTCGACCAAGTAGCCGTTGGCCCCGTGAATTTCCACACCATCAAAGCCTGCGCGCATGGCGTTGGCAGCGGCTTGGCGAAATTGTTGCACCACGTCTTTGATTTCAGCGGTGGTCAGTGCATGTGGCATGGGCACATCTACTTTGCCATTGCGCGTGTAGGCCACCACTTTGGCTTGTATGGCAGATGGCGCGATGGGTTGCGCGCCGCCAGTCAGGTCTGGATGTGTGATACGGCCCACATGCCAAATTTGCGCAATGATTTTTGAGCCTGCAGCGTGCACAGCTTGGGTGATGGGTTTCCAGCCCTCTACCTGCGCTTCGGAGTAAATGCCTGGTGTAGCCATGTAGCCTTTGCCTACGGGCGAGATTTGCGTTCCCTCGCTGATGATCAGACCTGCACCGCTGCGTTGACGGTAGTAGTCCACATTCATGGCGCTGCCAGGAATGTCGCCCTTGGCTTCATCTGCACGGCTGCGCGTGAGTGGAGCCATGACGATGCGGTTGGTTAATTCGATATCACCGATGCGTGTGGGTTGGAAAAGTTGAGGTGTAGTCATGTGTTGTTTTGAAGCCAGAAGAAAAATCAGATGGCTGCGTGATGAGATGTCATGTATTTTTGCTTTTTTCAGGTCACTGGCTTTTTGGACTCCGTTAATATGCCTTCGTCAGCAAAGGGGCATTGGATGAAGCAGTGGTGTTGTATGGGTGTGATGGCGTTGGGTTGTTTGGCAGCCAATGCTGCAGATGACTACAAAGTGAAGGTCCAAGTGACACAGCAGGGGCACGTGTTTCATACCCAAGCAAGTTTTCAAGTGCCTTTGAATCTTTGTCAGTCGTACCGATATCTCACAGATTACGATGCGGCTACGAATATTCCTGGCATCGTCTCATCTGTGACGACGCGTTTGGATGGACACAAAGTGCGTGTTGAGCGATTGCTGCAAGAACGCATTTTGTTTTTCCCTGTCAAGATGCGCATGGTGTTAGAGGTGACGGAGCGGCCAAACCAAGGTACTGATTTTGTGCAAATCAGTGGTGAAGCTAAAACATACAAAGGAGCGTGGCGCTTAGAGCCAGACGGGGCAGGCACCGTGTTTAAGTACCGAACGGAATCAGAGCCAGATTCATTTTTACCAGCGGCTGTGATTGAGTACTTCATCAAAAACCGATTGAAGAGCAGCTTTGAAGCGATGGCCAAAACTGGAGCCCAGCGACTCAAAGATGCTTGTTAAGCCAGCCTAACCCATCGCGTGTGCCATGCGTCACAGCACCTCGGCTGGGGCGGTATTCGCAGCCGATCCAGCCATGCCAGCCACAGGCAGCAGAGACCTCATCAATCACATCAAAGAGATATGGGTAATTGAGTTCACCCAAATCGGGCTCGTGCCGCATGGGCACCCCTGCAATTTGAAAGTGCCCCACGCGGCCAGTAGGTAGGTAGTGGCGAATTTTGGCGGTTAAGTCGCCTTCCATGATTTGGCAGTGGTAGAGGTCCATCTGCACTTTCACATTGGGTGCGCCGATGCATTCAACGATGCGATGTGCTTGAGCTTGGTGGTTCAAAAAGTAGCCAGGCATGTCACGTGTGTTGATGGGTTCGATCAAGACGTCACAACCCGATGCACGTGCTTGCTCGGCCGCCCACGCAATGTTGCTGCAGTAAGTCGCTTCGAGGGCCATCGTTTCTACCCCTTGTGGTGCGATGCCCGCCATCACATGGATGCGTGTGCAGCCCAAAGTGTCGGCATAAGCCAATGCTTGCCAAATGCTGGATTGAAAGTGGTTCATTTGGTCGCTGAGGCATGCGAAGCCGCGTTGTCCCATATCCCAATGACCAGGGGATGCGTTGAATAGCACCTGCGTGAGGTTGTTGTCGCTGAGTCTTTGGCGCAACTCATGTGCGTCATAGGCATAGGGAAAAAGAAACTCAACGCCTTCAAAGCCATCTTGGGCGGCGGCTATGAAGCGGTCTAAGAAGTCATGCTCGTTGTAGAGCATGCTGAGGTTGGCGGCAAAACGTGGCATATAGAGAGTTTAATGATTGTGCGGTACATAACAACTCTAAGCTAAGTGCTTGAATTGATTAGGTATGATGGGCTCTTCAAAGGAGCTGAACATGGCGGATATCAACCCAACCAACAACAACCTCGTGATCGGCGAGGGCGTCACTTTCAAAGGATCTATTGCAGCCCCAGGCAAAGCTGTCATCAACGGCAATGTCACAGGTGAATTGATCGCCGACGACTTGTTGATTGGCACCAAAGGTCAAGTAACTGGCACTGTGCGCGCGCGCGAGATTGATGTGCATGGCGAGCTGAACGAAGACATCGTTTGCAAAGAACATTTGTTGATTCACAGCACAGGCAAAGTGTCTGGTACCTTGGAATACCACGAGTTGGAAATCCAACGCGGCGGCAAATTCAAAGGCAATATGAACCAAAAATAATCGGTTCTGAGTGGTGACTCAAAATCGGTTTGCCAATCGGCGTGAAGCCTTTTGGTGTGGCATCCGTGATGCCTTGGGTGCGCCCGTATTGGTTCTGTTTGCAGGCATGGTCGGCTTTGGCGCCATGGGGCGTACCCATGGCTTTGATGCTTGGATGACTGGCCTCACCAGCTTGCTGATGTTCGCGCTACCTGGTCAAGTGGTGATGTTGGAGATGTTCATCTCTGGCTCATCCTTGCTAGCGATCGGCTTTGCCGTGACGCTGACCTCAACCCGCTTTGTCACCATGGTGGTGACTCTCTTTCCTCAACTCCACCGACGCGATCGCAATCCGCTGCTGTACCTTTGGGTGCATATGCTGGCGATGACTGCATGGGCGGTGTCGATGCGTGAGTTCCCACGCATGCGGCCACAGCACCGTTTGAATTACTTCATCGGTTTGGCTTTGCCATGCTGGCTGATTTCCCCCTTGGGGACTGTGCTGGGTTATTTCGTGGCGGGCTGGGTGCCCACCCCTGTGACCTTGGCCTTGGTGTTCATTAACCCCTTGTTTTTTCTGCTCACGTTCACCGATGTGAAGCCGTGGGGCAACCGATTGGCCATTGGCTTAGGGTGCTTGCTCGGCCCCTTGTTTTTCATGTGGGATGCGGACAGCAGTCTGCTGTTAACGGGACTGGTGGGTGGCACGGTGGCTTATTTGATCGATCGTCGCTGGCTGCGCCCCCAACCCGTGGAGGTACGAACATGAATGCCGACATGCAAGGGTGGGGCGTTTGGTTGGCACTGAGCGCTGCTTGTATTGGTACCTACATTTGCCGTGCGGCAGGCGTCAAACTGTCGGGACATATTCACCAAGACAGTGAGGTGTTTCGCTGGCTTTCTGCGGTCACGTATGCCATGGTGGCGGCGTTGACGGTGCGCATGATATTGATGCCGCTGGGACTGTTGGCCACTGTGCCCTTGCTTTTGCGTGTGCTCATTTGTGCGTTGAGCCTTGCTGTCATGGTGTCGAGCCCACAACGTCGCTTGGTACCTGCCTTGCTGACGGGGACGCTGCTGATGCTGACGTACGGCGTATTTCGTACAAGCCCTTAGTTTTCAAAGCCTGCCACTGTACGAACCTACAATTCGTGTGCAACTTTAAGGCATCATGAATATCCTGATTTCCAACGACGATGGCTTCCAAGCCCCAGGCATCGTGGCCCTGTATGAAGCGCTCAAAGATTTAGGGCGTGTGGAAGTGGTCGCACCTGAACACAACAACAGTGCGAAGTCCAATGCGCTGACGTTGCATTCGCCTTTGTATGTGCACCAAGCCAGCAATGGTTTTCGCTACGTCAATGGCACGCCTGCCGATTGTGTGCATATCGCGCTGACGGGTTTGCTGGATTACAAGCCCGACCTCGTGGTGTCTGGCATCAACAATGGTGCCAACATGGGGGACGACACAATTTATTCAGGCACCGTGGGTGCTGCGATGGAAGGCTATTTGTTTGGCGTGCCCGCGATTGCTTTTTCTCAAGTTGAAAAAGGCTGGGCACATATTGATGCGGCCGCAGCCAAAGCCCGTGAGTTGGTGCAGCACCTGATGGCCCAGGGGCAAGTCGCTGGCGCACCTTGGTTGTTGAATGTGAACATCCCGAATCAGCCTCTAGACGAAATCAAACCTTTGCGTGTGACGCGCTTGGGCCGTCGCCATTCGGCAGAGCGTGTCATCACGCAAACCAGTCCACGTGGCGAAACCATGTATTGGATTGGCAGTGCGGGAGCCGCCAAAGACGACAGCGATGGCACAGACTTTCACGCCACGTTTGAAGGTCATCTGTCGGTCACGCCGTTGCATGTGGACTTGACGGAGCACAGCCGTCTGCCAGATTGGACACAACGTTTGCGCGGAGCGCACGCATGAAGCAGCGCCCCAGTTTTCCTGCGCGTTTAGACACAGGCAAGCCGCAAGCCGCCCCCAAAACATTGATGGGCGCGACCCGTGTGGTCACGCCGCAATCACCCGCACGTGCGCAGGCTGCTACAAGCGTGGCCAGTCCCACGGGCGTTGGACTGGATTCATCGGCGATTCGCGCGCGCATGGTGCAAAAACTCGCTGCACAGGGCATTGATGATGTGGTGGTGCTCGAAGCGATGGGACGCGTAGAACGCCACCGCTTTGTCGACAGTGCCTTGGTGAATCAAGCGTACGAAGACACCAGCTTGCCGATTGGACTTGGACAAACCATTTCCAAGCCCAATGTGGTGGCGCGCATGATTGCGTTGCTGCGCGAAGCGCCAGGCCTGCAAGGCGCACCTCTGATGGGGCGCGTTTTAGAGATCGGCACAGGCTGTGGTTACCAAGCTGCTGTGCTGGCCTGTGTGGCGCGCGAGGTGTACAGCATTGAACGCTTGCGGGGCTTGCATGACAAGGCCCGTGATAACTTGCGTCCCATGCGTTTACCCAACGTGCATCTGATTTTTGGTGATGGCATGTTGGGCTATGCGTCAGGTGCACCCTACAGTGCCATCATCTCGGCGGCGGGGGGGGAGAACGTCCCTCAAGCATGGATCGATCAGTTGGCCATGGGAGGGCGTTTGGTAGCGCCTACACACACGAGTGCAGGGCAGCAAGCGTTGGTGGTGATTGATAAAACACCGCAAGGTTTGCAACAGACGCTCCTCGAAGCCGTGAACTTTGTGCCTCTAAAATCAGGCATTGCTTGAATACAGGGAAATAACAATGTTTCGTGCCGGAATGTGGGGCCTTGCTGCCTTGGTGACAGCGCTTGTGCTGTCGGGCTGCGCCAACAAAGGACGCCTTGCACCTTTTGATGACCACTCCATTGGGGCTGCACGCAGTTCCAACCGTGTACTCCCTGGTGCTGAGAACGCAGGCAAGCCTGGTTATTACACGGTCAAACCTGGTGACACCTTGATTCGCATTGGCATGGACAACGGTCAAAGTGGCCGTGACATTGCACGATGGAACAAGCTCGATAACCCCAATTTGATTGAAGCAGGCCAAGTGCTGCGCGTGGTTCCCCCTGCGCCTGAAGCGCCCTTGGTGCGTACACCAGCCACAGCAGGCACAGCGTCTGCGCCTGCGACGGTGTCATCTGCGCCTGCATCTCCTGTGGCAGCCGCTGTACCAACCGCTGCCGAGGATGCCATTAGTTTTCAGTGGCCTGCACGTGGCAACCTGATTTCTGGTTTTGATGAATCGAAAAACAAAGGGTTAGATATTGGTGGCAAAGCGGGTGATCCTGTCTTGGCCGCTGCAGATGGTCGCGTGGTTTATGCGGGGGCTGGTTTGCGTGGCTATGGCAATCTCATCATCTTGAAGCACAACAACACTTACTTGACAGCCTACGCGCACAACCAAACCTTGTTGGTGAAAGAAGACCAAGTGATCAAGCGCGGTCAAAAAATCGCCGAGATGGGCAACAGTGATGCAGACCAAGTGAAGTTGCATTTTGAAATTCGCCGTCAGGGCAAGCCAGTTGACCCTGCAAAGTACTTATCGGCGAACTGATGTCAGACACAACGACAGAAAAACAATGGCCTGACAACGCGCTCACCATCGAATCGATGGACATGGAAGCGCAAGGCGTAGGCCATCGTGCCGATGGCAAAGTGGTGTTTGTGGATGGTGCGCTCCCCTTTGAGGTGGTCCGTGCCAATGTGCACCGCAAAAAAGACAACTGGGAAAAAGCCTCGCTGCTGGAGGTGCTGCACGAATCGTCGCAGCGCGTCACGCCAGGGTGCCCACACTTTGGCTTGCACGCCGGTGCATGTGGCGGTTGCAAGATGCAGCACCTGGATGCTTCGGCTCAAATTGCCGTCAAGCAACGCGCTTTAGAAGATAACTTGTGGCATTTGGGCAAGGTCAAGCCTGAAACCATTTTGCGCCCCATCCAAGGCCCGACATGGGGCTACCGTTTCCGTGCGCGTTTGTCCGTGCGCTATGTGGTGAAAAAAGGCGAAGTGTTGGTGGGTTTCCACGAGCGCAAGAGCCGTTATGTAGCCGACATGCGTCAGTGTCCCATCTTGCCTGCGCATGTGGATGCCATGCTCTTGCCCCTGCGCAAGCTCATTGGCAGCATGGATGCGCGTGAGACTTTGCCGCAAATTGAATTGGCCTGTGGCGACGATGTGACCGCTTTGGTGCTACGCCACATGGAGCCTTTGAGCGCGCATGACCTGCAAGCTCTGCGTGATTTTGCATCTCAGTACAACGTGCAATGGTGGCTCCAGTCCAAAGGCCCAGACACGGTGTGTTTGATGGACGGTGCTTTGGGTGAACCACTGTCGTATGCCTTGCCTGAGTTTGGCATCACCATGCCGTTCAAGCCCACGGACTTCACCCAAGTGAATCCGCACATCAACCGCGTGTTGGTCACGCGTGCCTTGCGTTTGCTCGATGTTCAGCCGACCGAGCGAGTGATCGACTGGTTCTGCGGTTTGGGTAATTTCACCTTGCCCTTGGCCACGCTTGCACGCGAGGTGTTGGGTATTGAGGGGAGCGAGGCTTTGGTGGCTCGCTCTGGCGAGAACTATGTGTTCAACCAAGCCCAGCGAAGCAAGCCCTTGGCTGCGACGCGTTTTGTGGCGCGTAACCTGTTTGAAATGACGCCTGAGCTGTTGCGTCAAGACGGTGCGGCAGACAAGTGGCTGGTGGATCCACCGCGTGAAGGTGCGTTCTCTCTGGTGCAGGCTTTGGCAGCGTTGCATCAAGAGCCGCCACTGCGCCAGGGGTGGACACCGCCCAAGCGCATTGTGTATGTGAGCTGCAATCCATCTACCTTGGCACGTGATGCGGGTGTGTTGGTCAATTCTGCGGGCTATCGCATTTCGTCGGCGGGTGCGGTGAATATGTTCCCACACACCGCCCACGTAGAGAGCATGGCGGTGTTTGATTTGACTTGATCGGCAAGTTAGGCAACGTTGTGACGCAAAAAAGGGACCGCGAGGTCCCTTTTTCGTAGATGCAGCGAATCGCTCAGTCGCGTTCGCCGCCAAAGATGCCAAGCAAGGCCAACAAGCTTTGGAACACGTTGATGATGTCCAAGTACAAGGTCAGCGTGGCGCTGATGTAGTTGGTTTCGCCGCCGTCCATCACTTGCTTCAAGTCATACAGCATGAAGGCACTGAAGATGGCCATCGACAACATGGAAATCACCATCATGCCAGCAGACGAGCCAACGAACACGTTGATGATGCTGCCCACCATCAAGACCACAGCGCCCACCATCAGCCATTTGCCCATGCCAGACAAGTCGCGTTTGATGACAGTGGCCAAGCTGGCCATGACAAAGAACACGCCTGCGGTTCCCGCAAATGCGGTCATGACCAATTCGGCACCGTTCTTAAATCCCAGCACCATGGCAATCATGCGTGAGAGCATGAGACCCATGAAGAAGGTGAAGCCCAACAACACGTAAACGCCTGTGGCGCTTTCTTTGGTACGCTCAATGGCGTAGATAAAGCCAAAGACACCAGCCAGCATCAAAATCATGCCCATCACGCCAGAGATGGCGTAGCTGATGCCTGTGGTGACGCCTACATAGGCACCCAACACGGTGGGCAACATGCTGATGGCGAGCAACCAGTAGGTGTTGCGCACCACGCGGTTGCGTTCAGCCGTCGGCAAGACGTAATAGTCAACGGTTTGAATGTTGTCATTCATGTGATCTCTCCAGTAAAACCTGATGGTTTAGATGGTGCAAATTCTAGAGGTTTCAAGACCCTACGGTACATAGCTTACTTTTATTGAGGTTTCTTTTGTGTTTGGGTGGGGTAGTGGGGCTTTCAGAGTCGGTATGCTTAGAGGTTTCTTACTTTTCAAACAAGCATTCCCATGAAAACCAAACACTTCCTTGAATCTGCCGATGTCAAAGCCATTGCTGCCGCTGCTGAAGCCGAAGCGCTGAAAAACAACTGGCCCGTGACCATTGCCATTGTGGATGACGGTGGCCATTTACTTGCTTTGCAGCGTTTGGATGGCGCAGCGCCTGTGTCTGCTCACATTGCACCTGCTAAGGCCCATACGGCTGCGTTGGGCCGCCGCGAAACCAAGGTCTATGAAGATGTGATCAACGGCGGTCGTACTTCATTTTTAAGTGCGCCTGAGATTAAAGGCATGCTTGAAGGTGGCGTAGCCATCATCAAAGACGGCCAATGCATTGGTGCGGTGGGGGTGAGTGGCGTTAAGTCCAATGAAGACGCTCAAATCGCCAAGGCAGGTATTGCGGCCATCGGTCTCTAAATCCAACTGGGTTCAAAAGAAAAGCCCCGCAGCTTCACTGGCTGCGGGGCTTTTTGCATCGCCAATTCTTAGTAGATCAAGCGTTCAGGGCTGATTTCTTGCAGGATGGTGGTGGCAATTTCTTCGATGCTTTTGTGCGTGGTGGATAGCCATCGAATGCCCGCACGACGCATCATGGCCTCGGCCTCTGCCACTTCGTGGCGACAGTTGGCAAGGCTGGCGTATTTCGAGTCAGGTCGGCGCTCATTGCGAATTTCACTCAGGCGCTCGGGTTGGATGGTGAGGCCAAAGATTTTCTTTTTGTGCGGCATCAGGGCAGGGGGCAGCTGACGGCGCTCAAAGTCTTCGGGGATGAGCGGGTAGTTTGAGGCTTTCAAGCCGTGCTGCATGGCCAAGTACAAACTGGTGGGCGTTTTACCGCTGCGGCTCACGCCCACCAAGATCACATCGGACAACTCCAAGTCGCGGTTGAGCTGCCCATCGTCGTGGGCCAAGCTGAAGTTGATGGCCTCGATGCGGTCTCGGTATTCCTTGCTTTTGCTCGCGTCTGAGAAGCGGCCCACGCGGTGGTTGGACTTGATGCCCAGCTCCTGCTCAAGCGGGTTGACAAAGGTGCCAAACATGTCCATCAGCATGGTTTTCCCTTTGCAACCGTCCAAGATGACGGTCAATACCTCCATGTTCACCAAGGTCGTGAACACAATTGGTTTGCGGCCTTCTACCTCGCCCGTGTGCAGAATCTGACGCACAGCTTGGTGCGCTTTGTCTACCGAATCCACAAACGGAATGCGAATGTGGCGAAATTTCACCTCGAACTGCGCCAAGATGGCGTTGCCAAAGGTTTCAGCGGTGATACCAGTGCCGTCAGACACAAAGAAAACGGTGGGGTTGGGCATGAAAAACTTTCAATAGAAATCGCGCCTGGGGGCAAGGGAGGCGGTGGGTCGTCCACCTACAATGCTCCATTATCCGAATTTCGCCACGCAGACTTTCGACCCATTCGAAAAAACACAAAGTCGCCGCGCTGCATGGCTGCCAGTTTTAACTTTTGGAGCTTGTCTATGACTGCACTTTTCAGCCCTACCGCCTTGGTGGTTCCTTTTGAAAAACTTCGAATGACTGACGTCGAAGCGGTTGGCGGTAAAAACGCCAGCCTCGGCGAAATGATTTCACAACTGCCCACAGGCGTTCGTGTGCCTACGGGTTTTGCCACCACAGCCCATGCCTTCCGTGAGTTTTTGGCTTACGACGGGCTGGTCGACAAAATCAATGCCCGTTTGGACAAGCTTGACACCGAAGACGTGCGTGCTTTGGCCGAAGCTGGCGCTGAAATTCGTGCCATGGTGGAAGCGCAGCCTTTTCCAGCCGACCTAGAAAAAGCGATTCGCGAAGCGTTTATCACCTTGTCTGAAGGCAATGCCGCAGCCACGTTCGCGGTGCGTTCATCGGCCACAGCCGAAGACTTGCCTGACGCTTCTTTTGCTGGTCAACAAGAAACCTTCTTGAACGTACACGGCATCGACGAAGTGCTGCACAAGATGAAAGAAGTGTTTGCGTCGTTGTACAACGACCGCGCCATCAGCTACCGCGTGCACAAGGGCTTTGCCCACGCCGATGTGGCTTTGTCTGCCGGTGTGCAACGCATGGTGCGTTCTGACACGGGCGCAGCTGGTGTGATGTTCACCATCGATACTGAATCGGGTTTCGAAGATGTGGTGTTCATCACATCGAGCTACGGCCTCGGCGAGACCGTGGTGCAGGGGGCTGTGAACCCCGACGAGTTTTACGTGCACAAGCCCACCTTGAAGGCTGGCAAGCGCGCGGTGATTCGCCGCAACTTGGGCTCTAAGCTCATTGAAATGGTGTTCTCTACGGCTGAAGAGAAAAAAGCCACCGGTAAATTGGTCAAGACGGTGGATGTGCCCACAGAGTTGCGCAACCGCTACTCATTGACCGACGCCGATGTGGAGCAATTGGCCCACTACGCCATGGTGATTGAAGCCCATTACGGCCGCCCCATGGATATCGAATGGGGCAAAGACGGCACTGACGGCCAGCTCTACATCTTGCAAGCACGTCCAGAGACGGTGAAGAGCCAAGCCAAAGGCCAAGCCGAGCTGCGCTACAAACTCAAAGGCCACAGCACTGTGTTGGCCGAAGGCCGCGCGATTGGCCAAAAGATTGGCAC
>JACCED012378586.1_pt1 | contig 23039 bp, 29 predicted proteins | sample 7455021 | NCBI WGS metagenome assembly JACCED01 (sample SAMN15323456, study PRJNA562643) | freshwater metagenome | isolation source: river surface water | place: USA:Blue River Watershed | collected 2017-08-19
AGCTGCGACTGAGGACGCCCGAAGAACAGGCGAAGAAAACAAGTGAACAGCCACAAAGAGAATTCTGAACGACTGGCTAAGGAACGCTAAAAACAAGGGCGTGAGAGGCAATAACTGCATTTATGCAAACGTTTGACGAACCGCTTGTTATACCCTTGTTTTTCTGTTTTTCTGAAGCTGTGATGAGAAGGACGAAGACCGCAACTCCTTTTTAATGAAGCAAATATAACTTTTTATTTTGAAATTACACTATTATTTATTTTGAAATTACACTACTATTTATTTTTATATTTCACTGTTATTATTTTGAAATTACACTACTACTTATTTTGAATTTTCACTGCTTTATATTTTGAAATTACACTACTTTTAACTTTCTAATAACTACATTCAATTAAATAATCAAAAAATGGTTGTTTTTAGGATAAAAAACGTTCACTTTTGGCTACTCTAAATAAATTATTTACTCGATTAATTCAGATGCAAGTGACTACATCAAGATCACTCTATGTTATTTATCAAATAAATACAAGTTCATGTAATCAGCATTCGTGTCGAAAGGAAATGTTTCAAAGTAATCTTCAATGTCTTTGTATTCAATCGTTTCATTTGTTGGCTTGCTTTGATTTTCAATAAATCCTTGATGCATTTTTATTATATACTTTTTTGCATTTACCTGAAAATTATAATCTCGGGATCTGTAACAATTTGATAGATAATGACTAGTGCTATCATTCCGAAATTGAGCTGAAATTACATATTTAGGGACACAAGTAGCCATATTACTATTCTTGTTACATTCATTCAGAATTGCAAACTCATAAGATTCAAGGAAGTTTTGCTGATACCCAATTTTGTAATTCACAGAGGATTCTCCTTTATTTTCAAAAACAGAAAAAGATTTTTCAGATCTATTCTTTATCTCCTTGTTCTTAAAGTTTATTTCATATTTACCAATATCTGAAAGATCCATATTCAGAAGGGAATTAAATTTCGGGATTGTATTTAACCACAATTGAAGCATGGAGGTATCAAATGATTTCTGATTCGAAGTTGTCCAATATAATTTTCGACCCGAAGACGGAAAAAGTTTGTATTTAATCTTTTTTGAATCGTGCATTTTACGAATATCCAAATCACAAATTTTGGTTAAAAATGCAGAATCTCCACTTGTTAAATCGATTATTAAAACTGACTGAAAATAAGTTCCTGATACAAGTGTGTTTTTATCCAGCACTGCTTTTTTATTCGATTCTTTGATCATGTTTTGATACATCAGAGGAATATCAATTGGTTTGATTTTGACCTCCTCGATCTGCTTCATTTTCGGAACCAAATAAAACGTATCCTTAAACTCAAGCATTTTTAGCATCTCATAATTGAATACCTTAACAAATAAGGGAAATACTTGATTTTGGATTTTCACCTCACCTATTTCATTGCTTAGTGCGACCAATTCATTCGAACTATTAAAAACCGCTGCATTCCAAACCGGTAATTTACTAATTGAATCAAAAAAAATAATTTTTGATTGTCCAAACGAAAATAATGTCGAAAAACAAATAAGGCTTAAAATAAATACATTTTTAATCATTAAAACACTTTTTAAATTGCAAAACAAATCTTTACTTGTAGAAAAACATCGAAAGTTCTTTTTCATTATTCACCATAATACTTTGTAATTCCGTTGTCTGCATTTACATAAACTATCTTGACGCGTTGACTTTTTTCAAGTCCAACATTATTCTTTACAAATCGTACGAGTCGTTTGCTTTGTCTTGTCATGAACTTACACCAATAAACAATGACAACATAATCGTACTTTTCTGGAATTAATTTCTCAGTTTGTTTTAAAGGACGTAAAAAACTTAATTGTTTTTCAAACGTCAAAATACTGTCTAAAGGCGCTTGTTCTTTCGCAGGAAAGACAGTCATAATATCGTTTCTGTTCCACGTTATATTTGGGAAACCACCAGCGTAACAATTGATGTGAAAGGATACCAATTGACGCGTTTTATCAAAATAGAGCACCTGTAATGGTTGAACATGATTTTTAATTTGTTTTTTGTATCGAATTGAGTCATGCGAAAATAGAAATGTAAAATAGCTTGTATCCATTTCGTAGCTATCTTCTAAAGGAATATGGTATCTTTTTGCATATCGGTTAATCGTTTTCTCCTTGATTGGTTTTATCTTTTTCATTCCGTAGAAGGATGCCAACAAACCTACGGAGCAACTGTAGAGTCCTGAAAGACCCGCTAAAAGTATAAGTAAATAGATTTGCTTCATATTTAATAGAAATAAAATGTTTTTAATTGACTATCTTAAAAGCCAAATTTGATTGATTTTTATCGTAATAATCCAAAAAATTATTTTTCAATAACGAATCGGTTTTCATACGTTTAAAAACTTCATTTTTTACGTTTTCCAAATAAGATTCAAGCGATTGCATGTCTTTTTGAAAGTATGATTCTGATTGCGATTTAATGTCGCCAAACGACTCCCAAATTTGAGACGAATCTTTGTCTAAATCATGAAAAATTGCTTCATAACAAAAGGCTTCCAATAAAGTATAATCTTTTGTCCATTGAGCTTCTTTGACACCATTCAATCCTACACAAACGTGCGCTTCAATGGTCGTGTCCGGAAAAACTTTGTCACAATAGAAAAACTTAGAAGCAACTTCCATTAATTCTTCGGTGGAATAGTCAACTTTTTTACTCGATTGATTTTGCTCAATCGCATTGTAAGTTTTCGTAAAATAACTCGACAGTTTATTGTCGTGGATAAATTCTTTAAGGTACTTTCTTTTCAACTTTATGGTGTCCGGATATAAGCTCCAAATTTTGTTGCGTTTTTCAAATTTACTAGGTTGATGAATTTCGGAAATATTGATAAGCAAATAGTCAAAGCGTATGGCGAAAGGTTGTAGTTTACTTTCAGGTTTCAGCTCGGGCATAGCAGTTGCCTTGATAACATTAGAATCTTGATAAGAATATATCTTAATGTCAACATGTTTATTAATCAAAGAATTGTTCAGTTGACAAGATCCAAGTAAAATAAGTATGTAAAAATATCTCATTCAATCTCCCTACTCTTTTGCATCATTAAAAATTTTGGATTTCGTAAACACTTAATGAGCGAAAAAAGTAAAACATATAAAGTCGTCATTATTCAGAAAATATTGACTTTGATTAAAATCCGATATAATACCCGACATTCAACCCGGCATTGAACAAATATGCAGTAATTGGTGCTTCAATAATTTTCATAATTCCATAACGAATTGTTGGTTCAATGCGTATGTTCATGTTCTGATTTATCCGATAATCAATTCCTAAACTTAGAAAGGGAGACACATTAAATTTCTTGTAATCATAAGTGTTTGGAATGTTTTTTTTATCTGTTCGATCAGAATAATATAAAACAGTTGTTTGTGATTCTTTGACTAAAAAATTAGCTGCAGCTCCTATACAAGCAATGAAGCGCAATTTGTTTTTCCCTAATGTAAAATTCACACCCAGAGGTAAATCAATCGTTTGAAAATTCTGAATAAACTTAAATTGTTCAGGCAAAGATGGATCAGGTTGCGATGTCGGAGGAACTAAATCCTGTTTCTTCATCTGATATCCCTTATTTGAAAAATGTGCTCCCAGCTCAAGAGCAATAATAGGATTCAGATTGTATTGAAAATTCAACCCAGTTGTGTAACCAAACTTAACTATTTCCATGTCATTTCTCAATGAAATCAGTTCATCGCTTGTTGAACTAGCATTCGTGTTTTCAAGCATTCTGAAACAAGCATCTGGAGAAAAGTTAATTCCTAATTGAAAACGTTTGAAATTATTGGTTGGTTTTTCTTGTGCGACGGCGGTAAATGAAAGTGCAAGAATAAAAATAACTTTATATAGATTCATTAAATGGTGTTTACTTTGATTAAGACAATTTAGCATAACGATAAGTTACATGTTTGGATTACCAAGAAGGATAATCAGAGGAAAATTTAATCAATTATTGGCCGCAAATTACCTTTACAATTGAAGATTCTTAAATTATATTCTTGAAAAGCTTACCCAATATGAGTTTGAATCGATTCGAAAATATTGAAATGAATTAAAAAATTAGAATATGTTCTAACTATCAGAATAGTAACTTCTTGACAATTTCTGTAAACTTCAATGGTTTATTTTTTCACAAAAACATAGGAATATCCATCAAAAGCTTCATCTCTAAGCATTAGGGCGTTATCATTGACTTCAAACGTCTCACTCCATCCATTTTTATTAACTACTGCTGGATGTTGTTCATTGTCGTAAATACTTTTCCTCATTTCAATAGTAAATTTTGACTTGCTGATTTTCTTATCATTTCCATCATAAATCAAAAAAGTACCTCTGTCAGTAATTTCAATCCAGCAATCATCGCAATATTTTGTACTCCCACCGGCACCTGAAAAGCCACCTGAATTCGATTCAAAATCCCATTTTCCAAATATTTTTCGAGCATTTTCATTAGGTACTGATATTTTCGTACAACCTGTTAAAATTAGGATACCGATAAATAGAAGTTTAACTGTATTTTTCATAGTTTGATTCTGATTGCGATTTAATATATACATATTAATATCTTATTTTTTTACGAATATGTTTTTAATTAATATAATTTATCTAGATAACAAATCTATCTAATCAAATGTAAAAAACCATGTTTTGAAATGAAATTCGAGTTTAAATCTTGATATACTAACTTCCAAAAATAGATACCTTCTGTGCATTCCTTATCATTCGTTTTTCCATTCCAACCTGTATTAATGTCATTTGTTTCAAATACTACATTTCCCCAACGATTTAGAATTACAAGACTTGGAAATTTTATATTTTTTGAAATAATTGGTTTAAAAAAATCATTATTTCCGTTATTTGTTGGAGTAAATACATTTGGCATTTCGATTAATGAGCTAAGATCAGCACTTTCAATTGATCCACAATCAAACCTAATTGAATCTATAATCAACCCATAAAGTGGTCCAGGTCTATTATATCTAAAATTTACAGAGGACATTTGTCCAGTCCAACAAACCCATCCGGATGCATCGTTATTATTTACATTCAAATTATTATCATTTGGTGTTAATATTCCACTATTAAAATAAAAGGAATTAACTGGTAAATTCATATTGGTAATAGAACTGGGAGGAGGTATAATTTCAGAAATAAACTCCTCTGGATCCGAATAGGCATTTGCATTTTCATCTAAATCTATAAATCGAATTTTGAGATTATCCACTTGTTGATTAAACGTAATTGAAATATCGATAAAAGTTTCTTGAAGATTAATATTTGCAGGAATGATAATTCCATTAGAGTTGTATGGATTAGCAACCTCATGAGAGGTAAATCCTTGACTAGATGATATCGTAAATTGAAAATTCTCACACAAATTGGTTTCGTAAAATGGACTAGTGGCCGTTAAAACGATACTTGGTTCTAACCACGAAAAATCAACATTGGTAGTCTGAGAAAAACAAGACATTCCAAAGATTTCGCAAAAAAGCATTAATTTATTTTTTAACGGCTGGAACATTTGTTACCTATATACTTTTTTGAAAAATAGAACTTCAAATTTAACTTTCGTTTTTTATTAACGGAAAAAATCTGAATTTGAGGTGCATTACTCCACGACCACCTTCTCCACCCTATCTCCCACTTTCACAAAATAAATTCCTGAGTTTAAATCTGAAATATCAATTTGGGTTTCTGTTCCAGAAAGTTTTATGGTTTTCATTTCTCTACCGCTTGCGTCAAGAAAGACAAAAGGTTTTTGGACATAATTTGCATCAGGGATTTTAATAGTAATAATTTGAGATGCAGGATTGGGGAAAATTTGTATAGGTAATGACTTAGATTGTATTTCAATGAGGTCATTCGTCAAATTACCGCAAGATCCTGAATTTTTACTGTAATAGGTCAAAATAAATTGTGTATTCGTAGGACCGCCGCTGCTAGGATCTGATTTGGTAAAAAAGACTCCTCCTACCCCTTCTACAACACTTGTAGTATGAGTAATTGGTTCAAAGCAAGTGTCTACAAAAACGGGTATTTTTTCCCAAACCTGTCTTCCACAGGTGTCTAAATACAAGGTGTCTCGCAATGAATAACAGTCTGTTTCATTATTATGTCCTGCAGGTAATGTTAAATTGGTTACCGTTTGAATAATTGTATCATGACTAAATGTAGGACTACAAGTTGGACAGTAAGGAAGGGTGTAAAAATCTCTTTTTACCGTATAAAGTATTGTATCTAAAGTTGCCACGAGCTCTTTGCCCAAAATCGTTCTTGTTTCATAGGTTGGTGGGCCACCACCAGACGGACTGTAAGCCAAATACCTACCTTGAACTACATCACCAACATTGAAGTCATAAACTTGTCCATTGGTTAAAAATGATTGAGAAAATGATGGATTTGATAATATTACCATCAACAAAAGCAAAAGAATATCTTTTTTCATAATGTTTGTATTAAGTTTAACTTTTCAAATTCCTGATAAGTTAAAGTTGATAATTAACCCCAAACTGCAATTGCGGTGGAGAGAAAAAGAATTTAGTATATTTTTTCTCAAAAGATTGATAGAACTCTTCTGGATTTGGGAAAATTTGTCGATTTGTCCGCTCATAATTACCTCCCAAATGAGTATACATCAATCCAAAATTAACTTCGGAAAAAAGACTGATGTTTTCTGAGAGTTTAACTTTTACGTTCATATAATTATTAATTCCAATAAAAAATCCTCCGTCAATCTTAGTATTAATTTCATCATCGCCTGTAAGCTGAAGAGAACTATCGTACGATTTACTATCCATATACTGCGTATAATCAAGAATGTAATAAAAGGGTAATTCAATACCGGTATTAAATGAAAATCTTCCTTTGTTCCGAATAAAACCAAAGGATGGACAAATTTCAATATTTTTATGCTTGTCTGACTTCAACCAATAATCCGCGGGATAACTTTGCTCGTAAGAGCTATTTCTTGATGCAAACCCCATGCGCAAACGGAAGTTTATGCTATCACGAATAACATACGACAAACCTAAATTGTATTTTAAATTCGAGCCTACAATTTTATTCGTGTATTCTTGAACAGCATAACCATAAGGGAAATTGAGTGAATAAAAGTCCTCCAGAGTTTTATCAACTTGACCTTGGTTGGAAACGCTTACAGAAACATCAAACTTTTTTTGAGAAAATGTAATTAATGGAAGTGATAAAAGAACAATAAAAAGAAGTTTTTTCATTTTTATCTATTTAATTATTAAAGGAAAGATACAAAGAATAATACTTGAAAGAGGAGTGCTTTATAAATTAGATCAATACGATATTCTTACTTATTGATTAAAACGCATTGCTTTTAAAGCTTTCCAAGAGAAATGACCTTTGATGTAATTTCAAAAAAATTAGAACATGTTCTAAAATTTAGCACTCAAATATGTTCTATTGAACGCTAATATCATACTCATTCACTTACATTAAACTAAAAACACTCCATACAAAAATCAGAGTATTAATTGAAAGCAAAATAATGTATAATTTGGAATAGTATTTTCTATTGATCAGGTTTGCCAACAATATAATATTTACCGCTAGAATTGATAAACGAAAATATGTTATATCCCTTCCATTTTTAATTAATTCGGGATAAACTGACAAATACTTGGATATAATTTTTTCATAACCTTCAATTTCAGTGGCAACTTTTATCCATCAATAAACATCCCCAACAATAGTTAAGGTTAATAGAATGATGACAATTAATATTAAGTTTTTCATTAGCTATTTTTACTATTCGTAATTACATCAATACGAATTCATTCCAATTCTTTATCTTTCTTTTGCTTTTTCCATTCAAAAAGATATGTCAATCCACAGCTCACGTATAAATAGTTTTGACGACTCGCTCGTTGTTGGAATATCTGAGATGGATAAGCATAATTAGTTTTGGCATCGTATATTTTCGTTTGATAACTGTAATACACAGTATTATTAAAGGAATATGATAAACCAATTTTTAAGTTTAAATTCTGACACAATTTGTATTTTGCCTCAATACTAAATCTTGGATTTAAAACTCTGGGGACATATAAAGAAGTTGGGAATGTATCCGTTCTCGATAAAAAACTGTATTCATATTTCATAAATAAACTATCCTCAGACGTGGTATAATAATTAGAAGAACTTTCAATTATATCAAAATTCTGATGTCTGTAGACAAAATTTGCACCGAGACCCAATTGGATTTTGCTATTCCATAAATCAAATCTTTTTTGAAAACCAATGCCTAATTCTGTTCTTGAAACATTGGTAACCTGTAAATCTAAAATCCTATCCGGTGCAAAGATGTAAAATTGATCCTTTCGAATACCATATGCACCAGTAACATTAAACCATAAATTCCAACGCTGTGAAAATTTCCTATTATAGTCCAGTTGAATCAAATTATCACTCAGACTAAACAATTTATCATTTTTTGAAATATACTCTATGGAAGAATTTTCAGCTTTTTCTCCTCCAATTGGAAAGCCATGTAGATAATTTAAAGAAAACTCATTTCGTTGAGCAAGAATGTTCATCGAAACAATTAAGAAACTTATAAAAATTCTAAAACGCATAACTCAAAGTTTATGGATAAGCAATGATTTCCATTTTAACAACAACAGAAATACAATCTTTTATCAATTAATATTAACCACTTTAATATCCTTGTTTCCATCATATTTCAAAAGCACTTTTTCCTTGAAATCTAAGTTTATAAAAATGTCTTTGATTCCATCCTTATCAAAATCAAAAACACTAAACCCAATAGCTTTCGTTTTCAATGAATCTTCTATTTCATAAATAGGTAAATCAATTACCAAATAATCGAAGTAAAAAACCTTATTTGAACTACTTAAATGAATCAAAGGACAATACGCTAAATGAGCGCCGCCATTTCCCCAAAACTGAATTTTATCTGGAATTTTATCTCCGTCTATATCCCAATTATTTGAATAATCATGAATTTGGCTGTTCTCGATATACGTATAGTTTATCTCTGTCTCTTTGTAAAGAGAAGTAAGTGAATTGGTCGGTTGAATTTCTTGATAATCATTGAGATTTGTTGATGTTTTATTCTTTTTTTGTTCGTTAACACAACTGATAAGTGTAATAAACAAAATCAAAATAAAAGTTAGCTGCCTTGTTTTCATCATGTTAATTTTTATTCAGATTTAAACTTTTAGTTTTTGCCTATTTTTTAAAATACAAATTAGATTGCGAACCCTTGACAAAAGAAATCCATTGGCTACATAATTCTGTCGGGATAGAAATCGAAGTACAATCAAAATATAAATTCAATGTATCACTATCTTCAAATTTATACCCAAAAACAAATCTCCCGCATTTAACACTATCTTCTGACGTATAAATGTCATAAATATATTCACTACCCATTTCGTTCTTTAAATTTTGGTAAAAAGACAACGTATCTTTTTTATAATAAATATCAAAGCGATTATTTTCTTTCAAAAAAAGTGTGGGATTATCTGGTAATGTCACATTATCCTGCTTCTCATTCTTTGAATCTGAATTTGAGCACCCACATAAAATAAAAATAGACAAAAATATAAAAGGCTTCATTTTTTAATTCTTAATGATGATGGTCGTCCCTGAATTCTTTCTTTCTTCAGAAAACTTCATTCCGTTGATGCGACAAAATTGCTTCACAGCTGTTTCATCTAATTTTCCATCTTTTACTAGACCTTCTGAAATAATAAGTTGTGCAAGTTGCTTTTTAAATCCAACAATACGAATTTCACATTTGTCCATATCTGGATTTAAGAACGTAATGTCAAAATAGCCAATTCTTCCTTGTGGGTTTCCTGGCGTAATTTGCTTTGAATCCGTATAAAACTGGGAGTTAAAAACAGCTAATTTTTCGTTGTTTAGATTATGGAGTGTATAACCATCAGGATATTTGACTGAAACCAGCGAAAAAACTGGAGTTCCATCAACACTGACGATATCATCCTTGACAGTCACTTTTTGAGCATGAGAGATACTCTTAAAAGCGAAAAGGAAAAAGAGAATAATAAATTTTGTTTTCATACTTGTTGTTATAAATTAATCTTACTTATTTTCCAAATGATATATTTAATTATTGAAATCACTATGAATATTAATCCAAGAATAAGATTGATTATGCCTAATGTAGACATAATTGGAGCATGGGTTTGATTAATTTCTTCTATTGTGCCATAATCCAAAATCACCCCATTTTTTATACATAAGTATATACCAAACAATATTGATAACATACTCAACAGTCCAACCATCAATCCATCTTTTTCCTTCTTAAAAAAGTTGATCCGTATGGTTCCAATTAAGACAAATAATGTCAATATACTTGAGATTAATATTTCAATTTTTATATCCATATTGAATAGGAATAGTTGTTTATGTATGTCTCAGCTCTTATTTTTTTCATCCCATCATAATCCTTTTAAATAATCAATAATTATTGGGTCAGAAGCTAGTTCCAATGCAGTTTTACCATCAGCATCTTTTAGCTTGGAATCAACACCAATTGATTTTAGGTATTTTAAACATTCAACAGCGCACTCACCATCTTTGAAAACTTCTTTTTCGTATCCAATTGCACTGAAATCTAAAAATAAATTGCGCCCTGATTTAGGATCGACATAGTTCATATCATAACCGAGTGTATGTAAACTTTTTAATCCATGAAGTAACGATGAGTCGCAGAAATTATAGTAATGTAATTTTGCATTGTTCTCAATTAAAAAGCGGGTAATTTCGACGGTAGTATCAGTCCAATATGAATGTAAAAATTCATTTTTAGTTGTTTGTGACAAGTTATATGTAAAGAAATCTTTAATGATTTCTAAATTATTAGATCCTATAACGTAATTTTCTAAACGATGAGTTACAGAGTTAACTATACTATTTCTGTTGCAACATGAATAGTAAGGATCCGGATGTTTTTTCATAAAACTTTTGTAGGTAGAAAAATCACCATCACCTATTTTGCTCATTTCTTCTTTGGTATAATCCGAACATTCCGCACAGGTTGCTAATTTGCAAGAAGAAATAAAACAAATCGCACCTATTAATAGAGTCACCATTTTAAGAATATTGCTTGATTTTATCATCAACAGCCTTTTTAAACTTTTGAAATTCTTTTTTTCGATACTCATCTATTGTTTTTTCAATTTAGTTTTTAATAACATCTGTTAATTCTCTTAAATCAATCGTTTGAATCGTGTCTTTTTTGTTAAATAATATAAATATAAGTGAGTCATTACAGCGTACGGAAAAATCAGATGTGTTCGTTCTATCAAAATCAGATGTCCCACAGAATAATGAATATTCCTTAACTACTTTATTTCCCTTCTTTATCTCATAATAAATCCCATGTGCAGAATCAAGTAATTCGCATTCTTGATAGAAATATAGACTATTCCTATCTAAACATTTTATTTCAATTTTCCCTAAAAACCGAACCCCACAAGATTTATGAATTGCTTTTACAATGAGGAAATACAGCAAGGCGACTGTAGATGAAACTGTAATAATCCAAACAATTATTTTTGAATACCTTGACATCAAATTAAAGTTTGTGCTTTAAATCATTTCGGACACACCCTAAGATTTACCTTTTACAAACTCAGAAAACAGAACAAAAACGGATGAAATTGTAACAAGAATTTTTAAGAAATCACTTCCGACTGTTCTTTCAGAAAAGATATTCAAATTACCAAATCCATTAATCACAAAAATTAGTGCTCCTAATACTGTTAGGATAACGGCTGTTTTTTTAATTGCATTCATAATTTTAATTTTTAAACATTAATTTATTTTTCAAAGGTTAGTCTTTTAGACTGGATTAATTTATTTGACTTGTATCAGGGAGCTACTTTTTCTTAAAAAAGTCCTTTAATGATAGAACGGCAACGAATTCAAAAAACAGAACGGTTAGAACGCCAATTCCTAATACGATGGCTGGGTTAATTCCGTAATTATCAGACGTAAAAATGAGGTAGATTCCGAATAATACAAATGCGATGGCTGTCATTCCGGAATAAAGTTGTCGGTTGTTTTTGTCCATATTTTTTATTTTAACGTTTATTAGTTATTCAGATTTTAAAACTTGACACTTTTCAAATTCGCAATGACTTTGGATTTCCAGGGAGTTGAATATTCCAGTTTCACAAAACCATATTTTTTATTGAAATAAAATTTACCGGAAAATTGACCAAGTTCTTTTATGAAATTCAAATTTTTTCCTTCAACCACATAACATTTTATTTCTTTATTCTTGAAAACAATTGTAGTAGAATCTACTAAGGCTATTTCCTGTTTGATTGTTTTTCCGGCAAGGTTGATTTTTTCATTCGTCCTTCTATTGATAAAGGACGCTTTCTGTATTACTATTCCGGTTGAGGACTTAAACCCCATACCAATTGGTTTTGTAATAAATGGGAAATTCACAATTTCAGAGACGTCAAAATAGGAATCTCGCGGGGGATGAATTGTAATCCGCTCAGAATTATCCTCAATTCCCGTGGTTTCTGTATCAAACGATTTACCATTTTTCAAATATTCGTATTCTACAGTAACTTGTCTGATTGCTTTTTCAGCAACATTGGAATTTCTTGTTTTCATATTCAGTTGAAACGAATCGACAACAATTCCGGAAGAATCTTCGACCGTAACATCAAAATTCCACACGCGACCGGGTTTGTATACTGAAGCTTTTTCAGCGGTTCCACAACTTTGCAAGAAAATGCATAGTAATCCAATTGTAGCAAATAGAAGATTCCTTTTCTTTTTTATTGAAATAATTGACTTTATCGTCGATTCATTTGTAATTGTATTAGTCATATTTATTTGGTTGATTAAAGTTTACGCATTGCCTTGCGATACATTTCCTTTTCTTTGGGCTCCCAATATTCCTGAATATCCAGATTGACTTTGATGACTTTTATTTTACAATTTTTGTTTTCACGAGCCAGATCCTCCCAAATTTTCACATGGTCCTTGTTTAATTTTCCGGTCCAAACATTCCAATAAATCAATAAATAGAAATCTGCATTATTCGGTAAATTCATTGCATTCCCTTTTAAATCTCGGAATTTTGTCCATTCCTCTGCTAAACTTGAGCTATCGGGCTTATTATACGTCCCAGATAAACTCAATTTCGGAATAAAATCAAAAAGTCCGGCATTACAAGAAGTGTCCGTTTGGCGGTATTCTATGTATTTTCCATTGCTGTCATAAATTGCCGCGTTGGGAATACTCGTGCTTTTTAAGACGTATGGAAAGTCTTTACTTGTTACAGAAACGATATTTGTTGTATCCAATCCAAACTTTAAGGCCTTTTTGGTTATGGATTCTTGATTCTCAATATCAGGTTTTTTAATCCCATATATTGCTTTCATAATGGGTTGGCAGCTTGCTAACGCAAGGATTGCCGTAAAAACGAAAAACTGTCTCATACTAGAAAGTCATTCCCAAGGTTAAATGTGCTGATAAACCACCTGCATTAATATTTGGACCTTCGGTTAATTTTGTTTTACCTGTTTCCCATGTTGATTTTGAAAAAGGGAAATAATACGAACCTTTGAGGCCTATGATAAATTTATCATCCGATTTGCGCATATTGATGAGGTAGTTGAATTGAGTGGTAAGATTCAATAAAAAAGAGGAAGTATTCATTTCTAACTGATTTCCAACTGCGGAACCGTAATTGTTAAACGAAGTTCCATCCATAACATTTTCATTGATTTTTAAGGTTGAGTAACTGTAGGTCAACCCCAAAAATGAATAAGACTGAAAGTTCTTTGAGTTTAGATACGAATATCCTAAAAGTGATTGGCTAAAACATATATTTCTAAAATTAACGGAAACAGAATCAGTTGATGCGGTTGAGTTGTATGCAATTAATTCTTGATGAGAAACAAACTTCTTTTTTGTTAATTGAATAAATCCTACTCCGGCTGAGAAAAAGTTTGTTCCTAAAACCGGGTAATTATTCGATAAAGTTGAATTATTCAAAAACGAATTTAATTCCTTAATACCAGGTGACTGCACCCCAAAATACAAGTGTCCTTGATTTTTTTTAAACGTGGTTGAATCTTTTGAGTCTTTCTGAGCAGATACGGATTGAAATAAAGAAGCAACTAAAACAAGAGCAAAAACTATTTTTTTCATAAATCGTACTTTATTTTACTATTCCAGATTGTTTTTCTGCCTGTTCGACCTTTTTAGGTAATGTTTGGTCAACCCGTGGTAATGTGTAATACCAAGCAATCAGTCCGCTTCCCCATCCAAATAAAGGAAGTAATGACCAATGAAAATGTTCTGATTTATCGAAAAAATCAAAAGAAATAAGTATAGGAATTATTACAAGAAATAATATTAAGTTTTTTTTCAATTCTTTTTTTTCCTTTATTTCTAATTGTTTTTCAATTTGATAATAAGCTTCTTGGTACTTTTTTAAAGTTGAATTTTCCATAAATATTTAAATTAATTGTTTTATATTTTCACATTTCTAAACGAAAATAATGAAAAGCAACTATGCTTTTTTTTATGAAAAAAATGAAAATCCTATTTACTAAGTCTCAATGCTTGTCAATTTTGAGAATTGTGACGTTTATTTTTTTGGAATGCCAATAAAAAATTAGAACATGTTCTAATTGTTGAATAAAAAAAAACAAACTTAAAACCTGAGTTCGATTCTAAAATTAAAACTCAGGTTAAAATATCAAACGCCCCTCATCAGATTCAAAAAAAGCATTTGAATTTTCCAGAAAGAGCTGCATTTCATCCATGGTACTACCCACAACTTTTGCGCTAAATTCATGAATTTTTGAAAGCATACGAATAAATGCCTCAGGCTCCTGTTGGCGAGTTAATTTTCTCAAGGTCAATATATAATCTTCACGATAAACCGTTGGAATTAGAATTTTAGAATGATTCTGATGTACCAATTCTGCATTCATCATTACACGAGCAATTCTTCCATTCCCATCTAAAAATGGATGAACTTCGCTAACAACAAAAATCATATACGCCGCTCTGGCAAATGGATTTTTGAGTGCATTGTAAAAATCAAAGGACTTAATGAGCGTTCCTTGAACCAATTGAAAATCTACAAAAGCTGTTTGTCCAGCAAAATTATTTTGGTCTTTAAACTGTCCGGGACTTTTGTCTGGTCTTGCTGATAGTAATATTTTGTGTCGATATTTCAGAATTGTGATTAGTTCCTCCGATGTTTTTGGAATGATTGACATTTCTTGTCTACTGGAAACAAGTTGGTAGGTACCCAATACATCGTGCGAATCTTCGTGCCTTTTTGGAAGGGGTTTTTGCGTTTCAATAATTTGTTTTGCTTGATTTACATCGAATTTAGTTCCCTCAATATAGTTTGAAAAATAGCTTTCGAAAAAAGCAAAATTCTTGAACGCTAGCAGATTATTGGGATTTGGATCAAAAAATGATTTAAACTCATATTGATTTAATTCTTGAAATAACTTCCCAAATAATTCATAACGAATTGGATCATAAGGAATTCCAAGAGCCCTCGCGGATGCAATAGGTGAAGTTAATTACTTGCTGGACGAGTGGATAATAAAGCGCTAATAACGGCATTTAAACTTTCAAATTCTTTGTGCAAATTGAGCTTTTGAGCAATTTCTCTGGATTTATCTCTAATATTATTTAGTTCTTCTTCACCGTTAACTCGAACAATTTGTTCCAATCGTTCTTCAATTTCAGGAAAAGTTAATGTTTTGGAATCGGAACCCGGTTTTCGTGACAATTGAAAGTTCTCTAAAAAAGCCCTTTCTTTTTGTGCTGCAAATAATCCATGAGTAATTTCATTATCACCATCGATGGCTCCTGTTCCTTCCATAAATCGAATGGTAATTCCGGGAAGTTTTGACTTTTTTGTGTATTTGTAAGTTAAAAATAAATGCCCTGAAGAGGTTGGCTTGAATTCAATTGCAGAGCGATGACTAAGTACTGCACCCGGATAAAGATGTCCTAAAATGGAAAATAAATTTCGACGAATAATTTTTTCAGGTTCATCCTCAAGATTGCTCGAATAAACTTTTGGTGCTATTTTCCGAATTTCCCCATTTTTTTCAAGCTGAGAAATACGTTTAGAAATAGTGGATTCAGAAGACCCAAAAATTATTTCTTGCAATTGATTCTGTAAAATTTTTTCCATTAAGAAGTAAAAATACAACTATTTTGGAAAATTTTTTCCATTATAAAGACTCCTTTGGAAAATTTTTTCCATTAACAAAACTTAGAAGGAAAAAGGTCGAAATTACCTTTTGACTAAAACAAGACCTGTAAGTGGGAATTTGAGTACAATTTAAATCATTTTACTAATCCTTATCCATATTATTTACCAAGGCAAGATTAAGTCCAACTCTTAATTGGCTAACTTCAGAAATACGATTTTTAGATAAACTAAAACCATAACCAACAAATAAAGTCATTATTCCGTGGGTTGAAAGGTTCAAATCAGCAGCAATTCTGAAATCGTTTGTTCCATTTCGATAGTAGTTACAGAAATTTAAGCTAATGCCACTAACACCAAATATCCCTTTACCGTTAATAGTCGCCTTTATTCGTGGCCCAATAATGGGTGTGTTTAGAAAAAAAACATCCGTGTAGATACCTACGGCATAATTTGTCTTTTTTTTGCTTCCGATATTATTGCCTACAATGGCTCCCAATCCTACACTATAATTGCCTTGATAAAAGGTCTCAATCCCTAAACCTTTCTGGTATTTTATGTTATCAGATTCCGATTTAAGCACTTGAGCATTGATGAAATTACTTATCAAAAGCAGAACAACAATAAGCTTTAAATTTTTAGTCTTCATATCTATTAAACGAAAGTACACTTAAATATCCTTGTTTTTTTTCAGTAAAAATTTGAAAAGATTTATTTTTCCTCCTAAAAGTGCATCCCTAATGAGAATTTTAAAAATTCAATTTGCCAGAATGCCTATATAAATTAGAACATGTTCTAATTTATAAGTTTATGGTGATGTCCAGAACCCCCTTTTCAAAAATGAAACACAATTAAAAAAACATAAATTTGTAGCATTTATAAATAATGGATAATCGTTTTTCGGACATAATTCAGTTAATCAAACAAGCTCGAAGTAATGCCATAAGAGCTGTAAACGCAGAATTAATAAAACTATATTGGAATATCGGTGAATATATCAGTAAGAAAATTGAACTATCTGAGTGGGGCGATTCTGTGGTAAAAGAATTAGCCAATTTCATACAAACACAAGAACCTGAAATAAAAGGTTTCTCAGATAAAAATATCTGGAGAATGAAGCAGTTTTTCGATACTTACAAAAATTTTCCAAAACTCTCAACACTGGTGAGAGAAATTAGCTGGACGAATAATTTATTGATTTTTTCAAGGTGTAAAACCATTGAAGAAATGGAATTTTACATTAAATATTCAAGGCAAGAAAATTACAGTAAGCGTGAACTTGACCGACAAATTTCTGCAGGTCTTTTTGAGCGAACGATGATTGGTAATTCAAAACTCTCACCACCGGTGAGAGAAAGTCATAGTGATATTAAAAACACCTTCAAAGACAGTTATATACTCGAGTTTTTAAATCTACCCGACCTACACAGCGAAAGCGACTTGCAGCGTGGACTAGTAAGACAAATGAAAAACTTCATTCTCGAACTGGGGAAAGACTTTTTGTATATTGGAGAAGAATATAAATTGCAAGTTGGAAACAGCGACTTTTACATTGACCTATTATTTTACCATCGTGGGCTTCAATGTTTAGTTGCTTTCGAACTTAAAGCAGACAAGTTTAAACCCGATCAATTGGGACAACTCAACTTTTATTTAGAAGCATTAGATAGAGATGTTAAGAAACCAAATGAAAACCCAAGTATAGGGGTTTTACTTTGCAAAGACCAAGACAACGAAGTTGTAGAATATGCATTAAGCCGAAGCCTTTCTCCGACAATGGTTTCAGAATACAAAACACAGCTACCTGACAAAAAAGTTCTACAACAAAAATTACATGAACTGTTCGACACTGAAACAGACAATAAAGAAAGCCAATAATTCTAATTCAGGATTTGATTCAGACCGGAAAACCTACAAATCATGAACTTTTTGCTTCTATTTAAATTCAATGCAAAATCAGTTTTTGACAAAATTTACCTTTTTTTGTTGAAACAGCTACCATAAAAATTCCTTTATAACCTTCCAGAGAAATTGTAGCATTTCCCGAATCATAACTTCCTCGATAAACAACTTTACCTAAGGTATCGAAAACAGATACGTCCATGACATCAGGTTGGTTATTGGAAATAGTAAAGTTTCCAGTTGAAGGATTCGGATAAATTTTAATTGGCTGCTCAACTGCTAATTGGGACACCAAATTAAATTGTTCGGATTGACAAGGAAAAGAGGTTGACGATTGATAGGCAATTCGTAATGCATTTGCAATATCGATGACATTCTGAACATTCGTTAATCTGTCGCCGCTGCGGTCGTAAATAAAGGCGTAATCAGAACAGATACTTCCCCCTATTGGCAAATTTGGTTCTTGAATCGTTAATATTCCTCTTCGATCTCCTGGTGGATTATTGCTCGATTGTTCATGCCAAGCGTTTGGATCATTTGGATTTCCCGGGTATATAAAATCAGTTGGGGAATTGGTCAACGGATCAATCCAAAACGAACTATCCGCATTTTGACTATTCATAAGAAGCCAAATGTTCGTGTCGGCATCAATGTTATTGAAATTCGAATTTGGGATCGCACAAGCATTTGAAAGATCGTGGGATAAAGAGACAACTCCTTGACACGGTGGATTTAGTCCATAACCCAACTGGCCACCATCGGCAGCATCATTATCGTCTCCATTATACCCGAAAAGCAGATTGTTTGGTGGATAACAACCTACAAAATCATCAACATAAGTTCCAATATCAAAATCGATGAATAATGCTTGATGATAATTGGAATAGCTTAAATTGCTTCTGTTTATCACCCTTAAATTTAAAAAAGTGGTATTATTTAAATAATTCGCTGATGCAAATTGGTAAAACATAGCATGTAACTCAACACCTAATTGATTCGCTTCCGGAAGGGATGCATCGTTCATAATGATATAAACAGCTTCGTCACCGCGAATATCGGGGTAATCACCTAATGCCGGTTCATATAGTCCATTGTTATTCAAATCAATAAATGGAGCTAACTTATGAGCAACCCCCAATGAAACGTCTCCATTTCCCGGCCAATTAGCTATCGAAGGAGGAATTATATATCCAGATGATTGATAATTATTGATGTGGTTGTCTATTTCAGCTGCCAATACCTTCCAAAGTGCGTTTTGATACAAATTCGTATAAGCCACTGAACTATATGCGTTTGATTCTGAAATTGGTCCTGAGTGAAATGAACTTTCAGCTCCTCCCATACTGTATTGTTTACCCGAAACATGCAAAAATCCCAAAGAATCTTCAGCACCTATCCAATAACTCCCTGTATAAATAGTGTTCAGGCTACTTCCTTTCGGAATTTCATAACCTGCGGTGGATGCAGCAATATTTGTGAAAAAACCTCCTTCATCAAATAAACGTGCCTTTACATTATTAAATTGAAGGATGGCACTATTTACCACTTGAGAAAAACTGGACTTAGATAAACTAAGTATGAATATTAAAGCGAAGATTTTTTTCATAATAGGGAATTATTTTATTGATATTCTTTTAAACGTAAAAACTTTAAAGTGTGTGGTGACATGATAGAAAATTACATTTTTTTTATTCTTCAAGCTTTTATCTATCTTAAAATTAATTCAAAATCAGTTTTCATAATTAAATTCAAAATTCCTTGCAAGCGAAATTTAACGCCGTAACTTATTGCTATTGAGAATTGTGATTTTAAAAATTATTCATTTTTACAAAAAAATTAGAACATGTTCTAAAAATGAAAGAATCAACTTGTGCTAAATCTTTTACTCGCATACGTTTTAAAAGAAAAAGTTAAATGTGAATTTTCATAAATGAAACTTGAAGCGTAAAAAAGTAAATTTGAGTATGAATTCCGATTTTTTAGACATAACGGTCAACATTTCATCAATTGCATCTTTTTTCCCTTTTGTAGTCATGCTTTGGTATATAAAAACGCTAAATAAAAGAACTTTTGGCTGGGCAATGTTTGGATATTTTACAAGCTTATTTTTAGTTACATTACTGTGTTATCTTTTTATTTACATTTATGTAGATGCAATCCCCGGGTTTCATTTGTTAATTGTTTTTATGTCATTTTTCACATTTCTCTTATTCAAAAATGAATATTTGAATAATCTTTTTAAAAAATTAAGTTACTTCTTTTTTGCTTTGGTACTTATTACTGAAATAACTGAGTTTATTGTCAGAGGCGGTTTTTTTACAAATAATTATTTTTCACATTTCGTTTTACATTTTACTTTTGTTTTGCAATATTTTCTTTATCTAATTGATACAATAAAAAATAGGCCTGCCATTATTTACGACAGAAAAGGATCATTCCATATTATAACAGCAACCTTTTTTTATTCCTTGAATCAATTGCTATTCGCTATAATTGAAAATGACCTTCGTTATTTACTTGAAAAGAGTCACTACGCTGTTTTGATCTGGGAAATTTTTGTTTGGCTTTATACTTTTTATCTTCTGATTGCTAGCTTTATATTATGGAGGAACTTGCGCTCATAACAAAATTCATATTAGTCACCTTGTTCTTGTTATTTCTAATAAGTGCGTTTTTCGTGTATGTATTTATTTTATTCAAGAAAAGATTGGAAGACCTAGATTTAGAAAAAGAACTGGAAACACAAAAGAACAATTTAGCGAATTTAGAAGCCATTCTATCTGCACAAGAAAAGGAAAGAAAGAGAATTGCAGATGATTTACACGACGAAATTGGTGCAACCTTGTCCTTGGTTCAAAAAAATTTAAATTACATCAAAAAGAACCAGCAAGATGGACAATACTATGAATCTGAATTAAGCCAGTCCATTGAATTGGTTGACCATTCCATTCAATCAATTCGGAATATCTCAAAAGAATTAATTCCCAGTCAAGTTATTCAATTGGGTATCGTTAAAGCCATTAAACAACATATCGAATTTCTTGAGAATCCTGCTTTTACAACGTGTCAGTTTGATACAAATATCGAAAACGAACTAGAAATTGAACAAGATGATGCCATTGACATTTACCGCATTTATATGGAGTTAATAACCAACATTATCAAACATTCAAATACGACAAAAATCAGCGTAAAATGCACTAAAACAAACCATGAATTCGTTCTGTCTATATTACACAATGGAATTGGTTTAACTGAAAAGGAATACGAAGAACGGCAATTAATTAGTCAGGGACTTGGATTGAAATCGTTATCCAATCGGGTAAAACGCATCGGAGCTCAGATAAATTTCGAACGAAAAGACAAACAATATTGGGTTGAATTAAAGTATGAGTTGAAGAAGTAATAACAGGATGAAAAAAACAATTCGCATAGCCCTAGCGGATGATCACATTGTAGTGCGCAGAGGCGTAGCCAATTTACTGAACAAAGAAGTCGGAATTAAAGTGGAATTTGATGTTTCCAATGGTAGTGAATTGATTGCTGAACTTAAAAATAGCACAGTTGATGTTGTTTTATTGGATATTAACATGCCGATTATGAATGGGAAACAAACGTTAAGCGCTTTAAAGATTCACTATCCGGATTTGAAGGTGATTATGCTCAGCATGTATGAGGAAGAAGCGATTGTAAACGAATATATTGCTTTGGGAGCTCATGGTTTTCTCGCTAAGAATTGTTCCATAGATGAAACAGTTGATACTATTTTTAATGTGTTTTATGAAGGAAAACAACATCTGAAACAAGATTCAGTTGAATCAAAATCCCCCCATAATATTGCTCTTGATGAACGTGAATCAATCGTTTTAAATCTTATTTGTGAGGGTAAAACCAGTGATGAAATCAGTCAACATATTTTTCGATCCAAGAAAACAGTTGATTTGATTCGAACTCGATTGATGCAAAAATTTGACGCATCAAATGTTATTGATTTGGTTCGGAAAAGTATTTTGATGGGATATTATGTTGAAAAGGAATAAATAAATTGTTCTGTGTTAGCATGAAAAGGATTAAAGTAATAACAAACTCAATTTGTTTAATTTCAAGAAATTACTTTTAAATCAAAAGTAATTTATCATGTATTAAAAGGTTTCATCAGTGGTATTGCAGCAATAAATTTTTCTTCTTCTTGATCTTCGAAAATGAATTTGAATTCATTCTTTTGGTAAAAACGAATATGTATTTTATTATTGAATTATTTTACAATATGCCATAATTTTCTAAAAAATCATTTTTGCTTTGAAACAAAATTAGGACTAAATAAATATTATAATTCAAAATGAATTGCGATTGAAATAGTTCATTTTTGCATTCTTTCGAATATCGGGATTTGCAATATTGGGTATAAATCTTGTTTATGATACTTAGTGACTTCAACAAATTAATCAGGCTAAATTTTTGAAAGCTTTTATTTCTTTCTTTATTTGTTATTTTACCAATAACAATTATACCAATCATCACCCTTTGAATTTAACATACACTCCAACATCTAACTTTTGGATAAGCTTGCCTTCCCATTTTTCCAGGCAATAATCAACGGAACGTGTTTTTATTCCGTGGCTAAGTCCAATGTCTACGGCTTCTTTTCGTTGAAAACTTTCTGGTAGTGCATCGTAGAATTTTTGTTTTTTTGGTGGATTCTGAACGGTATGTTGTGCGGATTGGTTGGGTAAATTGGTAAACATCAAAATGCTGTGTTGTATGTAAATTTCTACTAATTGAAATGCGTTCTCAAAATCGTCGTCTGAACAATATATTTCGTTTTCGCATTCGCC